>JGI24723J26617_10002444_pt1 | contig 14615 bp, 15 predicted proteins | sample Cruoilmetagenom6_FD_26617 | JGI IMG/M metagenome (IMG submission 26617)
CTGCACTGGGCGTGCCATCCGATCTGGCCGAGCCGTTCTGGTCAATGGCCCGCGACAACATCACGACGCTGGCGGATCTGGAACAGTGGTGGATATTGTGCCGCGACGGGGCAGAGCCTCTGGTTGACGAGGAAGACCGGGACTTCGTTGATCAGGCGATGGCACTGCTGCCAGCCCTGCCATTCAACGAAAACAGCTGGGGCCAGTGGGCCGGGGCCGTCAAACAGGCCACGGGGCGCAAGGGCCGGCGTTTGTTCATGCCTTTGCGCAAGGCAATCACCGGGCGGGAACGCGGGCCGGAAATGGCTGCCCTGATGCCGTTGATGCAGGTTGTACGGGCGCGCGGCTGATCTGACACAGCGCCATTTGCTGGCCTGGCGTTCTACTTGACCTCAAAGACCTTGGCGGACAGGCCAGCAAGCTGGTCATCGACGAAATCCGTTTCTTCAGACGTCAAAGGCTGGTGACGCGGATAGCGTGGTGCCGCCCGGTCATCCAGCACCGGCGCATCCCAACCATCGGTCGTGGCAAAAAACCGTTCCGCGCCTTCAAGGCCGAACTCGTGCATGTACCCCTGCACCACAACATCGACATAACTAAGCAGGATGGGATGGCGCGTGGACGGCGCGCCATGTTTATGTCCGGGAACGGCATAGACTGCGATTTCAATGTCCTGTTTCACCGGGTGTTTTATCGCCTCGGTGGCCGGCACGCGCTTGTAAGCCCATTCGCGCTGGTCCAGCGCCACCCAGTCGCCACGCGGCACGTGGGCGACCATCCCGTCAATTTGGGTTGTCCCGTCCCGAACCACTGTCAGAAACGCCACCGGGCGCAGATCAGTGTGCCGCCAAACCCTGCGCCACCCATCAAGCTGAGCCCGGTGAGGGTTGGAAAAGTCATGGGTTGCCCGGTTCACCAGGCTGCCGTAACCAAAGAAATAGGGATCGGCCATCAATCATAAATCCGATCATGAAGGTTTCGCAATTGATGTATGTCAAACCGCCTTTTTTCTGAACATGCAATATGGCGTGTGACGAAACCAGTTCAGGGATGCTTGATATGCGCATAACGAAACGCACCAATATAGCCATTCGGTTGCTGATGTATTGCGCTGCCAACCCGGACCGGCTCGTGACCAAGGCCGAGATTGCCGAATGTTGCAACATATCTGAAAACCACCTAGCCCAGGTGATCAACCAGCTAAGCCAGCTTGATTTCCTCACAACGCAACGGGGCCGCAATGGCGGCATGTGCCTGGCCAGGGATGCCAATGATATCCGCATTGGCGCAGTGTTCCGTCATATCGAAGGAGCCCTGCCTCTGGCCGAATGTTTTGCCGATACCGACAATACCTGCCCTCTGTCCAGCGCATGCCGGCTGAAACTGGCACTGGCGGATGCCGCTGCGGCCTTCTACACCTCTCTGGATGAAATCACGCTGGATTCGCTTGTGTGTGACAATTTCGACCTGATGAACCTGTTGCAGCCGGTGCAATGCGCGCGTTCTATTCCCGCGATCTGAGAACCCGCGCCGGGCGTGTCGCCAGTGGTCGCCAGGCAAAGCCCATTCCGGCCAGCAACGTCGCCAGAATCCCGCCCGTCACGATGCCTATGGCCGAGGGCCAGATTACCTCGAAACGGGTCTCAAACACGTAGGTGTTGACCGCCCAGCCACCGGTAATGCCGACCGCCAGCGCCACCAACCCCGCCGCCCCGCCCATCAGGCCCGCGCGCAGGGCGAAACTGGCTAGAATACGCCGTCGCGTTGCCCCAAGCGTCTTCAGCACCGCCGCCTCATAAGTGCGCTCACCCTCACCTGCCGCCGCCGCACCGATCAGCACCAGAAACCCGGTCAGCAGACTGGCCGCCGCCGCCCAGGACACGGCATTTGCCAGNCCGGCCAGCATGTCGGACACCCGGTCGATGGCATCACGCACACGGATCGCTGTTATGTTGGGAAATTCACGCGCCAGATCGCGTAGGATGGCCGCCTCGGCCTCGGGCGTGGCATAGACGGTGGCGATAAAACTGTGCGGCGCGCCCGCCAAAGCACCGGGGTTCATCGTCAGCACAAAGCCGATCCCGGCGGTGGAAAAATCCACTTCGCGGAAACTGGCGATGGTTGCGGTGATATCGCGCCCCAGAATATTCACACTGATCCGATCACCCAGCTTCAACCCCAACTCTGCGGCCTCTTGTGCCGCAAAACTTATCAGTGGCGGGCCGTCATAACCGGCNGGCCACCACTCGCCACTGGTCACGTGCGTGCGCTCGGGCAGGTCGGCGGCATAGGTGATGCCCCGATCGCCGCTCAGCACCCAATGTTCGCCAGCCACTTCGCGCGCCGGTTTGTCATTGATCTGCGTGATGATCCCCCGCAGCATTGGTGCGCTGTCGACCCGGTTGACACCCGGATCACCGGCCAGCCGCGCGCTGAATCCCGGCATCTGATCCTTCTGGATATCGACAAAGAAATAGGACGGGGCCACATCCGGCAAATCACCCGAAATCGCATTGCGCAGGTTGCCATCAATCTGCCCGATCGCCGCCAACACCGAAAGCCCAAGCCCCATCGACAGCATCACCGACCCGGCCCCATCGCGCCGTGCGGCAATCGCCGCCAACGCCCAGCGCAGCGCCGGATGCCCCCGGCTGACCGCCCCGCCCCACCGCGCCAGCGTCCGGACCANCAACGCGGCAAGCGACAACATTCCAAGCGTCGCAATCAGCCCAGCACTTGTCCAAAGCGTCAACCGTGCCGCCCCGCTGAACCATGCCGCCAGCGCAACCAGCGCCGCAAGGCTTGCGGCAATGGCCAAAAGATAACGCAGCGACGGCAACAGCGGGGCCGAGGACAGCGCATCGCGAAACAGCGTGGCGGCCCGCACATGTTCGGTCCGCGCCAGCGGCCACAGAGTGAAGACCAGCGCGGTGAGCAACCCGTACAGTGCTGCCTCCAAAAGCGGTTCAGGATAAAGCGCAAACTCTGCCGGCACCGGCAGACGCGCGGAAATGACCGGCCCAAGAAGCACCGGAAGCAAACCGCCCAGCGCCAGGCCGATGGTAATGCCAAGAACTGACAAAGCCCCGATTTGCAGAAAATAAGTCTGAAATATCGTCGCCCGATCCGCACCAAGCGTGCGCAAAGTGGCAATCACCGTTGTCTTTTCCGCCAGATAGGCGCGCACCGCCGCCGAAACACCCACCCCGCCGACGACCAGCCCGGACAGGCCCACAAGTACCAGAAAGGCCCCCAGACGCTCGACAAAAACCGCCACGCCCGGAGCTCCGTTTCGGGCGTCCGTCCAGCGCAATCCAGTGTCGCGAAACCGACCATTTGCCGCTTTCGCCAGCGCTGCAATATCCGTGCCGGCGGGCAGATCCAGCCGGTATTTTGTGGAAAACACACTGCCGGGGGCCAGCAACCCCGAATCCTCAAGCGCCTCGGCTGCCACAATTGTGCGCGGCCCCAGACCAAAGCCGTCCGCCGCACCATCCGGTTCATGCGTCAACGCGGCCATCAGGACAAATGCCTGTGTTCCCAGCCGGAAACTGTCACCAACACTTAGCCCCAACCGATCAATCAGCACCCGCTGCATCACCGCCCCAGGCAACCCGTCCCGCCCCGCCAAAGCGACCGGCATCGTCATGTCCGGTGCCAGCTTCGCCGCGCCGATCAACGGCCAGGCGGCATCGACTGCCTTGACCTGGGTCAGGCCATGCTCGGCCTGCTCGCCGCGCTCCACCACAGCCATCGAACGGAAATCTATGATTTCCGACACCCTCTCGGCGCTGGAGTGCATCCAGGCGCGTTCCTCATCCGAGGCAAAGCGATAGGTGAACCGCATTTCGGCATCGCCACCCAAAAGGGCGGCCCCTTCGCGGGCAAGACCGGCCTCGATACCGCTGCGCACGGAACCGACAGCGGCAATTGCCGCAACGCCCAGCGCCAGACAGGCCAGGAAAATACCAAAGCCGCGCAAGCCTCCGCGCAACTCCCGACGGGCCAGTCGGGCGGCGATGCGCAGGCTCATGCCAAGGCCTTATGCTCGGCTGCTTCCATAACCTGACCGTCCCGCAGATGGATCACCCGGTCACAGCGGGCGGCCAGATCGGGCGCGTGGGTGACCAGCACCAGCGTCGAGCCATGACGGTCGCGCAAGCCGAACAACAGATCCATGATCGCCACGCCGTTTGCTTCGTCCAGATTGCCGGTTGGTTCATCCGCCAACAGAATATCGGGCCGCGTGGCGCAAGCACGCGCCAGCGCCACACGTTGTTGCTCGCCCCCTGACAACTGACCCGGATAATGGCCGGCCCGGTGCGCCAGGCCAACAGCGTCAAGTTCACCCCGGGCGCGCTCAAACGCATCCCTTGCCCCGGCCAACTCAAGCGGAGTGGCGACATTTTCCAATGCCGTCATGGTCGCAATCAGGTGAAAGGACTGAAACACCACCCCCATGTGTTCGCGACGAAACCGCGCCAGTGCATCCTCATCCATCGCCGTCAGATCGTGACCCAAGGCGGATACCCGGCCATCCGTGACCTGCTCCAGCCCCCCCATCAGCATCAACAGCGAGGATTTGCCGGACCCCGATGGCCCAACCAGACCCACAGTCTCTCCCCGAGCCACATCAAGTGAAATTTTGCGCAATATTTCAACCGGCCCGGCATTGCCATTCAGCGACAAAGAGGCATCTTCAAGGGAAAGGACTGGGTCGATCATGGCCTGATACTTTCTAACACTGTTGAAGTGATATGGAGTGACCGGTGTGATGCGCAAGATGGTTATGGGACTTGTTTTTTATTTATGCGGTTTTGCGGCCACGGCTGAACCGGTGACAATTGCCGCATTGGGAGACAGCCTGACGCAGGGATACGGGCTAAAGCAACAGGATGGCTTTGTCCCCCAGCTTGAAGCGTGGCTGACGGCGCATGGGGCCGAGGTTAATTTGATCAATGCCGGCGTTTCGGGTGAAACCACGGCCGGAGGCGCGGCAAGGGTGGGCTGGACGCTGACCCCCGAGGTGGATGCAATGATCGTGACACTGGGCGGCAATGACCTTTTGCGCGGCATTGCCCCGGAGGTCGCGCGCGCCAATCTGGACACGATACTGACTGCCGCGCAGCAGGCCGGCGTTGACGTACTGCTGGTGGGGATGATTGCACCGGGCAATTACGGAGCGGATTACAAAACGACGTTTGATGCGATATACCCGGACCTCGCGGCCGAATATGGAACGTTGTTTTCAGGCAATTTCCTGTCCGGAATTACCAGCACCGACGGGCAGGTGGAAATGGGATTGATGCAGAGCGATGGCATCCATCCAAACTCTGAAGGTGTCACCCGGATTGTCGAAGTATTGGGACCGGATGTCCTTGGCCTGATCAAACAAGTCAGCGGCGCAGAGTAGAGCGCCGGCCCCAAAACTTTTGGCAAGAAAATTCGCGAATTTTCTTGCGCGCGTTGGCCAACAAAAAAAGGGCCGGACCACCAATGCGGTCCGACCCGAATTTCCATCCTCTGGCCCGATTTTCGGGCCGACAGGATATTAAGCCAGCGAAATGTTGATCGCGGCTTCACGGCCATCACGGCCAGGCTCGATATCGAAAGTAACCTTCTGGTTGTCGGCCAGGCCGGTCAGGCCCGAACGTTCAACAGCCGAGATGTGTACGAACACGTCCTTGCTGCCGCCATCGGGTGCGATAAAGCCGTAGCCTTTTGTAGTGTTGAACCATTTGACGGTGCCAGTAGCCATCGTCGCTTCTCCTAAGTTGTGCTGCCCACGGAATGCGGCAGGTCGGCAAGGTCAGTGCATGATCGAAGACTGAGCCGAATTAGGAGCAGTAGGGTCGATAGCGTAACGTCGCAAGGCCCATATGAGGTGTAGCAACCTCAAAAGCAAGAGTTTTGTCTCGCGGAATGCAAAAGGAAACCAGCCTCCTGCGGCCTCAATCGGCATAAATACGCCCATAATTCAAGCGAATTCGTTGGGATTGCCTCAGGTTTCCCGGCTTCCTGGCAAATTCTGGCCACGCTATAGAACGGTGACAACGGTTCCGATGGGCACCCGTTCGTACAGATCGGTTACATGCTCGTTCAGCATCCGGATACAGCCATTCGATACCGATTGCCCGATACTTTCCGGAGAAATCGTGCCGTGGATGCGAAAATAGGTATCGACGCCATCCTGAAACAGGTAAAGCGCCCGCGCACCCAGCGGGTTTTCCGGCCCGCCGGGCTGGACATATTTGTTGTTTGCAAACCTGGAATAAGTACGCGGGCTGCGTTCAATCATCTCGTCCGTTGGCCTCCAGGTTGGCCATTCCTTCTTGACGTCAATGGTCGCCGTGCCAGTAAATTCCAGCCCGGCCTTGCCGACCCCGACCCCATAGCGGATTGCCTTGCGCTGCTCGGTCACAAGGTAAAGATAATAGGAACGCGGCAGGATCAGTAATTGACCCGGTGTGTACTCTTTTTTGATCCTCACGAATTGCGGAACAGGGTCAAACGGCTCGTTGGCCCGTGCATCCTCGGGCAAAGCAATGAATGTCGTGGCAGCAGATGAGGCTAGAAAAGTGCGACGTGTAAGCATAACCGGTTCTCAACTTTAAAAAATCGCCAAGATTACGGCATTCTCAACCCTCTTAGGGTTCCGGTCAATGTCAAAACTGACGGCCTCGCCAATGTGATTCGGGGGGCATTCGGGGCGAAGCAGATGGTTTCGCAAAGGCCGGGCGAAGGATCAATCGGCAAGCCGATCAAAGGTCAAAGCCGAAAGCCCAGTCGACCGGATGCCCAGGTCATCGCCAGATAAAGCCCAATGGCCAGCACGCAGCCGGTGATCAGGGCCGGCCAGAATCCCGCCCCTGGTTCAAGAGCATGGAATTCGGCAGAAACACCGGCAAAAACGGCAGGTCATACCAGAACGTCGCCGTTGAGTGTTATGCCAGAACCCGGTGTCCGTTTGGCCACCTCTGATACGATGGCAACGATGATCCCCGATATCAGGTCTTTGACGATCAGATATCCCATTTGTCTCTCCAGGTGCATTACGCACCTGTCAGGGAACGTCCTGATGGTCAAATGCGGTCAGGATTTTATCTTGTTGACCTTCATCATCTTCATGATCGCCCGTTCATAGAAAGGTTCACTTACGCCCTTGCGGATCTTGCGCATGAAATACCACTCAAAAGCCAGCTTGGCCCAATGCACCCACTTACCTTGCGCAGCCCAGGTGACATTGCGTGGAGGGGTTTGCGGCATGGCCAGAAACGTAATGCCACGATCACCGAAATCGGCCAGGCAGAAGGCATTCCAACTGGGCAGATCAGTGGGTTCCTGTCCGGCAATGATCCTTGGCAGGTTATGCGCCGTCGCCGTTACCATGCTTTCGATCATGAAGCCGGTCTTGGGCACACCGGTCGGCACCGGCGTAACCACCGGTGGGGCGATGGCAATGCAGACGCCGATACCGAAGATGTTGGGGTATTTCACATTGCGCTGAAACTCATCGACCGTGATGAAACCGCGCGGGTTGACCAACCCCTCGATCCCCATCACCGCCGGGATGCCCCGGAAGGCCGGCAGCATCATGGCGTATTTGAACGCCACTTCGTGTTTTTTCTTGTCCGACCCGTCCTCGTTCACTTCGGTGACGTGCACCGCGTTTTCATCGAACTTTTCGACCTTGGCGTTGGTGATCCAACTGATGTCGCGGTCGCGCATGATGCTTTCCAGCATCCCCTTGGTGTCACCCACGCCGCCAAGGCCCAGATGGCCGATATACGGCTCGGAGGTTACAAAGGTCATCGCTACCTTGTCGCGAATCTTGCGGCGTCGCAGATCNGTGTCGATGGTCATCGCGTATTCATACGCCGGCCCGAAACAAGACGCACCCTGCACCGCGCCCACCACGATCGGGCCGGGGTTGGCGCAGAAATCTTCCCATTTATCGCCCGACACTTCGGCGTGTTCGATATGGCAGACCGAATTGGTGAACCGGTCTGGTCCAAAGCCTTCGATCTCGTCAAAGGCAAGATCGGGGCCGGTTGCCACAACCAGATAATCGTAGGTAACCTCGCGACCGCTCTCCAGCGTTATGGTGTTGTTCTCCGGGTCCAGTTTGGCTGCGCCATCGCAGATAAAGTCGATCCCGCGCCGCGACATCACCGGATCAAGATCGACAATGACGTCCTTTTTCTTACGCCAGCCTACCCCGGCCCAGGGATTGGACGGTGTGAATTGAAAGTACGGCTTGTTCGAAATCACCGTGATTTGGTCATTCGCACTCAAAGTGTCTTTCAACTCATAGGCCTGTATGGCCCCGCCAAGACCGGCCCCCAAAACAACAACATGTGCCATGGATTTCCTCCCCGAAAACTGTTTCGCCCCCCTGGGCAGTATCACATTCGAATTACAGTATACGTTTCTTTCGCAGAAGCAAGGCGGCAAAACCGCGGCACATAGTGTTGTAAGAAGACACGAAACAGCGCCGACCNCTCGTTCTCCGAATATTGACCCTGACCCTTCACGTCCCGAATCTCGGTTAATAGCAGGACCAGGATTTGGGGTTGTATCTTGGGCGAAAGGGGCGCTAGTCTTATTCTCATGTCACAGCAGACGCATATCGCTTTGCCCATCTCCGCCCCGCTGATTGCCGGCCGGATCGACCTGCTGCTTCTAAGCCGCCTCTGAGCGTGCCTTTGGCGCGACCGCTCAGAGGAGGCAGCCCGCGCCCCACACTCCCGGACTGAAGCTTTAGACAGACAAGAAAGATACCAACATGACAAATTCAATCGACAAAGATCGCGTTCTGATATTCGACACCACACTGCGTGACGGCGAACAGAGCCCCGGCGCGACAATGACCGAAGCTGAAAAGCTGGAAATCGCCGGGATGCTGGATGCAATGGGCGTGGACATCATCGAGGCCGGGTTTCCGATTGCCTCGGAGGGTGATTTCCAGGCCGTAACCGGGATTGCAAAAAATGCCGTGAACTCGGTGATCTGCGGCCTTTCGCGCGCCAATCTGGGTGACATCGACCGCTGTTGGGAGGCGATCAAACACGCCCGTCAGCCGCGTATCCACACGTTCATCGGCACCTCGCCGCTGCACCGGGCCATCCCCAACCTGACGATGGATGAAATGGCCGTGCTGATCGAACAGACGGTCACCCATGCTCGCAACCTGTGCGACAACGTACAATGGTCTCCGATGGATGCCACGCGTACCGAATGGGACTTTCTGTGCCGCACCGTTGAAATCGCCATCAAGGCCGGGGCCAGCACGATCAACATCCCCGACACCGTCGGCTATACCGCCCCCGCTGAAAGCGCGGATCTGATCCGCCGCCTGATCGAAACGGTGCCGGGCGCGGACGAGGTGGTGTTTTCCACCCATTGCCACAACGACCTTGGCATGGCGACCGCCAACTCTCTGGCCGCTGTAGCTGGCGGCGCACGCCAGATCGAATGCACCATCAACGGGCTGGGCGAACGCGCCGGCAACACNGCGCTGGAAGAGGTGGTGATGGCGCTGAAAGTGCGCAACGACATCATGCCTTGGCGCACCGGGATCGATACCAGCAAGATCATGCAGATCTCGCGCCGGGTTGCCACGGTTTCGGGCTTTCCGGTGCAGTTCAATAAGGCCATCGTCGGGCGCAACGCCTTTGCCCACGAAAGCGGCATCCACCAGGATGGGATGCTGAAAAACGCCGAGACCTTTGAAATCATGCGCCCGACTGACGTCGGACTGGCCGACACAAACCTTGTCATGGGCAAACATTCGGGCCGGGCGGCGCTGCGTTCAAAACTGTCCGATCTGGGGTTCGAGATGGGCGATAACCAGCTCAAGGATGTGTTCGTGCGCTTCAAGGAACTGGCCGACCGCAAGAAAGAAGTGTTCGACGATGACCTTGTCGCGCTGATGCGGGTCGGTGAAGACCCCGAAAACGACCGGTTGAAAATCATCTCGCTCAGGGTGGTCTGCGGCACCCATGGCCCGCAACAGGCCGATCTGGTGATGGAGATCGACGGCACCAAACACGAGACGACCCAGACCGGCGATGGTCCGGTGGATGCCACGTTCAACGCGGTCAACGCCCTGTTCCCACATGAGGCGCGCCTGCAACTGTACCAGGTTCATGCGGTGACCGAGGGCACCGACGCGCAGGCCACGGTATCTGTGCGTCTGGAAGAGGACGGACGCATCGTCACCGGCCAGTCGGCGGATACCGACACAGTGGTGGCCAGCGCCAAGGCTTATGTGCACGCGCTGAACCGCCTGCTGGTGCGGCGCGAGAAATCCGCCCCCGGTGCCGACACCCGCGATATCAACTACCAGGGTGTGTCGTGATCATCGGCTGAGTTTTCCGTAGGGTGGACCCAACCCACCCTACGGATTTTCCAGCAGCGACAGAATCTCAGAACAGTTCCCGACCTGCCCGCCACAGCAATCTGCCAGCAGAAATCCGATCAGATCGTTGATCGCCTCCAGATTGGCCGCATAGTGGATTTCCCGCTGAAAGCGCGTCGATTTCAGCAGCCCGGCCCGCTTCAATACTGCCAGATGGCCCGACAGGGTCGAGGGCACGATGCCCAGCCGACGCGAAATCTCGCCCACCTGCAAACCGTCCGGCCCCTGACGCACCAACAGCTTGAAAATCGTCATGCGCGACGATTGCGCAAGGGCTGAAAAGGCTTCGATGGCGGCGTTCTGATCCATACATCGAAATACCCGAATTAACGAATCTTGACAAGTGCGGGCAGCTTCGTTATCCGGAAACCAAATTCATTTCGGTATATGCCGAAATATCGAAACCAACCCAATGGAGACAGCAATCATGGGCTTTCTGAGCAACAACATTGATCCTTTCACCAGCGCGCTGCAACAGGTCGACGACGTCCTCGAACAAACCCGCCCGTTTGACAAGAAGACCGACGAATTGCTGCGCTTTGCCCTGTCGATCAAGGCACGCTCGGCCCCGTGCGTGCGCAAGCATTTCAAGGGCGCAACAGCCGCCGGGGCCAGTGACGCGGAAATCGCCTATGTCTTTGCCTTGACCATGCGCGAAGCCGCCGGGGCCGATGATTGCTGGACCCACGGCATCATCAGCGATCTGGACGCTACCGGCGACGACGCCTCCTGCGGCGGCTGCTAAAGCCCGCCCGGACCTGCCCGCCTCGACACCGGGGGATGGTTGGGCCAGTGTAGGGCGGCACAAAGCCCACTGCGCCCCCCGCGCGCCGGACAAAATGGAAAGCGGCCCATAATGGACAGTCTGATCACTTGCGAAACCGATCTTTCGGCGACAGGCAAGCACCACGGCTTCCTGCGACTGCCCCATTCGGTGCATCACAGCGCCTATGGCTGGATTCCCGTGCCGATCGTCAGCATCCGCAACGGCGACGGGCCGACCCTGTTGCTGATGGCAGGCAATCACGGCGACGAATACGAAGGCCAGGTCGCCCTGACCCGGCTGGCCCGGGATTTGCAGCCCGACGATATCCGGGGCCGTGTCATCATCCTGCCGATGGTCAATTTCCCGGCGGCCAGCGCGGGAATGCGGGTGTCGCCCATCGACGACGGCAACCTCAACCGCAGCTTTCCCGGCGACCCGCACGGCACGCCGACTCAGATGATCGCGCATTACATCGAAGAAGTGTTGATGCCCCTTTGCGACTATGCGGTAGACCTGCATTCCGGCGGCTCGTCGCTGTGGTATCCACCGACCCTTCTGCGTGGGCAGGGCCATACCCCGGACGAGGCGGAAAAGCTGGCCTGGCTGCAAACCGCCTTCGACCTGCCCTATGCCTGGGTCTTTACCGGCGGAGGCGGTCCAGGGTCCACGGCGCGCACGGCCATGGGCGCGGCCAACCGCAAAGGTGTCGTGTCGGTAATGACCGAGCTGGGCGGCGGCGGCGCGCTCGACCCGGGCATCCTCGGGCTGACAACGCGTGGCCTGCGGCGGGTTTTGCACAGTCTGGACATGCTGCCGGGATATGTGCCCGATACCGCCAACGGCACCCGCGAGCTGAATTCAAAAGGCTCGGTCTATGCCTATGACGCCGGTCTGTTCGAGCCATTTGGCGACATTGGCGACATGGTGCAGGAGGGTCAGGAAATCGGCCTGATCCATTTCGCCGATACGCCCTGGCGTGATCCGGCACCCGTGACAACGCCCTGGTCGGGCATGATCCTTTGCAAGCGCGCCATCGCCCGGGTCACACGCGGCGACGCGCTTGTTCAGATTGCCGCCGATGTCTGATACATCCCCCCGGTCCCGATTTGACGAAATCATCGACCGCCGCGTGGTTCCCGCGCTGAAAGTGCATCAAATGGTGCTGGGCCAGGATGGCGCGGACCTGTTCCCTGCCGGTGTCGCGGACATGGATTTCCGCCCGCCGGACTGTGTTACCAAGGCGATGCAGGCGCGACTTGACCACGGGGTTTTCGGCTATGAAACCCTCCCCGACGGATTGATGCCCGCCCTGACCGGCTGGCTGGCGCGGCACCATGGCTGGCAGGTGGACGACACTCACATCCTGCGTGCGCCCAACATTCTCAACGCGTTGGCCATCGCCGCCTCACTGTTCACCAATCCGGGGGACGGGGTGATCGTGCAGCCTCCGGTATTCTTCGATTTCTTTGACATACTTGCGGAAAACCAACGCAGGCTGATTACCAACCCGTTGATCTTACGCAATGGCCGCTATGAAATGGATTTTTCCGGACTGGAGCGCCGCGCCGCCGAACCGCGGACAAAGATGCTCTACCTGTGCAACCCTCACAACCCGGTGGGCCGTGTCTGGACCGCAGAGGAGTTGCGCAAACTGGGCGACATTTGCGCCCGTCACGATGTGCTGGTTGTCAGCGACGAGATGCACGGCGACCTAAGTTTCCCCGGCCACCAATACACGCCTTTCGCGTCCCTTGGCCCGGACCATGCCGCCAATGCCATCACCTGCCTGTCCCCGGCCAAGACATTCAACATTGCCTCTTGCTGCTCGGCCTTCACGATCATCTCGGACAAGGCGCGACGCGCGGCCTTTCAGGCCGAAAACAGCCGCCTGACCGTCAACAAGAACAATGCCTTTGCCAGCGTGGCCATGCAGGCGGCCTATTTGCACGGTGGGCCGTGGCTGGATGAGGTGAAAACCTATCTGCAAGGCAACCTGCGCCTTGTACGCCAGCAGCTTGATGGCCTCGGCGGGGTAACCCTGATCGAGCCTGAAGCCGGGTTTCTGCTGTGGCTTGATTTTCGCGGGCTGGGGCTGGACCCAGACGATTTGACGGCGTTCCTGCGCACCCGTGCCGGATGGGCGGCCACCCGCGGGCCGGCCTTTGGCGAGGAAGGCAAGGGCTTTGCCAGGTTCAACATTGCCTGTCCGCGCGCACCACTGGCAGCCGCGCTGGACCGTCTGGTCCGCGTGGTCACCTAGAGTGTATTGCGTTTGATCGGATTCAAGCATTCACTTGTCGGGGTGAGGCAACGTTTGCAAAGCAAAAGATGTTCACCCAGACAGGTGAATTCAGTTGAACGCAACACGCTCTAAAGCGTCAGACCTGCTCTGCCGGTTCCAGCTTGTCCTGAGTTCTCGTATCGAAATCCCCGGCATCGTGGCGCTCGTGCAATTGCCCTTCAAGATTGCCGAATGACCGGTTGACCATAACCCCGCGCTTTACGGCCTCGCGTTCGCCGATCTCGTCGGCCCAGCGATTGAGGTGTTCATACGACGCAGTGTCCAGAAACTCTGCCGCCTCGTAGACCCGGTTCTTGACCAGCGCGCCGTACCACGGCCAGATGGCCATATCGGCGATAGAATACGCATCCCCGCACATGTACTGGCGATCCGCCAGATTGCGGTCCAGAACGTCCAGCTGGCGCTTAACCTCCATGGCAAAGCGATTGATCGGATATTCATACTTTTCCGGCGCATAAGCATAGAAATGCCCGAACCCGCCACCCAGATAGGGCGCGCTGCCCATTTGCCAGAACAGCCAGGACAGGCATTCCGCCCGGTTGTCCGGAATGAAGGCCGCGAATTTCTCGGCCAGATGCAAAAGGATCGCCCCGGATTCGAACACCCGCACCGGCTCTGGCCCGCTGCGGTCCATCAGCGCCGGAATTTTCGAGTTGGGGTTGATTTCGACAAAGCCGCTGCCAAACTGGTCGCCATCGTTTATGCGGATCAGCCAGGCATCGTATTCCGCCCCCTCATGCCCTGCCGCCAGCAACTCTTCCAGCAACACCGTGACCTTGACCCCGTTGGGCGTGGCCAGAGAATAAAGCTGCAACGGATGCTTACCCACGGGCAAGGTCTTGTCATGGGTCGGCCCCGCCATGGGACGATTGATATTGGCAAATCGTCCGCCGTTTTCACTGTCCCATTTCCATACTTTGGGCGGTTTAAATTCCTGTGTCTCGCTCATGTGGTCAATCTCAGTGATGTTAAACAAAGGGGGGGCCAAGCTGGCAGCGTTCGACCCTGCCTACCAAGATGAAGCACTGCCGCGTAACCGCAAGTAAATTTTTCGCGTTCTCAAATACAAACACGCAAGGCCGACAGTATTGAGCCCGCCTTGGCCTGCAACTTTCCGCCCCGTTTTT
>JGI24723J26617_10002449_pt1 | contig 14604 bp, 11 predicted proteins | sample Cruoilmetagenom6_FD_26617 | JGI IMG/M metagenome (IMG submission 26617)
GCAATCTGTATCCATAAGTGTAAGTTAATATAGAGCATCGTTTTTGATGTTCTTTTTATATTTATAAAAAGCTTAAATGGTATAAAAAATAATTAGGTCTACAAAAGATAAAGGAACAATGGCAGAATATTTAAAAAAAGCCTGTAGACATTTACAACGAGAATTCGATTAGATTCATAATAGTCACGGATTGCAAATCCGTGCTATCCGTTAGTTTAGAATATGAATTTTAGGTGCAGATTTTGAAAATGTTCTAGTTTGTGTTCACGGATTATAAATCCGCGCTAACCGGTTTAAGTGAAGCTCACTAATTATACTTTATCATGCACTTTAGTATGTATGCCGTCATTCCATAGCGTTAAAATATCTGTAGCTACTTGCGCACCACTTCCAGAAGCTATTGCAAATTGACTACGCCATCCAGCTAGGGTACCTGCAACATATAAACCGTCTTCTATTTTGTGGTCTATATTTTTCAACCAAATTCTATCTTTTTCTTTTACAGCTCTAGGATGAGGTTCTATATAGGTTTCTAATCCTTTTATAGCCATTAAATTGGTGTAACCAACTGCAATTACTACGCATTTGGTTGGGTATGTTTCTTTGTTTGTAATAACAGTAAAGCCAGTTTCGGTTTGAATAATTTCGGAAACCTTCTCGTTGTCTATTTGCGTAACATGAGGATATTGCGTGGTGAGTTGCTTTTTGCCTTCTTCTAATATCGTTGCTCCTGTTGTTCCTGGTTGTAAACCTAATACATTATTAAATAGCGCATTTTGTAAGTGTGATGTCTTTTGGTGCATGATAATACCTATGCGTTTGTTTTTGGCAAAAGCTTTGTTTTTAGCAGAACCTAAAACTAATGCGCAAGACATTCCTGCTGCTCCACCACCAATAATAAGCGCATCAAACATTAGTTTCTGTTTTTTAATTGTTTGTTTACTTTCTTAGAAAGCCTTAAAATTTGTAATAAAGCAATGGCGCATAAAGAAGTGAAAATGGTAATTAGTGCAACTACGCTTTGACCTTCAAAAAGATTACTAAAATCAATTTGTGTAAGGTTGAAAATAATTAAGGCAGTAGCTATAATCGTGAATATAAGGGTGAATATTTTCATGTGTTTTTATTTATTGTTTTATGGTCACAGGTAACATCTATGCAATTCCTTTTATCGGATTAAATCTGCAATCAGAGTTGTTTCTGTTATATAAAGAGTGCTTTAATATTGTGTGCAAATAATTTTACTGCAATAGCTAAAAGAATAACACCAAATACTTTTCTAATAATGCTAATTCCGTTTTGACCAATAATCTTTTCAATTCTTGCAGATGTTTTTAAAACAATAAAGATAATTAAAACGTTTGCTAAAACAGCAACTATGATGTTTTCTATTCTAAACTCTGCGCGTAAAGAAAGTAAAGTGGTTAAACTTCCTGGTCCCGCAATTAATGGGAAAGCTAAAGGAAAGACAGAAGCGGTCATCGCGCTATTTTCTTCTTCTTTATATAAAGTAATTCCTAGAATCATTTCTAGCGCAATAAAGAACAAGATAAAAGAACCCGCAACAGCAAAGCTATTTACACCAACACCAATTAATGAAAGTATGTTTTGTCCTAAAAACAAAAATATAATCATAATTATACCAGCAATAATAGAAGCTTTCTCACTTTGAATATGGCCTACCTTTTTACGTAAGTCAATGATTATAGGAATGCTTCCTATAATATCTATTACAGCAAAGAGTATCATAAAGGCTGTAAATATTTCTTTAAAATTAAGTTGCATGATTTTAGCTTTTAAATTTCGGTGCAAATGTCGTTATAAAAAAAGGATTCCTAACATTAAATAATCGTAAATTTTATGTACTCTAAATGTTAGCTTTTTTGATGCAATATCTAGTATATTTGCATGCGATATCTTTCATTAAATTACCGTAAATTGTAAGCATATTTTTTTTGTTTACTAGATTTATAGAAATGAAATATAGTCATCGTTTCGTTTATATTTTAAAGATAAATAAAAAAACGTAATTAGAATTCGTAATTTAATTAAAGAGAAGTAGTTAGATGTTTCAACTAGGAAGAACAATAGTTTCAGAAGATATTATTCAAAAAGATTTTGTGTGTAACTTGTCAGCATGCAAAGGTGCTTGTTGTATAGATGGAGATGCTGGAGCTCCTTTAGATAAAGAGGAAGTTAAAATACTAGCGGATATTTATCCGAAAGTAAAACCGTATTTACGTAAAGAAGGTATTGCCGAAATTGAAAAACAAGGTACTTCTATTGTTACCGATTTTGGGGATTTAGAAACACCACTAATTAATGGTGCCGATTGTGCTTATGTGATTTTTGACGATAAAAAAACGGCACTTTGTGGTATTGAAGAGGCATACAATCAAGGAGATATCGATTGGAAAAAACCCGTTTCTTGCCATTTGTATCCTATTCGTGTGAAAGAATACTCTGAGTTTTCTGCTGTAAATTATGATAAATGGGAAATTTGCGATGATGCTTGTACGCTTGGTGCAGCCCTTCAGGTTCCTGTATATAAATTTGTAAAGCAAGCTTTAGTTAGAAAGTTTGGCGAAGATTGGTATGGTGAGCTTGAAAAGGTTGCTGATAAAATGAAAAAATAATTAGGCCGTTCTTAGTTTTATTTCTTGGGTTGGAATTTCTATAATTACTTTTGTTCCGCTCGCTAGATTATTAGCATCATATAAATCGATTATTTCTAGTTTGTAGTCGTTAGTGAATTGTTTAGAAAAGTTGTCTAAACGTTCTTTGGTAATAGAAATACCAACAGATTTTCGCTTCAATGTTTTTTGTTTATTAATTTTTTCGGAAGCGACTCTACCAATACCATTATCGGTAATGTAAATAGAAACTGCATTGTGTTTTGGTTTTTCAATATGTACGTGAATCTCTTTGTTTTTTGTTTTAGAAGACAAGCCATGCCATAAAGCATTTTCTAAAAAAGGCTGTAAAATAAGCGATGGTACTTTAATTATTTCGGCATTTACATTTTTATCAATTTCTATTTTATACTGAATTTCATTGTCAAAACGAATGTTTTCAATATTCATATAAAGTGTCATGGTTTCTATTTCTTCGGCTAAAGAGATTTCTTTTTCTGTAGATGCAACTAGAATTTTTCTAATAAGCTTAGAAAACTTATTTAAGTAGTACACCGCATTTTCCTTTTCATTATTAATAATGTAAAGTTTAATAGAGTTTAATGTGTTGAATATAAAATGCGGATTCATTTGATTGCGTAACATGTCCTGCTCCAACATAATAATTTGCTTTTCGCTTTTTAAGCTTTTTTGTCGGTTTAATACATATAAAATTCCCAGGGTTAATAGTGCTCCAAAGACACTTAGTAAAAGGATTCTTTTGTTTTGTGCTAAGCGCAGTTTTACAATTTCATTCTCACTAGCGAGCTCTTTTATCTGATTGCTTTTCTTTTCACTTTCATATTTAATAACCAAATCATTTACATATTGTAAGTTTCTTTCGTTGGTTACTGTTTGGTCTAAAGCCACATGTGCTTTGTAGTATTCGTTAGATTTTTTGTAGTCTCCTTTTAATTCGTGTAATTCGGAAAGGTATTTATACGCATCAATTTTGGAGCTTACTAAATTGTAATCGTTAGATTTTTGTAATCCTTTTTTCAGGCTATTTTCGGATGCTTCATATCTGTTTTGCTTTAACTGTAGCCATCCTAAATTAATATAAACAGGAGCAATGTGGTATTGGTCGTTTAATTCTAATGCTTTTTCTAAAGCAGTGGTAAGTGTAGTTTGCGCTTCTTTTAGTTTTTCTTGTTTGATGTAGATGACGCCTATACTATTGTTGCATATTACGCGACCAATATTAGAGTTTATTTGGTTGTTGAAATTTAAAGAGGTTTTGTAATCTTCAAGGGCATCTTCAAGTAGTCCTTTACTTTCTTTAACATATCCAATGTTTTGATAATTAATGGCTAGTCCTAATTTATTGTCTAAATATTTTTCAATTTTTAAAGACTGATTAAATTGCATTAGCGCTAAATCATATTGTTTTAAAGCTAAATAAATGTTTCCCATGCTGTTTCTGGAAACTGCGATACTTCGTTTTAAATTTATAGATGGATTTTTTTCGGTTTCTGCAAGATCCAAAGCTTGTTTATGAAAATCTAGTGCGTAGCGAATTAAATCTAATCTTCTATTTACAACACCAAGCATGTTTAAACTGATTACTTGTAGCTCTACGTTATTAGATTTTATTGCCAGTTCTTGTGCTTGTTTATGTAGCTCTATTGCTTTGTCGTATTTAGAAGTGTTTCTATAATAGATACCTAACATGTTTAAAGCGTAACTCTCTCCTTCTAAATAGTTTGCTGCTTTACTTTTTTTGGATAAGTAATGCATTTTTAAGGTGTCGTTACTAACGGCATCAAAAAGGGAATACAGCTCTTGGTAGCTATTCGGTTTCTTCTCAGTAATGCTTTTTACCTGAACGTTAAAATTAGTAACTTCTGGTTGTTGTGCATGAAGGCTGTTTGCTAATAGTAAAAGGATAATTAGCTTTAAATATTTTAGGGATATAAGTTTTCGTGCATGCATATCTTAAAGGCGGTCTAAAAAATCTAATTTACGTTGTCTCGCAACAGGGATTTTATGGTTGGATTGCATGACAACATAACCTTCCGTTTTAATAAACTCTTTTACTTTGTTTAAATTTATAATATAGGAATTATGAATTCTAAAAAACATTTTGTCTGGTAATAACGCATCTACTTCCTTTAATTTTTTAGTGACTACCAGTTTTTGGTTGTCTTTTAAAATAAGTGTGCTATAGTTGCCATCCGATTCAATAAAAATAATATCATCTACATGTAAGAATATGAGCTTTCCGTCTGTGTTAATGGTGATTTTTTGTTTGCTGTTTTCTTCATTAAACTTATAGAACAATTCTTCTAACTTGTCGTAGTTAATGTTTTTCGTGTTTAAATTTTTAAGCTTTTTAATGGTGCTGCTTAAGTCGTCAGAGTCTATAGGTTTTAACAAATAATCTATAGCTTCATGTTTTATGGCTTTAATGGCATATTCATCATAGGCAGTGGTGATAATTACAGCAAAATCTTTGTTGGTTAGTTTTTCTAAAAACTGAAAACCATCCATAGTAGGCATTTGTATATCTAAAAAAAGGCAATCTGGAGTGTTTGCTGTTTTGTTTAAAAAAGATATAGCTAGTTCCGGACTAGTAAAAGTCTCTATAATTTCTATGTCTTTGCTGAAGTGGCCAAGCTCCCAAGTAAGACTTTGGATCGCTTTATGTTCATCATCTACTATTACTGCTTTTATCATAATATCAAATATAATAATATAAAATGAGGCTTTAACTTTATTATGTGTAGCTGGTTACTTTTTTTGTATGGCAAGCATAATTTTATGCGTTCTTGGGTTCTGTGGTTGTTTTTCTTACCAACTATACAAAATTTCTTACCAACTATACATTTGTGTATCTGAGTTTTGTATAAAATCTAGATATTAGCATTGCTATTAATTGTAAAAAATGATCAATATTAATTTGCTATTAATCGACTTACATAGTTTTGAAAAGACTAAAATTATGTAATTATATTGATTGATTTTTTTAGTTATTTCAGTTAGTTATTTTAGGGAGAAAAACGAGCGTAAAACACGCTCGTTTTTTTTGTTTTGTAAAATTCTTAAAGCCCTTATTTTACTGCTGTTAACAAAACTTTAAGATATTTAAAGCGCTGATAATCAAGGTGTTAATTTAATTAGGTAAAATCCTTTGAAATACGTGGTGAATACTAGGTTGTTAAAAACTTGTTGACAACGTTTACAAAATACCCTTTCTTTTTTAAGTACAATTGTCAATCTTTGTTGGGGGCAAAAAAGCGAAGTAGATTTTCTATGTTTTTTTGAAAAAGGGTTCCTTTTATATACCTACAAAAGGAAATATATAACACGGTTTTACAGATTTATTATTAAGTTTTTGAATGATACATGTCATTCCAAACAACAAACTAGCTATTTAATTAAAAGATTATGGAGATTACTCAAATTATTAAAAGGGATTATGAAACAAGTCCTTTTGTTTTAAATAAGATTTCTAATGCCATTGAAAAAGCAATGCTTTCTGTGAGTAGTGGTAGTAAAGAAGATGCAAATACTATTTCCGTAAATGTTTTGAAAACCTTGTTAGATAGAAAAGAACAAGACTATAGATATATACCAACGGTAGAGCAAGTACAAGATCTTGTAGAAGAAAAATTAATGGAAAGCGCATTTCATGATGTTGCTAAAGCCTATATCTTATACCGCGACGAACAAACTAGAAATAGAAAAACAAATATTTTTGAAAAGCGTATAAATCTGAAGCCTTACGAATATCCAGAGCTTAACGATTATGTAGATGCGATTAGACATTCGTACTGGATTCACTCCGAGTTTAATTTTACTAGTGATATACAAGACTTTAAAACAAGACTTACTGTTGTAGAGCAAAACGCTATTAAAAATACCATGCTAGCTATTTCTCAAATCGAAGTTGCAGTGAAGAATTTTTGGGGAGAAATCTATAATAAATTACCAAAACCAGAAATTGGTTCGGTAGGAGCAACTTTTGCAGAAAGTGAAGTGCGTCACCAAGATGCATACTCGCATTTATTAGAAATATTAGGACTTAACAACGAGTTTAAAAATATAAAAAACAAGCCAGTAATTATGCGTCGTGTGCATTATTTAGAGATGGCTTTAAAAAACTCTAAAAGTGAAGACAATAAAGAATATGCAGAATCTATTTTGTTATTCTCTCTATTTATAGAACATGTGTCTTTATTTTCTCAGTTTTTAATAATCATGGCATTCAATAAGCATAAAAACATGCTTAAAGGAGTTTCTAATGTAGTAGAAGCAACCTCTAAAGAGGAACAAATCCATGGCGATTTCGGAATCGATATCATCAAAATTATTAAAAGCGAAAACCCAACATGGTTTGATGCTGCACATGCAACACAAGTGCAAGAATTATGTAAAGAAGCCTTCGAATCGGAAAGTAAAGTTATCGACTGGATTTTTGAAGCAGGAGAATTAGAATTCCTTCCAAAAGATGTTATTAACGAGTTTATTAAAAACCGTTTTAATAATTCTTTAGAAAGTATTGGAATTGAAAAAGTATTTGAAGTAAACGAAAAATTACTCGTACAAACCGAATGGTTTGATGACGAAATTATAGGAACAAAACATGGAGATTTCTTCGTGAAAAGATCTATAAACTATAGCAAAAGAACGAAAAGTATAACTAGCGACGACCTATTTTAAGATGAGCAACCAAACAAAACAGAACACCGAAGCAAACGTAAGCCAAGAGGCAAAAGCTTCCAATTATGACGAATTAATTAACGCTAGAAAAGAGGCCAGAAAAGAAGCCACTAAACAACCAGAGATTAAGTGGTTAACAGAAAATAGTCGTAAGTTTTTATCTTCAGGTTANTTAACAGGAGATACAACACCAGAAGAAAGAATTAGAGAAATTGCAGAAAGAGCAGAAGACATTCTAAAAATGGATGGTTTTGCAGACAAGTTCTATGGGTATATGGCAGAAGGGTATTACTCTTTAGCTTCACCAGTTTGGTCTAACTTTGGTAAGAAAAGAGGTTTACCTATTAGTTGTTTTGGTTCGCATATAGATGATGATATGGGAGATATCCTATATACACAGTCAGAAGTAGGTATGATGTCTAAATTAGGAGGTGGTACTTCTGGTTATTTTGGTAAACTGCGTCATCGTGGTGCTCCTGTGAAAAATAACGGGGAATCTTCTGGAGCAGTACATATCATGCAACTTTTTGAAAAAATGGTAGATGTTGTAAGTCAAGGTTCGGTAAGAAGAGGTCGTTTTTCTCCTTATTTGCCAATAGATCACAGTGATATTAATGAGTTTTTAGAGATTGGTACCGAAGGGAATCCAATTCAAGAATTAACGCATGGTGTAACTGTTGGTGATGAATGGATGCAAGAAATGATTGATGGGGATGCAGACAAGAGAGCAATCTGGGCCAAAGTATTACAACGTAGAGGTGAAATAGGATATCCATATATTTTCTTTAGAGACAACGCAAACAATAATGCTGCAGATGTTTATAAAGATAAAAACCATGAGATTTATGCAAGTAACTTGTGTACAGAAATCATGTTACCAACTAATGATAGATGGTCTTTTGTATGTGTGCTTTCTTCTATAAACTTATTGCATTATGATAAGTGGAAAGATACCGATGCAGTAGAAACAATGGTATACTTTTTAGATGCGGTATTAGAAGAGTTTATTACGAAGTTAGACGTATATAGAGAATCAGAAAATAGAGACGATAGACAAACCTTCATGTTCATGGAGAAAGCTTATAATTTTGCCAAAGAAAACAGAGCTTTAGGTTTAGGTGCTTTAGGATGGCATTCTTTATTACAATCTAAAAATGTAGCTTTTGATAGTACGGAAGCTTTCAATCTAAATAGTGAAATATTTAAAACGATTAACGATAAATCGAAAAGTGCATCCGAAGAATTAGCTAGAGTTTTTGGGGAGCCAGAAGTATTAAAAGGTTACGGAAGACGTAATACTACATTAAATGCAGTAGCACCAACAACGTCTTCTGCGTTTATTTTAGGACAAGTATCTCAAGGTATTGAGCCAATTTGGTCTAACATATATGTAAAAGATATTGCGAAAATTAAAACCACAATTAAAAATCCATTCTTAGTAGATCTTTTAGAAGAAAAAGGAATGAATACTAGTGCTATTTGGAAAAGTATTCGTGATTATGATGGTTCTGTACAACATTTAGAAGGACTTACAGAACATGAGAAAGAAGTGTTTAAAACCTATTCTGAAATTGACCAAATGGCGATTATTTATCAAGCGGCAAACAGACAGAATCATATCGATCAAGGACAGTCTTTAAATATTATGGTGCATCCAGATATGCCAGTAAAAGATATTAATAAACTGTATGTTACTGCTTGGAAATTAGGGGTTAAATCCTTGTACTACCAACACAGTATTAATGCGGCACAACAATTTAAGCAAAAGAAAGAATGTACTAGTTGCGAAGGGTAATTAGTATTGTTTATATATAAGTGTTAATTAAAAGCCATCTCTAAATGAGATGGCTTTTTTGTTTGGTTTAAAGAAGGTACGCTAGCTCAAAATAGAAGAATATAGGTTTAGTATCATGTTAGTGGTAACGTGATAACCTTTGTTTTGTCCTATAGGATTACTTTTAAAAGAAGAACGATATAGTCCTAAAAAAAAACCATCTCAATCGAGATGGTTTTTTGTGTTATAAACTAATTGTTTATTAGAAATCTATTCCTCTTCTACGTCTTCTTCGGCAATTACAGCAGGTTTTATACTACTATCATGTGCACCGTGATATTCTTCTAATAAATTCATCGTAGCGTTTAGTAGATCTTTTGTTTCTAATAATAGTCCGAAATACAATGTGGTGTTTTTCGGGCTAGATTCTTCCGTACGTGTACGAGCAACTTGTGCTTGAATCTTTTGTTTTACTAAATCGTATACTTCTGTCTTTTCATTTAAAATCGCTCCAATTCTTTCAAAAGAACCAGAATCGAAAGCATCTTTAATATCATTAAATAACACTTCTACTTTGTCATCTACTTGTTTCAATTCTTTAATCTGATTGAATTTAAGTTTCTTATGATTGTTGTTAATGTGTTTATGACTTACTCTAGAAATGTATTCTAAAGACTGCGTCATATCTTGTAAATAACCTAAAATGTTTATGTAGAAGTTACTTGCTCCAATACTAGATTCGTCTAAGTTTTTAATGAAATAGAAGATGTTATCTCTAAGTTCATCTACTTCATCGGAAAGCTTAATAACTTGTTTTTTATTCTTTTTAAGTAATGCTAAATCTTGTTTTGCAAGCCCTTTAACCGCATTAGTATATATTCTGTTTCCACGTTTTACAACACTTGCAATATTACTTGCACTTTCGTGTATTACGCCTTGTACAGAACTACTTTCCGCTTTTGTTAAGGTGTCTTCTGCTTTTTCTTCTTTACTCTTTTTATTGTGTGCGATATAGTTTCTTAGTAGTAAACCAAAAGCAGCTACCAATAATAAAGGAAACATTACGTGTAGGTTTAAGTTTAGTAAGTAAGCAACTAAAGCAGCAGCAACAAAGGCACTAAAAGCGGTAAAGAACCAACCTCCAATTACATTTAGAACACCAGCTACTCTATATACAGCGCTTTCTGCTCCCCAAGCTCTATCTGCCAAAGAGGTTCCCATAGCAACCATAAAAGTTACGTATGTTGTAGAAAGTGGTAGTTTGTAAGAAGTTGCTAAAGATATTAATACAGCAGCAACCATTAGGTTTACAGCAGCACGAACCATATCAAAAGCTGGTAATTCATGCACCTTGTCTTTCGATATTTTTATAACTGGAACTTCAAATTGTTTGTCAATTTTTGCTTGCCATGTTTCTGGTAGTATATAAGAAGACATTTGAGACATTCCTATTGCTACTCTTACAAATCCACGAGATAAAAAGTTAGGTTGAAAACGTTCTTTAGTTGCGCTTTGACTAGATAAGTCTAAAGATGTTTTTACAACATTTTTGGATTTTGTTGAAAACCATAAGGTTAATACCATGATCATTCCTGCTACAAAAAGAAGCAAGTTGTTTGTTGGTACTTTTTCTGCCAATACATCCATAGGAAAAGCATCTGCAGCTAAACCAGAAGCAGTCCATTCTGTAAATGCATTATAAGCAGCAATTGGCACACCAATAAAGTTTACTAAATCATTACCTGCAAAAGCTAATGCTAAAGCAAAAGTACCTACGATTATAATCAGTTTATAAATGTTTGTTTTAAATAAGGTAATAGCAGCAAAAGATAATACAGACCAAATAACAGAACTTACTATTATAATGTAGAACACCTGGTGTTCCAAAAAGTCTTTCATGGTGTCTCCACCTAAAAGTTCAAAAGATTGGTTTGCATACGAAGTACCTTTTAAACCTTTCATGAAGATAAAATAAGTAATTGCAGTAAGTGCTAATCCGCCAAATAATGCGCCAACCCAATTTGCTTTCTTTTCAAAATTATAAGATAATAATAGTCTAGAAAACCATTGAACTAATGCACCTATGGAAAATGCGACGACGACCGAGAGGATAATTCCGAATATAATTTGGGAGGCTTTAGAGGTGTTTATGTAATTTACTACATCATCAAAACTACCACCATCATGACCAATTTTTATTAAAGCCATGGCAACAGCAGCTCCTAATAACTCAAATACAATGGATACCGTAGTTGAGGTTGGCATCCCAATAGTATTAAAGAAATCTAATAGTAGAATATCGGTTATCATTACTGCCATGAAAATAATCATGATTTCATTAAACATAAACTCGCCAGGATTAAAAATTCCTTTACGAGCAACTTCCATCATTCCACTAGAAAACACTGCTCCAACAGCAACTCCTAAACTAGCAACAATCATGACGGTTTTAAAAGAAATCGCTTTAGAACCGATTGCTGAGTTTAAAAAGTTTACAGCGTCATTACTTACTCCTACTACTAAATCGGCAACCGCCAAAATAGCAAGAGCAATAATCATATATAAATATATATTTTCCATAATTTAATTTAAAATTGTTTGCAAATATCTTTAGTCTTCTTGACTAATATGTTACCTAATTGTTATGTTTTAAAAATGTATATCAAATTGTAATCGGTACATTAATTCATTGTTTCCATGGGTTACTTCTAAATGGCTAATGTCTGTTTGTACTTTTAATTTATGCCCTATAATATATTTAGAAACACCAACGGTATATTGACTCTGGTTAGCATTTCCTGTTAGTTTGTCCCAATCGATATTGGTATATCTTCCAGAAACTTCCCAATCTTTTTTGAGTAAATATCCTGCTTGTAAGTTGATTGCACTACCAATTTGAACGGCATCTATATTGCCATCTTCATTAGTAAATAATACATCATCTGCATTTCTATCTGCATATTCGGCCATAAAAGAAATGCCTTTGTATTTAAACATGGCATCTACGTATAAAGTAGAAATATTGGTCTCATGAAAAATGCCGTCTTCATTTACCATGTAAGCACCTTGATTACTTCTCGTTTTTACAGCGTTGTTATTAAAATCATAACTAACACCTACAGCTAATTTTGGGGTTGGTTCGCGTTTTAAATCACTTCCTTTATAATCTCCTTTGCTTGCAAAATTCCCGAAAGGTAAAAATTCTATACGACCAGTATATTGATGACCACCAAGATTACCAGAAGTAATGTTTCTTCCTTCTCCTTGTGAAATAGCAAGTGCTTCTTTGATGATAAAGCGGTCTGTAATGTTAAAGTGATGTCTTAATTGAATACCTAAATCTCGATCTATGTTAAATCTACTATTTAGTAGTGAACGATCTACTTGTTGCAGATTCGCAGAAGAAATAACGCGCTCTCTATTTCCTGGTAATTTTGTTTGTCCGAACCAAAGCACGAAGTTTTCATGAAAATTCCATTTAATAACGGCATCCAAAATATATCTTGGTGCATTGCTCGTATATTGAGAAGCTCCAGAAATATCTCTATTCGATAAACCTAGTTCTAGTTTGTATTTTAGTTTTGGGCTATAGGCAAATCCGTCAAACTTTAATCTAGCACGGCGCACTAAAAAGTTAGCTTCGTTTGCTTGGCCATCTTCCCAGTTAGAGATTGCTAAAAATTGCATTCTAGCGCCAATTTTCATGGTGAATGTACTATCTTTTCCTACAAGATTAAATAAACCATTCCCAAATTTAGGAGCTGGTGTTTCTTGCGCTTGTATTGCTGTAATGGAAAAAATAAATAATACAATACCTGTAAAATTTAGTTTCATTAATTAGTTTTTGTCGCTGCAAAGAACTTAAATAAAACTCAAATGGATGTTTCTAAATCGTTAAATATGAAGCACAAAAAGGCTGCTTTGGCCAAAAGCAGCCTATAGAATTCATGATAATTTAGTCGACAAAAACTAATAGATTATATGAAATACTTGTAATGCATTTTAAAATACAAGCAAATATCTACTTTAAACGTCATGTTAGTATTACCTCAATATTAACTAATTATTAATAAAATTGGTAATTAATAAAGTGTAAAACACACAATATTAATTAGTTACAGGTTTAATGTTAATTTAATGTTACGTAAATGTTGCTTAATTGTCAAGTAATACCTATATTTGAAGTATTAACAATTTAAAACCCATAATAATGAAGAAGCAATTTATTTTGTTTTTAGCTTTAATGATTTCAGTGGTTTCTTTTGCACAACAAGAGAGAACATTAAAACTTAATGAGGAAACCAGCTTAATTGAAGTAACATACTATCATGACAATGGCGTAGTGAGTCAAACAGGATTCTATACAGCAGATGGTAAACTTCAAGGCGAATGGTTAAGTTTTGATACAAAAGGCGACAAAACAGTTTCGGCGAATTATGATAATGGGAAAAAAGTCGGCAAGTGGTTTTATTGGAATGATAAAACTTTAAAAGAAGTAGATTATACAAACAATGCAATTGCAAATGTGAGTGAATGGACAAATAAAACGTCTATTGCATCACGACAATAATAGCATGTAAGAAAACATAAAAAAGCATCCTAATTATAGGATGCTTTTTTTGTTTTAGACTAATTCAATAATTTATTCCACAGTCCAAGATGCTCCCCAAGTAGCATAATCTGTTCCTGTAGCGTTTCCGTTTCCAGAAATAAATTCAGCTTCTGTAAAGATTTCAGCAGTGTCATTTTTCATGTTTAAAGTAACATCTGTAAAAGTAACATCTGTAACACTTAAATCGCCGCTAATAACTCCAGCTCCTGTTGGGCTATCTCCAGCATCTCCATCTAAATCAAAACCTTCTTCAAAACCTTGAATTAAAACGTTGTTGAATATTCCTTGTGTTCCTGCTCTTAAACGAATTGCTTCGTTTCCAGTTGCAGAACCTAATCCTATAATCGTTAAGTTAGTTACTGTAGGTTTAGAAAAATAACCAGCAGCATTACTAAAATCGGTGTTAAAACCATCTGCTTCAATACCTTTATCGTGATCTGCTCCATGCTTAACATAGGCGTTTGTAATAGTTCCTGTGTAACCTTCTGTCCAGTCAATAGAATCATCTTGTGCATTTACTACAGAAACATAACTAGCGTTTACTGTTCCTCCAAAAAATTCGATACCATCATCTTTACCTTCAAAAGCTTGAATGTATTCTACCGAAGTACCACTACCAACACCATAGAAAGAGAATCCGTTGTTTTCCGATTGCCCATCTGCAGCACCACCAGAATATTCTACACGTACATAACGTAAGCTTCCAGAATTATCTGTAGCATCTGTTCCTCCAAATGGTAAACTTGCAATTTCTGAAGTAGAAGTTGAAGTACCAGTTACAGAGTTAATAGGCGCTTTTCCTAAAAGAATTAATCCTCCCCAATCTCCAGCACTTGGTGCAGCAGCATCTGATGTCATTACAATAGGACTATCTGCAGTTCCAT
>JGI24723J26617_10002450_pt1 | contig 14602 bp, 15 predicted proteins | sample Cruoilmetagenom6_FD_26617 | JGI IMG/M metagenome (IMG submission 26617)
TTCGCATCAGCAACCGTCAGCCAATCTTCATTCGCAAAACCGCCGCCAATCGGGCCGGAGTTCTGTACGCCACCTTCGTCCGTCTCTTCGTAAGCAACCGTGAAGAACAGTGTGTCCTTGATGATCGGGCCGCTGAAGTCAAAGCCGAAGTTCTTGTCTTCGAACGGATCGCTGATAACCGTNCGACCGTTGAGNGTGTCGCCGGTCAAGCCATCTTCGTTGTACAGGTAGAACAGCGAACCATGGAACTCGTTAGAGCCCGGCTTGGTTACGATGTTGATTGCGCAACCCGTAAACTGGCTGTACTGAACATCGAGCGGCGCGAATTCGACGGACGCCGAGGCGACCGTGTCGTAGGGGACCGGAAACGCGAAACGTGCCGATGTGCCTGTTCCTTCATTCAGACCAAATCCGTCATTTGCAACGGCGCCGTCAATCGTAAATGCGTTCGAACGGGAGTTTCCGCCCAGGCAGTTGATACCTGAGCCGGCACCGTTGTCGGCACGACCGAGACTGACGCGCGGGTCGATGCGAATAACGTCGCGAATCTGGCGCGCGATACTCGGCATTGCTTCGATATCGTCAATACTGAATGCCGTACCGGGGCCGATCGCCATTTGCTGAACCGCGACCATGGATGCGACTACGACGATCTCTTCGATCGCTTCATCGGCAGCACCCAGCGCGATGTTGAACGATGCTGCTGCAGACAGGTTTGTATAAACGTCTGTTACGCGAGCATCCTGATATTGGGACGACTGAACCCGAATCGTATACGGGCCGCCGACGGGCAGGCCACGGATGGTGAACGCGCCATTGTCATTCGTTGAGGTAGCACGTGTGGCCCCGGTTCGTGTGTCGGTAATGGTTACCGACTGACCCGAAGCTGCAGCACCGTCAGGTGTAGTGACAATACCGCGAACAGCGGTTGTCGTTTCCTGTGCGTTTGACGCAACAGGTGCGGCAAGAAGCACGATGGCGGCAAATGCCGCTATCGAAACCTGCTTGAATGCCGCGAGAGTCGATCCAATAAATCGAGATTTGTATTTCATTATTGATCCCCGTCATAGGAAAGTGCGAAAGCCTGCTGCCCTATATGACAATCAGATTTCGCTCGGCCATTTCTAGCCCTGAATTCGACGCCGTAGGCGCGACACAGGGCAATTTCTTGAAGTAATGCGGCTAATCTAGCGCAGGGAAAATGCTTGCGCAATAAGGGCTTGGGAGTGTTTCTACGTATTGATCCGAGGCGCGGCGCGGTGCTGAGCCATCTTCATCAGAATTAAGGTTACGAAGGAGTTACAAGCTATTGTTTTTGTGTCAGTTCGACGGTTGCAATCATCGGCCAGTGATCCGATACACCGGTCTGATCGGCGCTGTGAAAGCGCTTCGGTGTACCGTCTTTGGTGACCTGGGCCGGGTTATTGTTGGCAATTGCCACTGAATTAGCGCGAATTCGAGCTGTTGCGTTTTCGCCACGACCTGGTGAGAACAGGATCATGTCGAGGAAGGACCAGGTGCTGTCACGGCTGTAATACTGGGTGCCCAGGCAGTCGTCACATCCCAGCTCGTGCGCAACCGTCCAGTCGGATCGCACGTAGCGGTCCAGCATGTGCTCGCGTGCGTCCTCGCCACTTGTCGTATTGAAATCACCGGCCGCGAAGACATGGTGATGGTCGGGCAGTGCGGCACGCAGTGCATTCAGATGGTCATAGGCGGCTTCACGCATTGGGGTCGGGTGAAACGGCGCCGGGAAATGTACGCTAAAACCCGTTAACACCGAACCGTCGGCCATTGAGAAGTCGGCCTGGAGCACGCCACGCGTATCACCCTGGCGCTCCGGGAACTCGGGTAACAGCAACGGATGCAGCGTTGGTTCTCCCTGCAGCGGCAGCTTCGACAGGAACGCGACGTCTATGCCGCGCTTGTCCGTCCCTTCGATCAGAACGGCTGGCAGGTATCCGAGATCCGGCAGGTAGTCGTTTCGCAGCCGTTCAAGAATCCTGGCGTTTTCGACCTCCTGCAGTGCGATTACGTCCGCGCCACGCCCGTTTTTGACCTGCCGAATCGTGTCGGCGAGTACACTGAGTTTGTAGTCGAGTGCGGCGTCGCTCCAATCGAGTTCGAGGCACTCATCACGCCACCGTTCGACGTCGATTTCATTACACGCCGCTACATGGGCATCGTTCTGCTTTGCGGCAAGAGGCAGATAAGCTTTGTCGTCTTTGCCGGGATCGTCGATGTTGTCGAACAGGTTCTCGACATTGAATGCCATAAGAGTGACATCGCCGTCCTTGCCTTGCGCGGTAGTGACCGGGATGTCGAGATCAACACGCAATACCAGCGAGTGGCGATTCTCGCCGGTTACGACAACCGTGCGATTGTCGTCTGCGAATGCGACAGCTTCGGCATTTGGAAAGTTTCCCAGGCCAATTCGAATCGGTTGTGTGTTGAACGCGTCGAACCAGTCCTGTCCTGGACGGCGTAGAAAATAGTAGACGGCGCGATACGTCAGGATCACCGCGGCGGCGTTGTCCGCTGAAATGTCCATGCCCGACGGCTGCCAGTGCCAGTCCTTGGTCCTGGGCGCAAACTCTACGTCCTGGCGGCTGGGCCGGGGTAGCCCGCTCACGGTTCCCAGCCTTNTNGCCGTTACTTTGCCCTCGTCAACCGGGTGCAGCGGCACCTCGTACAGGGCCGGTGGCAGGTCGCGTTTGCTGAGTATCAACACGCGTTCGTTTTCGATATCGATCGCGGCGGATTCGGCATCACGTGGCCCATCTGGGTATTCAAACGTGACGTCCCAGTCGACGGTCGTGTCCTTCTTTCCGGCCCGGGGTTCTTTCAGGAAATAGAGTTTGCGGGATTTATGCCGCGCCTCGTTGTCGCCGATGTCAGCGACCATCAGGTAAGGATCACCGTCGAGCGTGAATGAGGCGAGGTCTTCCCAGTCCTTGTTGGTCGATTTCTTAAGTTCTGTCCGGCCGAGGTTGCGGCCGTGCTCGTCGATGGCGTAAAGGGCTTCCTTCGCACCCGAGTCATTTATGGTCCACAGCACGCCAGGCTGGCGTTGGGAACGGGCGAGGCCGCTGGCCTCGTGGATTCGGGAGTCTTCCAGTCGGCCCGCCGGCTCAAACGTCAGCGTTGCCGGCCGCTCTGAATCAGAGCAGCCGGCCAGCGCCAGCAATATTGCTATCCAGCGAATCAGTTGCCGAAGTCGTAACGGAACTCGCCGCCCCAATACCTGGGCTCGTTAACGAACGCGGTCAGGTTGAGGAAGTTGATGCCGCCGTCTACGACTATCTCGTTGGTGATGTTGCGACCGACAAGGGCTACGTCCCAGTTGCTGTCGGCACTGCGGTACCCGACGCGCAGGCCACCGAGCGTACGTTTCTCGGCGACAAATTCGACGGAACGATGCAGGAAGATGTTCGAATCACTGCGATAGTTCCAGTCGGTGTTGACGTAGATGTTGGCCCCCGAGGCCGTCGGCACGTTGTACTGCAGGATCAGGTTGGCGATCCACTCAGGCGAACGCGGCAATGGGTTGCCGTCGATGGAGACTTCTGTCACGGGGCCGAAGGGCCCGACGCGACTGCCGACGACCGGGTCAAGACCCGTGCAGGTCGGGTTGGAGCCGCAAAGGTCGTCGCGGAGATTGCCATCGTCGATTTCTGTCTTATTCCAGCTGACGTTTGCAATAACGCGGAAGTTATCGCTTAGCAGGACTTCGAAGTCCGTTTCGATGCCGTCACCATTTACGTGGTTGGCGTTCAGCAACTGATTGACGTTGCCGGCGCCGCCGGTTGCCGTGAGCTGGTGGTCGTCATTGCGGAAGTGGTAGGCGGCTGCATTCCAGCGGGCACGTCCGTCAAACAAGGTGCTCTTGAAGCCGACCTCGAACGCGTTGCTGGTTTCCGTGCCTGCCGAGCTTGTGAACCCGAAACGACCGAGCGTGACCGGGCCACGCGAGGCGTTTGATACGCGTGCATACCAGCTCACGTCGTCATTCGGCGTGAGGTTCAGTGCAACGTCCCAGTTGACGTAGTCGTCTTCGATACTGATCGTGTCTGCCGGAGAACCGGAGTTCGGGCCGGGCATAACTTCCAGGTACTTTTCATCATTCGTCCAACGACCCCCAACGATGAGGTTGAGTATGCTGTTGAGTTCGATATCGACCTGTCCGAACACGGCGAAGGACTTCGTCTGCTGGTTCACGATATCCGCGTAGTTCAGTTCGTAGTCACGCGACAGAACGTCTATTTCCTCGTCGAAATAGTACACACCGACCTGCGAGAAGAAGCCGTCCTTGTCGGTGGCGATACGAAACTCCTGCGTAAACTGGTAGTGGTCGTCCAGTCCATCACCGGTTGTGACATTAAAGAACACCTGGCGTCCGAGCGAGCCGATATCGGCCGGGTCAAATGACAGCAGGCCGCCATCAACGTCGGTTGCCTGGAAGTTCTCGACGGAGTCATAGCCCGTGATTGAGGTCAGCGACGCGTCGCCGAAATCCCATTCCAGGTTTGCCGAAGCGCCCCTGTGTTGGAGCTCCATCGTGGAAAAGCCGTCCTGGTTGGCCTGCTCGATGTCGAATCCGGGACGCACACCGGGCGAGCCAAGCTGGATGGCATTCGCGTAGAAGAGCTGCGGGTGCGTGCCGTCCTGGTCGAAGCTGTGCACTTTGAACAGTCCACGGAACATATCGTTCGGCTGCCAGAGCAGCAGGGCGCGAACGGCAGTTTCATCGAATTTGCCGAAATCATCGCCTGATGTGCCGGCGGCCAGGTTGTCGATCCAGTTGTCGCGGCGCTGGTGTTTGGCGGCAACTCGAACGGCCAGCGTATCCGTCAAAGCGCCTCCAACGGCTGCTTCGAATCCCATGGTATCGCGTTCGCCATAGGACAATGCGGCGTAGCCGCCGAAATCAAAGCTGGGCTTCACCGAATCGATCTTGATGAGACCTGCATTGGTGTTTCGGCCGAAGAGAGAACCCTGCGGTCCCTTGAGAACTTCGACGCGTTCGATGTCGTACAAAGGGAGACTGCGCAGCACGTTGTTTTCGAGAGCGATGTCGTCGAACACCATCGCGACCGGTTGGTTGGCGTTGTTGTCAAAATCGATATTGCCGAGGCCGCGAATGTAGAAGCGCGGCTGCGTACGACCGTTTGAGGATTCGATCTGCAGACTCGGAACACGGCCTGCCAGGGCGCGAATATTCTCGGCTGAACCGAGGTACTCGTGCACGGAGTCGCCGGAAATCGTGGAAACCGAGGCCGGAACATCTTCCAGGCTCTGCTCACGTTTCTGGGCCGTCACGATAATTTCTTCCAGCACCCCTTCCATCTGTGCAACAGCCGGCAGCGCAAACAGGCCGAGCGCGGCGACGCCACCGAGCGCCAGCCTGGAAACGGAGTGTTTATTGTTTGTTGTGCAAAAACCACACATCTGCTTGTCTCCTGATTAAGCGTTGGCGCAGTATAGCGCCGTTATTCCTGTGAGGTGTAGCAATCCTGCAAAAATCTGGGCGTGCAAATGCACTTGAATTCGAGATCCTCCTCGCCGGTGTTCCTGATCTGCTGGGATGCGTGTATCGGGATGGTTACTACGTCGCCAGGGCGCACCTCGAACGGCCGTGTATTGCCGAGATACATAATCCCGGTACCACGCTCGATGACATAAAGTTCGAGGACGCTGAGTGAATGATTCTGTGTGATCATCCCGGGCTCGACGCGGGTTCGGGCGATTGATACTTCGGGGAAATCATCCGTGTTGAGCAGCTCAAGGATGAAACAGCGCTCGCGGGTCCACAGGTACTCACCTTGTTTTTGCTTGTCGCCCATCCGACGAACAATAGCGTACTATCGGGTCCCTCGGGGCACTCCAAAAAGGTTGAAAAAAAAGTGGCGACTGCTCATATCAATGCGGCACCCGGCGACTTCGCCGACACGGTCCTCATGCCAGGGGACCCCTTGCGTGCACAATACGTTGCGGAGTCGTTTCTTGATGACGCGCGACGCGTAGCCGACGTACGAAACATGTGGGGTTACACGGGTACCTTTAAAGGGAAGCCGGTTTCGGTCATGGCGCACGGCATGGGAATTCCATCGGCGTCCATCTATACCCACGAACTCATCACGCATTACGGGGTGAAGCGTGTCATGCGTGTGGGCAGTTGTGGCACGTCACATCCCGACGTCGAGTTGCGCGACCTGGTGATTGCCATGGGTGCGTCCACCGACTCGGCGGTCAATCGCATGCGATTCGGTGGCTACGACCTCGCACCCCTGGCGAGTTTCGACCTTGTCGAAAAAGCGGTCGCCGCGGCGCGAGCGGCCGGCGTCCGCCATCACGTCGGGAACATCTTCTCGGCCGACCTTTTCTATACGCCGGACCCCGACATGTTCGAAACCATGGCGAAATACAATGTGTACGGCATCGAGATGGAGGCGGCCGGTATCTTCCCGATCGCCGCCGAGAACAACGCCGAGGCACTCGCGATCTGCACGGTCAGCGACGATATTCCGAACGGCAAGCACTTGAGTTCAGAAGACCGGGCAACCACCTTCGACGACATGATCGCCGTCGCGCTCCAGACCGCCGTAGCAGGCGACTAACAGCCTGCAGCCCCCGGCTCCCATAACTTTATAGAACAAAGTAACGTGCAGTGATCTCAGTCTTGTGCGCTTGACAGGGCTTGCTTCGGGGTAGATACTTCGCAAAACAAAGTAAATGAACTCGTGAAGCTTCAATTCGACCAAATGATCAGTGCCCCCTGTCGCCTCGGTATCCTGGCCACGCTCATTCCGGGCCTGCCGGTTACGTTTACGGCGATGAAGGAAGCGACCAGTTTGTCCGATGGCAACCTGCACGTTCAAACGAGGAAGCTTGCGGATGTGGGCTACATTGATATCAACAAGACCGCAAAAGGACGGCGCACCGTGACTGAATTTCGCATTACCGATCTGGGCCGTGAGCGCCTTCGACTTCATGTTATGAAGTTACAGAAGATCATTGACGCGGAATCGAGTGCGGATGCCGCCGGATCACGTAGCAGCCAGGCGGACGACTCGGCGGTATGGGCATGACTCGCCCGGCGAGCATAGCAATCGGTGCGGATCATGGCGGCTTTGATCTCAAAGGCACGCTTTCGACCCACCTCAAGGCCGCGGGCTACCGAGTCAATGACGTTGGTACTTCATCCGGTGAAGCAGTTGACTACCCTGTGTTCGCCCGGGCGGTTGCCGAAGCAGTGTCGGCGGGCACGGCCGACGTCGGCATTATGATCGACGGCGCCGGTATCGGCTCATGCATGGCGGCAAACAAGGTACCGGGTGTTCGGGCGGCAATGGCCTACGACTTGTCCAGCGCCCGCAACAGCCGCGAGCACAATGACGCAAATGTCCTGACCCTGGGGGCGGGACTCATCGGTGCCGGGCTGGCAAAACAGATCGTGGACCTATGGCTCGAGACCGAGTGCACGGAGCAACGGCACCTGCATCGCGTGGCGATGTTTGGCGAAGAGGCCGCTGACCTGAGCCTGTCGGACCAGGACATCGAACGTGTCGTCAGCCGGCTGCACGAAATCCTGGGACCGATGCCTGCAGCAGACACCGGCGGCGCATCCGTTGGTGGCGACCCAGACGCGGCGCGCGAATTCGTTCGTCTTGGGGCAACCGGGCTTACCAGTGTGGCGCCAGCCGAGCGGCCGGGTGACATTCCTGGCGACCTGGCTCGCTACATCGATCACACGTTACTCAAGCCCGCGGCGACCGAAGAGCAGATTCGTAAACTATGCGCCGAGGCACTCGAATTCAATTTCCGCTCCGTCTGTATTAACCCGACCTGGGTATCGCTGGCAGCATCATTGTTGCGCGGTAGTGAAGTGCTCACCTGTACGGTCGTCGGTTTTCCGCTCGGCGCGACTGAGCCGGCGATCAAGGCCATGGAGGCACGTCGTGCGATTCGCAATGGTGCGCGCGAGATCGATATGGTGCTGAACATCGGCGCGCTGAAGAGCGGCGATGACGCACTCGTACTGCGAGACATCCGCGCCGTCGTTGAAGACTGCGTCGACGGCGGCGCCGTATGCAAAGTCATTCTTGAAACCGCGCTGCTGACCGATGAGGAAAAGCGGCGCGCGTCGGAACTCGCGCGACAGGCTCGCGCCCACTTCGTCAAGACGTCAACCGGCTTCTCGACAGGCGGCGCGACCGTCAGCGATGTAGCGCTAATGGCCGAAGTCGTGCGAGGTGCCGGCATGGAGGTCAAGGCGTCAGGCGGTATCAGTTCGTACGACGATGCGAAGGCGATGATCGCGGCAGGCGCAACACGCCTGGGTGCGAGCGCCAGCATCGGAATCGTGCGGGAAGCAAAAGCAACAAGCGTCAGCGCTTGAGGAGTTACATCGATGGTTGATTTGAGAGCTTACGTTTTTCTTGATTCACTGCAGGCGCAGTTCGCGTCTTACCAGGCGACGATCTCGAAGGGCTACCTGCCCAAGGTAGGGCAAGCGAGCCTGTTCGTGGAAATTGCACCCGGTATGGCGATCAACCACATTCTTGATGTGGCGTTAAAGTCGACCGACGTAACAGCGGGCATGATGATTGTCGAGCGCCACTACGGCATGCTCGAACTTCATTCGGAAAGCCAGGCCGATGTACGGCAGGCCGGGCAGGCCATTCTCGACGAGTTGGATCTCGAGGAGAAGGATCGGCACAAACCCCGTGTTGTATCCAACCAGGTGGTACGCCATCTCGAGGGTACCCAGACGATGCTCATCAACCGGTTTCGCTTCGGCAACATGATTCTCGAGGGCCAGACCCTCTTCGTACTTGAGGTCGAACCTGCGGGCTATGCGGCGCTGGCGGCGAACGAGGCAGAGAAAGCGGCGGACATCAATATTCTCGATGTTCGCGCGGTCGGCAGCTACGGCCGCGTATATATCGGTGGCGAGGAGCGCGATGTTGTCGTCGCTCAAGAAGCAGCGATACAGGCTATCAAGGCAGTCACCGGCAAGGTGACGAAGAAGTAAATTCATAATTCGCGAGGAGCAAGGCGATGTCAGAAGCACTAGGAATGATTGAATGCCGGAGTTTTCCGGCAATGGTGGAGGCGGCCGACGCCATGGTAAAAGCGGCCAAGGTTGAGCTTGTGAGCTACGAGAAGACCGGCGGCGGCTACACGACTGCTGTTGTTCGCGGTGACGTTGCCGCTGTTAGAGCAGCTTGCGATGCGGGGCGCACAGCAGGCGCACGCATTGGCGACGTTGTCGCAGTACACGTTATTGCACGTCCGCACTCCGGTGTTGACGCCACGATCCCGTTGGGTCGCGAGCCCGGCGCGGCGAAGAAGTAATGGCCGCGCGCACGGTGCTGCTGTGAAACTCGCCAAAGTACTCGGCACTGTCGTCGCGACCGAAAAGGACGCCAAGCTCGGCGGCCTGAGATTCCTCATGCTCGGTCTCTGGGGTCATGACAACAAGCCGGCGGGTGGCTCGGTCGTTGCAGTGGATGCAGTGGGTGCAGGCGTTGGTGAAATGGTTCTGTTTGCCAGCGGCTCATCAGCACGCCAGACCGAACGTACCGACAACAAACCCGTTGATGCCGTTGTCATGGCTATTGTCGACACCTGGGAAATCGAGGGAGACGAAAAATACCGCAAGGGGGAGAGTGACGCATGAGCCGTCCGGGCGGCAACGCCGGCCTACTTAGCGACCGCCAGGTCGAGCTAATCGCAACGCGCCTTGCTGAGCGCGTATCCGGATCAGCGGCGACCCGGCCGACCCCGAAGCCAGCGAACGCTGCGCCACGCCCAGCGCCTGTCACTGCTCCAACGGGCGCTCGCCGCGACGGGCTGGGCGACGGCATCTTTGCGACGGTTGACGACGCGGTCGATGCGGCAGCAACCGCGTTCCGCAAGCTGGATGGTATGTCGCTCGAAGGGCGCCAGAACATCATCGCGTCGATCCGCGAATCGATGTTTGAGAATGCCGAGGAACTCGCGCGTCTCGCGCACGCCGAAACCGGCCTCGGCCGCGTCGAAGACAAGATCGTCAAGAACCGCCTGGTGACGCGTAAAACCTCGGGCACCGAGGTGCTTGTTCCGCATGCGGTTACCGGGGACAGCGGCCTGACGCTGACCGAGTACGCACCCTATGGCGTCATAGGAACGATTACACCAACTACGAACCCGACCTCGACCATCATCTGCAACACCATCGCCATGGTGTCGGCGGGCAATAGCATCGTCTTTAACGTGCACCCGAGTGCTCGCGAATGTTCCATGGCAAACGTACGCCTGCTGCATCATGCGATCACGCGAGCCGGCGGCCCTGCCAATCTTGTAACGGCGGTCGCAACCCCGACGATCGAGTCCGCTCAGGAACTCATGACTCACCAGGGCGTTCGTCTTCTCGCGGTCACCGGCGGCAGCGGCGTAGTACGCCAGGCCATGACCAGCGGCAAGCGCGCGATCTGCGCCGGACCTGGCAACCCGCCCGTGGTTGTCGACGCGACGGCTGACCTCGACTACGCAGCCCGCAATATCATCGCCGGCGCTTCCTTCGACAACAACATTGTTTGTGTCGATGAAAAAGAAGTGATTGCGGTCGAAAGCGTTGTGGACGACTTACTGAAACACATGGGCCAGCACGGTGCACGCGTGCTGAACGAACAAGAGCTGCACAAAGTGACTAACGTCATCTTCAGCGAATACCCCGGGCGCCGCCAGCGAGCGACCCTGGAGAAAGACCTGATCGGCAAGAATGCCAGCGAGATCCTCGCGCGTGCCGGTATAGCGTCGCACGGCGATCCGAGATTGCTGGTCGTACGCGTTACAAATGGGCATCCCCTGATCTGGACTGAGCAGATGATGCCGGTCCTGCCGGTTACCGCCGTGCCCGATGTCGACCGGGCTATCGAGCTTGCCAAGGAGGCCGAGCACGGCTTCGGCCATTCGTCTGGCATGTATTCACGCGACATCGATGCGTTAAGCCGCATGGCGCGTACGATCAACACCAGTATCTTCACGAAGAACGGACCTTTCTTCGCCGGGCTTGGCGAAGGGGGCGAAGGCCACACCAGCTTTACCATTGCCAGCCCAACCGGCGAAGGCCTGACCGGACCGGTCGCCTTCAGTCGCTTGCGACGCTGTGTGATGGTCGACCACTTCCGCATCGTCTGAGGTTCAAGGTGCGGAAAGAAAAGCGACACGGAGCGATCGCACTACTTGAATTCGAGAATGTTGCCGCCGGCATCCTGGCGAGTGACGTCATGGCCAAGTGCTCACCCATCGCATTGTTACGTTGCGGCTCAATTCATCCTGGGCGCTTCCTCATTCTCGTCGGTGGCAGCGTCGCCAGCACGGAAGAGGCCTATGCGGCCGGCCTGCAAGTGGGCGAGAGCCGGGGCGCATTACAGGGCAAGGTGTTCCTAGGAGATGTGCACCCGTATCTGCATGACGCCGTGCTGGGCGCTCGCCGCGATATCGAGGGCGATTCACTGGCCGTTGTTGAAACGCATTCATCGCCTGCGCTGCTTGCTGCCGTGGATGCCGCCGTGAAAAGTACGCCGGTCGTGCTGTCGGAGGTGCGCCTTGGCGATGACCTCGGAGGAAACGCACTGGCATTGATGAGCGGTCAATTATTCGATGTAGAAACGGCTCTGGAAATCTGTAGCGAGCGATCCGGTGGACAAATTCTGGCCCGCACATTGCTGCCACGAATTGACTCCGACCTGCGCTCGATACTCGACNAGGGTACCCGTTTTGAAACCTGCTCGGCCTGGGAGCCGTCGGGTGCCGAATTCCCGGAGGAGGTCGCATGCTCCTGGGACGTGTAATCGGCACGGTCGTTCCGGCGATGCTCGCGGACGAACTGTCCGCCACACCGCTGCTGTGGGTCCAGCCGCTGAACAAACAGGGCAAGCCCGATGGCGAACCACTGGTCTGTGCGGATGGCACGCGCATGGCGGGACCCGGGCAGGTGATCTACTGGGTAGCGAGCCGCGAAGCGGCACTCACACTCGACCCATGGTTCGTTCCGGTCGACGATGCCATTGTGGGCCTTGTGGACGAGGTGCATAACTACTCGAAGAAGGACCTCGACCTGTGATCCTCGGTCGCGTAACGGGAAACGTCGTATCGACGATTCATCATCCGATCGTCGAGGGACGCAAGCTATTGCTTGCTGAGCGTCTCGATGAGCACGGTGACCCTACCGGTGGGTACCTCATTGCAATGGACGCCATCGGGGCTGGCAGAGGCGAGACTGTCCTGATTCTCGATGAAGGCAGCGGCGCGCGGCAGATTCTCGATGATGCCAGTGCACCGGTGCGATCGATCGTCGTGGGCATCGTTGACGAGGTAAGCTTGGGCAGGTCATAGCGACCAGCCACGAGGACCTCAAGCGCGACGATTTCGGGCGATCGCGCATCGAACGCTTAAGCAATGTATGCCGAGGCCGTATTTCACGAGCAACCGGACTGGTCGCGTCAGCCAGGGCGTCGCCTTGCGCTCAATTTTCTGCCATCGACACTTATTGTCGTTGCAGCGCTTACGGTGTTGCGCCTGCCCGTCGCAGAGCAGTCCCTGCCGCTCACTGAACTGGTGGTGCGGATTCTCGTCAGCGAAGCTGAAGAAATCATGCCGCCGCCCGCAGAAGAACTGCCGGTTGATCCGACGCCCGTAGTGCAAGGCGTTGACGCGGTGCATGCTGAAGAACCGGTGTTCGAAGACACGCGCCCGGCGACGGATTGGTATGCGTTGATCCCGGAAGCTGCCAGGGCCGCAGTCGCCGAGCAGCCACGTGAGTATTCAATCAATCCGGGGATGGACGAGAAGCGTCGTCAGGCTGCAACGCAATTTGCACCGAGTCGCGCCCCGGTGAAGCGGCCTATCTGGGAAAACGTCGAGAAGGACACAATGGGCCGCACCCTGTTACGCAGCGGTGATTGCTACCGGGTTCTCGACGATCCCAATGTGGGCAATCGCGACGCCTTCGAGACGTTCGGCCAGTTCCTTGTGACGTGTGAGCGACCGTCAGAGCGGCCGCGGATGTTGCCTTGGGTGAACGAAATCAAAAATCGTCGAGAAGGCCAGGTTCGATACGGCCACCCAGCTGTTGAATGACCTGGGTGGCGCAGTGTGTGCCGTACTGTGCGCACTGGCTGAGTGGCAGGTCGTTGGCCCAGCCGAACAGGAAGCCTGCGCAGTAAGCATCGCCGGCCCCGGTGGTGTCGACAATTTCGTCGCCACTTAGTCCGGCTGCGGCCTGTACGACTTTTTCATCGCCACGAACAATTACCGAGCCTTTGGCGGAACGCGTGATCGCAAAAAGATTATCGAAATCGTTCAGCGCGACGAGCGTATCGTCGAAGTTGCTCGTCTGTACCAGGGCATTAACCTCGTCTTCGTCTGCGACGACGATATCAACGCCATCGCGTACGAATGCCTCGAATGAATCGCGGTGCCGTTCGACACAGAACGAATCGGAGAGAGACAGGGCTACGGCTGTGCCGTTCGTGTGGGCAATGTCCACAGCCTTGCGCGCGAGGGCGGGGCCCTCTGCGATATCCCACACGTAGCCTTCGAGCAGAATCGCCTTGGGAGCGCCAAGCGTGTTCTCGGTGATGTCAACAAGGCCAAGCTCAAGGCAGGCGCCGAGATACGTTTGCATCGTGCGTTGCCCGTCTTCGGTGATCAGCACGTGACTACGTGCCGTCGGCGCACCGTCCACGGCCTTCTCCAGGCGAATGTCGACGCCGAGTGATTTCATATCGTGATTGAAGATGCGCCCGAGCTGATCGTCGCGGACCTTGCCAATGTAGGCAGTCGAGCCACCGAGGTTGGCAAACCCGGCCACGGTATTGGCGACCGANCCGCCCGACATCTCGGTTGCAGGACCCATCTGGTTGTAGATTTCGTGAGCGCGATCCTTGTCGATCAGGGTCATTGAACCCGGTTCCGCGCCGATGCGGTCGAGAAAGTCGCCGTCCACGTGCGCGAGCACATCGACGATCGCGTTGCTGATGCCTAAGAGTTGTACCGAGTCTGTCATTTCGAGCCTGTCCGCCGGGAAGAAAACGGCGCATAGCCTACCACCACGCGATGGCCAATTGATATGGCGGATTAGGGCATTAGCCGGTATCTTGAGACTCGGCGGACACGAAGGGCGGCGATCACATAATTACTTACCCGATTCTTAACGCGCCAGGCAACCAAAAGCCTCTGGGCAGCATCCATATAGATATGGTCGAGACTGCCCCGCAATACGACGCCACGACCAATACGGCCCAGGTTGGGACACAGATGTTGTTTGAGATCCTATCGTTGATGACGCTTAACGACAAAGACAGGCTGGGAGATGAGCAATGAGACGTTCGGCAAGCCTGATAATCCCTCTCACGCTGATCCTTATCTACTACGCGTTCTGGGTCGCCCTCGTGATATTCGCACTGAAGCGTTATCCGGCGCTGGCTGAGTACCTGCCCGTGGGTGGTATCGATGACCTCCAGGCGTCGGACATGGCGACATTCGAGCCCGTGTATACGCGCGCAGAACGCGTTCTGTTCGCGCCTTCATCGCCAATTCGACTGCTGCTGGC
>JGI24723J26617_10002452_pt1 | contig 14596 bp, 13 predicted proteins | sample Cruoilmetagenom6_FD_26617 | JGI IMG/M metagenome (IMG submission 26617)
TTTTTTTAGGAATTCAATTTATTAAGGTAGTAATCATAGGTGGCGAATTGTGAACGCACTTTGGGATTATTGTTCCTTCTATAGGCATTATCATGTTTTTCGGAAAACACCCTTGCCTTTACATTATCCCTCCAAGAAATATCAAAGGTATCCAAAAGCTCTTGTTTAACGTCCCCATCATAAATAGGTACTCCAACTTCTACACGATAGTCCAAATTTCTCGTCATCCAATCGGCCGAGGATATATATACTTTGGAATTACCATCATTTCCAAAAATGAAGATCCTAGGGTGCTCCAAAAATTTATCCACAATACTAACAGCCTCTATGTTTTCACTCATTCCCTTAACCCCTGGCACCAAACAGCAAATACCCCTGATAATAAGCTGAATTTTTACTCCTGCCCTACTGGCCTCATACAGTTTGTCCACCATTTTATAGGAGGTAAAACTGTTCATTTTTATCTTGATATAGGCCTCCTTGCCCGCCTTGGCATTTTGAATTTCCTTATCGATCAACTTCTTGAACACATTTTTGGTATAATGCGGAGAAACAATCAGATGTTTGTATTTATTGATCTTATAGGTAGTTTCAAAGAAATCAAAGACTTTGTTCAATTCCTTCAGTATCCCATCATGTGCCGTAAATAGGGTATAATCCGTATAGATACGGGCCGTTGATTCATTAAAGTTACCTGTACTAACAAATCCGTAGCGTTTAATTTGTGTCCCTTCTTCCCGCTCTACCAGACATATTTTGCTATGCACTTTTAAGCCACGCACACCAAAAATAAGTTTTACCCCCTCGGATTGTAACTGTTCCGCATATTCAATATTGGCCTGTTCGTCAAACCTTGCCTGTAACTCTATCTGTACCGTTACCTGTTTTCCATTTTTTACGGCATTTATCAAGGAGGCCGCCACCTGGGAGTTATCGGCCAATCTGTATACTGTAATCTTGATATTTCTCACCTTGGGATCCAGGGCCGCCTCCCTTAGAAACTTGATAATGTAGGAAAAGGTCTGATATGGGGTATACTGCAGGAAATCTTTTTCCGCTATCCGCTCAAAAAGGCTGCCCTCCAATGAAATTCCCTTTATGGGAAGTGGGGTAATCTTAGCGTACATGAGATCATTTCTGCCCAAGCTGGGAAAGCCCATATAATCCCGTCTATTGTGATATCTACCCCCTGGAATTACACTATCCGTGTCCTCTATATCCATTTTTTCCTTTAAGAAATCGAGCGTATCCTTACCTATGCTCTTATCGTACACAAAGCGCACTGGATCACTTATTTTTCGATGCTCAACACTGGACGATATTTTTTCAATAAAACTCTTGCTTAAGTCATTATCCATGTCCAACTCGGCATCACGGGTAATTTTTATCATATGCGCCGAGATGGATTCATAGTCGAACATATTAAAAATACTCCCCAGGCAATACCTGATAAGATCATCGAGAATGATGATATAATTTTTATCGCCCTCCTTCGGCAACACCACAAAACGATCTATACCCTTAGGTATTTCTATTAGTGCATATCGCTTTTCCTTGACATTGGATTTGCTGCCCGGCTCTTTCTTTAAAATCAGTTTTACCGCCAGATAGGCCGCTGTATCCTTTAGCATGGGGAAGCCGGCCAAATCGTTTAAAATAATGGTCATCAAAACTGGACTGACCTTTTCGATAAAATAATTCTTTATAAAGGAACATTGGGACTCCGTGATTTTTTTTTCATTGATCAAAAAAATATTCTGGGTTTCCAATTCCTTTTCAATATCGCTTAATATCTTTAAGCTTTTGGTTTGCTGTTTAATTACGATTTCGGTGATTTCCTCGAGAAGATCCTTTGCTGTTTCCCCGCCCAGAACACTTTTCCCGGATCTTCCAGCATCCACTATTCTTTTAACGGTGGCATACCGTACCTTAAAGAATTCGTCCAAGTTATTGGAAAATATCCCTAAAAACCGGAGTCGCTCAATTAAAGGAACATTCTTGTCGGCACTTTCCTGTAAAACCCTCTCATTAAAACTTAACCAACTTATTTCTCTATTTATATATTGATTTTTACTCTTGATCATTCTTATAATTGTTTTGGAAAAAGTGTCCGTACCGTAATACCTTTTGTTACGGTACCCCAATCGTTTGTGTCAAATTGTAATTGTACCAGCCCACTGGTAGGAACATTGTCAATATACATGTTTCCAAGGGAATTGGCAATATGTGTAAAGGCTTCGTTATGTCCAAATATAATAACAGTATCCTTGTCATTGTTCAGTCCTTTTATAAATCGACATACATCCTCACCCGAAAAATCATATAAGTCATTGGACAATTGAAATTTTGTGTATGAATAATTTATGGCTCTTAAAAAAATCATAGCGGTATGCAAGGCTCTATTGGCCGGACTGGAATAAGCTGCATCAATATGGTTTAAATTGGACGAAAATTCCTTGGCCACCTTATTCACATCCTTTATCCCCCTTTCCATTAGTGGTCTATCCCTATCCGAAACATTGTATTCCCAAGAAGATTTTCCGTGCCTTACCAATATTACCGTTTTCATACGTTTACATCCTTTAAATTTATTGAAAAAAAGAAAACTAAAAATTGAGAATGTGTGCCTCCCCGGCTCCACCGGTAATCACAGACTACACCCTAACATTAAATACTTAAAATATTGCCTTTTAGGAAAATTGTCAAATTTTGTATTCGTCCGTTTCCCTTATGTCCTTTAAATAAATTGCACATCCCCAGGACAATTCAAATCCAATGTATTGCTAAAAGTCAAGGTGCCAACCTTTCCATTTTCCAATCCAAATTAGCCTGTAAACTATAGCGTATCCTATCGTGCAACCTATTGGGACGTCCCTGCCAGAATTCCATGGATATAGGTTTTACAATAAAGCCGCCCCAGTATTTGGGACGTTCTATCTCCTTATTATCATATTCCTTCTCCAACGCCTTTAATTTCTTTTCCAAATATTCCCTGCTCGGAACCACCTCGCTCTGTTTGGATACTATTGCTCCCAGTTTACTCCCCTCGGGTCGTGATTCAAAATATCCGTCAGATAAATTTTCCGCTATTTTCTCCGCCCTTCCCTTTATAATGATCTGCCTTTCCATATTGGGCCAAAAAAAAGAAATACACACATTGGGATTTTGGGTAATGGCCCTGCCCTTTTCACTTTCATAATTGGTATAAAAAATAAAACCTTCATAGGTGTATTTCTTCAACAATACCACCCTGTTCTTTGGAAACCCGTCCAAACCTATGGTAGACACCGTCATGGCATTGGGTTCATCCACTCCTTCGGAAGCTTCAACTTCATAAAACCATTTTTGAAATAATTCCATAGGGTTATCCGAAATAACCTCTTCTGTAAGAGAGCTTTTCTCATAGGACTTCCTGTAATTCCCTAGGTCTTTTTGCATATGTATTCTTGGATATTATTATCGCGAAAAGTTAATATACAAAATTGCACAAAACAAACTGAAATGCGAAAAGTAAGTGGAGTTTTTTTAAGCACTATATACATGGGAAAGACCCATACGATNATTTGCAGACGTAGATTACCAATGGNCCCGGGAANCTAATACATTCTACTTTTATCAAAACGGGAAATTTNAAGAAGTATCCGTTAAAAACCCGGTACATTTGGAGGTTACCGATCTAGACCTAAAGTCGTACAACATCTAGATCTTCATTGGCTCCCCTGTAAAGTGACAGCTATTTCCTGGGCTATAGCTCAAACTCCTTACCGTCGTCCGCTAGTTCCACATTTGGAAATATGGTTTTGGCCTCTTCCCTAAAGAGATCCAAAGATTGGTACCTGGTTGAAAAATGTCCCAATATCAACATCCCTACATTGGCTTCCCTGGCAATGGTAGCAGCCTCCTTAGCGGTGGAATGTTTTGTTTTGGGGGCCAATCTCTTTTCCGTCTCCAAGAATGTGGCCTCGTGATATAAGACATCAACATTCTGGATCCAAGGAACAATTTTTGGGGAAAAGGCCGTATCACTACAAAANGCATAACTCTTTGCTGCAGGAGGATCAAAGGTCAATAAGGCATTGGGTATCACTTCCTGGTTGTCCAAGGTAATGTCCTTTCCCAGTTTAATATTTTGAAAGTAACATTTATCTATTTTGTACTTTGCAACGGCCTCTACATTTAATTTGCGTTCTCCCAACTCCTCCCTGATCAGAAAACCATTGGTATATATCCTGTGTTCCAATGGAATTGTGGTTATGGACACCTTGTCATCCCCAAATATCCGTTCTGGCTCATTTGAAGTCAATTCATGGAAAAGAAGTGGATAATTGGTCCAAGAATCCCCCAATTTGAGAAAAAGGGTAATTGCCTCCTTAATTCCCTTCGGGCCGTAAACATGTAGTTCATTGGTCCTGCCCAACAACCTAAAAGTAGATATTAATCCGGGTAGACCAAAAAAATGGTCTCCGTGCAAATGTGATATTAAAATATGATTGATACGGGAAAATTTTATCTTGCTCTTACGCAATTGCACCTGTGTCCCTTCTCCACAGTCTATCAAAAACAATTGATTCTTAATCTCCAGTACTTGCGACGTGGGATTGTTAAAAGATCTTGGTGTTGCCGCGTAACAACCCAATACGGTTAGCTTCATAAAAAGGCAATATTGAAGTGGAAAATGGAAGATTATACCCTGGTTATATTCAAAAGACTTACAAACCACAATGATAACCCACTAAATNTGGCAATCATTACAATTATAATCCTTCTTCCACTATCACTTATAAATTATTTATTNTTAAAGTTCCAAGTCCCTTTCAATCTCCTCCATTTCTATAATATCCTTTGCCTCTTGAATGGTAGGCACCACACAGATATGGTCCGGGACCTCGTCATAGGAAACTTTTCCAGTTACCAGGACGAAGGATTTTTTAGTCTTTCGATGGGCATTGGAGATTTCCAAAAATTCCAAAACGTCGTTGGAGGTCAGTTTTGAAAAAGAAAAAAGGTTCACAATTATGTGATCGTTCTTAATTTTGGGATATATTTCCTTAAGATTGGATAGAAACTTGTTCAAGGAGATATTTTCTTGAAGCACAGTGGTTACATTTCCTTCTTTATCCAAAATCATAGGCCTTTCATTTAATTTTTGACGCCAACAAGTAAATCACAGCCATACGTATGGCGACCCCATTTTCTACCTGGTTCAATATAATGGATTGTTTGGAATCCGCTACATCACTGGTTATTTCCACTCCGCGGTTAATGGGCCCTGGGTGCATAATTACAACTTCCTTGTCCAGACTGTTCAACAAGGCTTTATTAACCCCATACTGCTGGGTGTACTCCCTTGTAGTCGGGAAATAACTAATATCGAGTCTTTCATTCTGAATTCGCAGCATATTGGCAACATCGCACCAGTTCAACGCTTTTCTCAGATTGGTTTCTACAGTGACACCCAAGGATTCTATATGTTTGGGAAGCAAGGTCCTAGGTCCGCACACCTTTACATTGGCGCCCTGTAATTGCAGGGCAAAGATATTGGAAAGTGCCACCCGTGAATGAAGGATATCCCCTACGATAACTACATTTTTACCTGCCACGTCCCCCAATTTTTCCCTAATGGAATAGGAATCCAATAAGGCTTGGGTTGGATGCTCATGGGCACCGTCCCCTGCATTGACTATAGAGGCCTTAACGTGTTTGGAAAGGAAGATTCCCGCTCCGGGGTTGGGATGTCGCATTACCACCATATCTACCTTCATGGAAAGGATATTATTTACGGTATCGATCAAGGTCTCCCCTTTTTTTACTGAAGATTGCGCTGCGGAAAAATTAACAACATCTGCGGACAGTCTCTTTTCTGCCAATTCAAAGGAAAGTCGTGTACGGGTACTGTTTTCAAAAAATATATTGGCTATGGTGATATCGCGTAGGGAAGGAACTTTTTTAATAGATCGGTTGATCACTTCCTTAAAGTGATCTGCAGTTTCAAAAATGAGCTGAATATCCGATTCCTTCAGATACTTGATTCCCAACAAGTGTTTTACACTTAATTCGCCCATACCTATGTCTTTACTAAATATATTACATCCTCTCCATCATTTTCCTCCCACATTACCTTTACCTTTTCTCCATTTATAGCATCTACTTGCCGCCCTCTATAATTGGGCTGTATTGGCAAATGCCTACTAAAACGCCGGTCGATCAATGTCAACAACTCTATTTCCAACGGCCTCCCAAAAGACTGGATCGCCGTTAAAGCCGCCCTTATACTTCTGCCCGTATAAAGTACATCATCTACAAAAACTACCTTCTTATCCTCAACTAGAAAATCGATTTTGGTCTTGTTGGCTTCCAAGGTCTTGTCGCCTCTCCTAAAATCGTCGCGGTAAAATGTAATGTCCAAGAATCCTAAATCTATTTTTTTNACCCCATAATCCTCTTTAAGGATCTTGGCAAGGCGTGAAGCCAAAAATATCCCTCTAGGCTGTATCCCTATGAGAACGGTATTTTTAAAATCGAGATGGTTTTCTAATAATTGGCAAGCCAGGCGATGCAGGATAATATTTATTTCTTTGGAAGAAAGTAATACTTTTTGACTCATAGATGATTTGGCCAATGCTTTTGAATTACAAAAGTAGGGATTTCTATTTAATATTGCCGCCATAAAAACAAAAGACCCTTACAGATCGGAAATAAGTAATTTGAACCCATATACAACACCCTGAAAACCTTTGGTTTGCATTGGAACCAAGCCTACCCCTAAAAGAATGTACAANTGTAATAGAAACGGATCAATCTCAAAAGTTGTGTGCGAATTGCAAAAAAATATAATTTACTATCNCAAGTTNGTGTCCTGTTCATTTTTTGCATCGCCCAAATGCGTAGCATTNATGAATACCATTAAAAATCAATAACAACCAATTGAGTAAAATGAAAGAATAATTTAATCATTGGTTTTACTAAATTACTCCTATTAATTAAAACTATTGATCATAGAAACCCCAAAAGGAATCCAAAACCAGTAAATTTTACCAACAAAAAAGCCCTGGCAATTTGCCAGGGCTCCTCTATATCAATAACCTAAAAGCTTACTTCTTTTTCTTGTCGTTAGCCTCCATTTTATCTTTCAACGCCTGTAATGCTTCGTTGGCATCACCTATGGTAGGCTTCGCTTCATCAGCAGAGGCTGCAGCTTTTTTAACGGCAGCTTTTACATTGCGTTGTTCCTCTTCTCTAAAGATAGCGGTATGACTGGCCACTACCCTTTTGAATTCCTTGTTGAATTCAATGATCTTGAACTCGGCCTCTTCACCTTTTACCAATTTCTTGCCATCTTCTTTTTCCAAATGACGAGATGGTACAAAGGCAACGATATCCTCGTTAAAATCGATGGTTGCTCCTTTATCCACTATTTCAGCTATAGCTCCTTTGTGAACTGTATCCAAAGCAAACTCGGTTTCGTATTTATCCCAAGGGTTTTCTGTGGTCTGTTTGTGTCCCAAACTTAGTTTACGACCATCCACATCCAATTCCAATACTTCAACTTCCAAAGTATCCCCAACGGTAACAAACTCGGAAGGATGCTTGATTTTCTTGGTCCAAGAAAGATCCGAGATGTAGATCAACCCGTCTATTCCCTCTTCCAATTCAACAAACACACCGAAATTGGTGAAATTACGAACAATACCTTTATGCTTGGATCCTACAGGATATTTACTAGTGATATCGGTCCATGGATCTGGAGTTAATTGCTTAATTCCAAGAGACATTTTACGGTCTTCCCTATCCAAGGTCAATACAACAGCTTCCACCTCGTCACCAACTTTTACGAAATCCTGAGCGGAACGCAAATGTGTGGACCAAGACATTTCAGAAACGTGGATCAATCCTTCAACACCTTCTGCAACTTCGATAAATGCACCGTAGTCGGCAATAACCACTACCTTACCTTTAACCTTGTCTCCAATTTTGATATCTTCGCTAAGAGCATCCCAAGGGTGTTTCTCCAATTGCTTAAGACCTAACTGGATTCTAGATTTGTTCTCATCGAAGTCAAGGATAACAACGTTCAATTTCTGATCCAATTCCACCACTTCATTAGGATGGTTGATTCTGCTCCAAGATAGGTCGGTAATGTGCACCAATCCATCAACACCGCCAAGATCGATAAAGACACCGTAAGAAGTAATGTTTTTAACAACACCTTCAAGTACCTGTCCTTTTTCCAATTGACCGATGATCTCTTTTTTCTGTTCTTCGATATCAGCCTCGATCAACGCCTTATGCGAAACAACTACGTTTTTGAATTCGTGGTTTATCTTAACCACTTTGAATTCCATAGTTTTGTTTACATATTGATCGTAATCACGGATAGGCTTAACATCTATTTGTGAACCTGGTAAGAATGCCTCAATTCCAAAAACATCCACGATCATTCCACCTTTGGTTCTGCATTTCACAAAACCACTAACAATCTCTTCTTTGTCATGGGCCGCATTTACACGATCCCAAGCCATGATAGTTCTTGCCTTTCTATGTGAAAGCACCAACTGTCCACTTTTATCCTCACGGATATCGATCAACACTTCTACTTTATCCCCAACCTTTAGGTCTGGATTGTATCGGAATTCGTTTAGTGAAATAACCCCTTCAGATTTGGCATTGATATCAATAATCGCCTCCCGCTCTGTAAGGTACACTACAGTTCCCTGTACAACTTCCTCATCTGCCGTATCCACAAAGTTTTCAGCGACCAAGCTTTCAAATTCCTTTAATTTGGAATCATCAACACGCTCTATTCCTTGCTCGTACTTGTCCCAATCAAAATTCTCCAAAAACTCTTTTGGATCCTGCGCTGGGGTTTCTACTTTTGTTTCTTGTGTAGCTTCGGTAGTTTCTTCTACCTCAACTGATGTTTTTTCTTCAGCCATTTGCTGATTATAAATTTGTATTCCATGGAGTTACAAGAGCTAACAATTACCACGAAAGAAGTTATATTGATTTTCTTTTTGGTTCCTTTTTCCTCTCGATGCTTTGCTAAAAAAGGAGTGCAAAAATACAACTAAAAAATGGTTTTACAAACCTAAAAATGAGATGAATGACAATTACTTGACTATTTTCTGAAAATTGATAAAAACTATGCTTAGAATCCCTATCTTGAAGCAATAAATATTAATCGTTAAAAAAATACAATTATGAGTGTTAAAGCAAAATATCAAGCTGTCTTAAACCTGGGCGAGCAATTAAAAATAAAGGACGGTGACGTAAGTGAGGAGGCGGGTATCCTTAAAATAAAAGGCCAGGCTGCAACCCAGTATGAGAAAAATCTTTTGTGGGATAAAATAAAGGAACTGGGCGGTGAAAATCCTTCGGACATCAAAGCCAATATTACCGTGGCCGATGAAAGCGTTTACCACAGACACACCGTAAAAAGTGGGGAATCCCTAAGCAAGATTGCCAAAAAATACTATGGCGACCCTATGAAATACAAGAAAATTTTTGAGGCAAACACCAATATCCTTAAAAATCCTGATGTTATTCATCCAGACCAAGTTTTGGTTATCCCCAACTAAGGGAAACATAAATTAATTAGGGCGCAGTCAGGGTTCTTGCCACAAGGCTTCCGGACTGCGCCCTAATTGATATTTTCAAGATCAAACAAAAAAAATTATTTTCCTTCAATTTTACGGAGCGCAAAATTATATATGCGTTCCAATTGCTCCTTTAGCCCCATATCACTGTTATCAAATTCTATAGCATCATGGGCCTTTCTCAAGGGTGAAAATTCTCGATGTGAATCAATATAATCCCGGGTTTGAACATTCTTCAACACCTCCTTGTAAGAGACCTTCTCCCCCTTGTCCAAAAGCTCCTTATATCTTCTAAACGCCCTAGTTTCTGGAGAAGCGGTCATAAAAATTTTAAATTCGGCATTGGGAAATACAACGGTCCCTATATCCCTACCATCCATTACAATGCCTTTTTCCTTACCCATTTCCTGTTGCATCCCCACCAATTTCAATCTAATCTTCTCAATAGTGGCAATCTTGCTGACTTGTTGTGAAACCGGCAAGGTCCGGATCTCTTTCTCCACATTTTCGCCATTGAGATACATTTCCGAAAACCCAAGGGATTTATTGTAGACAAATTTAAGGTCCACCTTGGGAAGGGCATCCACCAATCCTTCCAGATCGTCCGTTTCACCTCCAATAAAACCTTCGCGCATAGCATAAAGTGTTACCGCCCTGTACATGGCCCCTGTATCTACATAAACGTAATCCAATGCCTTTGCCAACTGTTTGGCAATAGTACTTTTTCCTGTAGAGGAATATCCATCAATAGCAATAGTAATCTTTCCCATAAGTTTAAAAATAGTAAGAATTGCCCAATTGCACGGTATTGGCAATCCTAAAAATTAACATTTTTACAAAAGGAATCCCCCTCTAAANCAAAAGTACCTACCAATCGCCCAGTAGGTACTTTTGATGCATGTCTTTAAACAACCTTTTTAAAGTTGCTTTGGATTTTTAACGGACTCATCGGTAATGGCTATATCAATAACCTCCTGCATGTCATTCACATAATGAAAAGTAAGCCCCTTTAAATAATCCGCCTTGATTTCCAAAATATCCTTCCTGTTATCCTCACATAGTATGATCTCCTTAATTTTCGCCCTCTTGGCTGCCAAAATCTTTTCCTTTATCCCTCCAACAGGGAGCACTTTCCCCCTTAAGGTAATTTCTCCAGTCATGGCCAGACTCTTTTTTATTTTCTTCTGGGTAAACAAGGATACCAGGGAAGTTAACATGGTAATCCCCGCACTGGGTCCGTCTTTTGGAGTAGCCCCTTCCGGAACGTGGATATGCACATTGTATTTATCAAATACCTCTGGGTCAATTCCATATCTGTCAGAATTGGATTTGATGTACTCCATCGCTATCGTGGCCGACTCCTTCATCACCGTACCCAAGTTACCGGTAATGGTCAGATTCCCTTTTCCTTTGGACAAAATGGACTCTATAAACAAGATATCGCCACCAACACTGGTCCAGGCCAATCCCGTAACCACCCCGGCAACATCATTATTCTCGTATTTATCCCTTTCCATTCGCGCAGGCCCCAAAACCTTTTCAACATCTTCAAAGGAAACCTTTTGGTTGTACTCCTCATCCATTGCTATGGATTTAGCGGCATGCCGCACCATTTTTGCTATTTGTTTTTCCAAAGACCTCACCCCGGATTCCCTAGTGTAGCCCTCTACAATCTTCTCCAATTGGGGTTTGCCAATTTTCAAATGGCTTACATTTAGTCCATGCTCCTTCAACTGCTTTGGCAATAGATGCCTCTTTGCAATTTCCACCTTTTCCTCTATGGTATACCCGGTTACGTGAATAATTTCCATTCTATCCCGCAGGGCTGGTTGTATTTCGGACAAGCTATTGGCCGTTGCAATGAACATTACTTTGGACAGGTCATAGCCCATTTCCAAAAAGTTATCATGAAACTCATTGTTCTGTTCCGGATCCAAAACCTCCAACATTGCAGAGGAAGGATCGCCCTGATGGCTATTGGACAGTTTATCAATTTCATCCAAAATAAAGACAGGGTTGGATTTACCGGCCTTTTTTAAACTTTGAATAATTCTACCTGGCATGGCTCCTATATAGGTTTTACGGTGCCCTCGAATCTCGGCCTCGTCCCTGAGACCACCCAGGGAAATTCGCACATATTCCCTNCCCAGTGCTTCGGCCACAGATTTACCCAAAGAGGTTTTACCAACTCCCGGAGGTCCATAAAGACAAAGGATGGGCGATTTCATATCATTCCGCAATTTTAGCACAGCCAAATATTCAATTATCCTTCTTTTTACATCCTCCAGACCATAATGGTCCCTATCCAGTATTTTTTGGGCCCTTTTTAAATCGAACTTATCCTTGGAATATTCATTCCAGGGAAGATCCAAGAACAGATCCAAGTAATTGCGTTGAATGGAATATTCCGCTACCTGCGGATTCATCCGCTGCATTTTGGCCAATTCCTTTTCAAAATGCTCGGCAACGGTTTTGTTCCACTTCTTCTTTTTGGCCCTTAACCTCATCTCATCAACTTCTTCCTCATATGAGAGGCCGCCCAATTCCTCTTGGATCGTTTTCATCTGTTGATGAAGATAGTACTCCCGTTGTTGCTGATCCATATCACTTCGCACCTTGGACTGAATGTCATTTTTCAGTTCCAGCTTCTGAAGCTCAATGTTCATATATTTAAGAGTGGCCAATGCACGATCCTGTAAACTGCCTATCTCCAGTAATTCCTGCTTGTCCTTTACATTCAAGTTTAGGTTGGAGGAGACAAAGTTTATCAAAAAAGAATCGCTCTGAATATTCTTTATGGCAAAGGACGCCTCACTCGGAATATTCGGATTATCCCTAATAATCTGTAATGACAATTCTTTTATAGTATCTATGATTGCCCTAAATTCCTTGTCGTCACGTGCAGGCCTAACTTCGGTAGTTTCCCTTACAGTAGCCGTGATATAAGGCTTTTCGGTAAGCACTTCGGCCACTTCGAAGCGTTTTTTGCCCTGAATGATGACGGTGGTATTTCCATCGGGCATTTGAAGCACCCTTAGAATTCTTGCCACAGTCCCCAAAGTATTGATATCCTTTACACCAGGATTCTCTGTTTCCTCATCCTTTTGGGCCACCACACCAATCACCTTGGATCCGTTATTGGCATCCTTTATCAACTTAATGGATTTATCCCTTCCCGCTGTAATTGGAATAACTACTCCGGGAAACAGCACAGTATTGCGCAACGGCAATATAGGCAAGGTTTCCGGCAAATTTTCATTATTGATTTCCTCCTCATCTTCAGGTGTCATCAAGGGTATTAACTCTGCATCCTCATCTATCCCGTGCAATGACATAGTGTCAAATTGTATGTTTTTTGTTTTAGCCATATTCTAATTTCGGTCATTCTGTCATTCAAAGACAGAGAAACAATTTATATTTAATCCTACATATGCCTCCTTTCCCTATAAAAATAAGGAGGTTGAGGATTCTAGCATTTCCTTTCATTTCTATTTGGGCAATTCTTATGCCAACAAATAAAATCTTTTTAGAAATAAACTGTAACATTCCATAAATTACCTCATCTATTAAGCAAACCAATACCTTTTTGAGCCTAGAAAAGAGACATATTGATGAACTGTTACCACTGTGCTTAAAGGGTAACCGCAACGCGCAACTAGAAATTTACAATCGCTATTACAAGGGAATGTACAATGTTTCCCATAGGATCGTAAAAGATAGCGCCATTGCAGAAGATGTAATGCAGGAATCGTTATTAAGCGCACTGACCAAACTGGACCAATTTAAGGGAGAAGTTACCTTTGGGGCCTGGTTAAAACGGATTGTGGTCAACAACAGTATCCTTCAATATAAAAAGAGGTTAAAACGCCAGGAAGTTGATCTTGGAAGTGTAATGTACAAGGTCGAAGACAATGATGGATATGTCCCAGATAATGGAATGATTGAACTAAAGGCTCAAAAAGTGATTGAAACCATGAAGCTGTTAAAAGACAATTACAGAATTTCTTTGACCTTACATTTAATAGAAGGATACGATTACGAAGAAATTTGTGAAATAATGAATTTGAGTTACGCCAATTGCCGTACAATGATTTCAAGGGCAAAAGAAAGCCTGAGACAAAAATTAAATACCACATACTATGGAAGTTGATCCTATAGAAAAACTGTTTGGGGAATTAAAAGGCTCCTTTGACACAGCTGAACCAACAGATGGCCACAGACTTCGTTTCTTGGCAAAATTGGAAGCCTCTGCAACAGAGAAAACAAAATTAAAAAGGAACCGTGTAATATGGAAGCCGCTAACCGTAGCTGCCACCTTGCTGTTACTTTGCACTATAGGCTACAATTACCTTTATACATCCCCAAGCGTGCAGCAGCAGGTTTCCAAAATTTCGCCGGAAATCACCAACACCGAATTTTATTTTGCCAGTGTAATAGAGGATCAGATAAAAAAGATGCAAAATGAAAGTACCCCCGAGACCCAAAAATTGATTGCCGATACCATGATTCAACTTAGAAACTTGGATAGCGATTACAAAAAGATGGAACGGGACCTATTGGACGGCGGTAATAGCAAACTAATTTTAAGCGCCATGATCACCAATTTTCAGACCAGAATAGATTTGCTCAACGAAGTGCTGGAACAAATTGAAGAAATTAAGAACTTAAAAAAATACAAAAATGAAAATATTACAGCTTAGTTATATACTTACCCTCTTATGGCTTGCTCCCATCAATTCCTTTTGCAACAATGATATGCCCAGAGGAAAGTACACCAAGGAAAAAACACTTAAAAAAGAGTACAAAGTAAATTTGGATGCCTTACTTAAAATAGACAATAGCTATGGAAATTTAAATATTACCTCCTGGAACCAGGATAGGGTAACCATAGAGGTCCATATTAAGACCACAGGCGACAATGAAGATAAGGTTCAACGCAAACTGGATGAAATTACAGTGGATTTTGAGGGCAGCAGCACTATGGTTTCCGCCGCTACTATCTT
>JGI24723J26617_10002457_pt1 | contig 14566 bp, 10 predicted proteins | sample Cruoilmetagenom6_FD_26617 | JGI IMG/M metagenome (IMG submission 26617)
CGATCAGCAGGGCTGCGACAACGATCACGCCACCAACCTGGATGCGGATATCCGAGGGCCACAGACAGGCCGCCCCACCGATGAACGCCAGCGTGCGCTGCACCATGCCGAACGGGTTTTCCATACAGCCCTGAAACGCCGCCGCGATGCCATAGATACCGATGATGGCAAAGCCGGTCACAGTCAGCATCGCCCCCCAGTCGCCCGACAACAGCGGCGTGTAGGCGAACAGAACCGGCACGATATAAAGCCCCTTGGCCAGCTTCCAGCTGGTGACGGCGGTGCCCATGGCCGGCGCGCGGGCAATCGCCGCGGCGGTAAACGACGCCAGCGCCACGGGCGGTGTGACATTGCTGTCCTGACTTAACCAGAAGATGATCATATGCGCCGACAACAGCGCCGCCAGCGTTACCTCGGGCGGCACCATCAGGTCGCGCAGCGGTGCGGCGATCTCCAGCGGCAGGCTGGCGATCAGATCGCTGGCCTGGGCGCGGGTCATGTCACCGGCCAGCAATTCCATCGCTTCGGGCACACCCAGCATCAGGATGGCCCTGGCGGCGTCATTCAGGCTGCCGTCGGCCAGCGCATCAATCACGAAACGGTCGGCGATCATACCGGCCAGCGCCGGGGCCGACAGGGTTGCCAGAACGATGTAAGACGCCGTCACCGGCAGGCCCATGCCCAGGATCAGGCTGGCCAGCGCCACCAACACCACCGCAATCAGGATATTGCCCCCGGCCCAGTCGGCGATCATCAGGCTGAACGTATTGCCCACCCCGGCCGTGGTGATGACATTCACCACCAGCCCCACGGCGCACAACAGAACCGCCGTCAGCACCATGTTCCTTGTGCCCAGCGCCAGCGCCTCGACCACGGCGCGCGGTCCCATCGGGTTCTGCGTCAGCCAGCTTGAGGCAATCACCGCGACGATACCGATCACCGCCGCATAGGTCGGCGTGAAGCCCGACACCAACAGGGCGATCAACAGGCCGATCGGCAGCACGAAACTGGCCCCGCCCTTGCGGAAGGCCGTGCCCAGGGTCTGACCGTTTGCGGCCATCGGTTGCAGGTTCAGACGCTTGGCCTCGATCCGCACAAAGAACGCCACCGACAGGAAATACAGCATCGCCGGCAAAGCCGCGACCGCGACAATGGTTTCGTAAGGAATTTGTGTAAAGCTGGCCATCACGAAGGCCCCTGCCCCCATGATCGGCGGCATAATCTGCCCGCCGGTTGACGAGGCCGCTTCGACCCCGGCGGCGAATTTCGGCGGGAACCCGGCCTTTTTCATCAACGGGATGGTGATCACCCCGGTCGAGGCGGTATTGGCCACCGCCGACCCTGAAATCGTGCCGGTCAGGCCAGAGGATATGACCGCCACCAACCCCGGCCCACCAACCATCCGGCCCGCCACGGCGCGTGACAGGTCGATGATGAAATCCCCCGCGCCCGAGCGCAGCAGAAAGGCACCGAAGATGATGAACAGGAACACATAGGTCGATGAAATCCGGGCAATGGTGCCGAACATCGCATCGTCGCCAAAGATCGACCGGAACGCNACNGATTCCCAGCTAAGGCCGGGAAATGAGAACACGCCGCCGATATATTGCCCCCAGAACCCAACATAGGTCAGCGCCAGCACGATCAGCGTCGGAATGACCCAGCCGGTCAGGCGGCGGGTCAGGTCGATTGCGCCAAGGATACAGATGCCTGTGGCAAGCCAGTCGAGGACGGACAGTTTCACGCCCCGGTCATAGATCGCGGTTTCGGCCAGCGACAGGTAGATGGCGGACATGGCGATCAGCGCGCCAAAAATCAGATCGAAGGTCAGCAGGGCTTTGGACCCGGTCCGGCGAGTCAGCAGAGGGTAATAAAACGCCGCCAAAAGCGCGAAACCGGCAAAATGAAGGGCATTGCGCTGAAACTCGGACACCACGGGAAACAGGGCGACATAAAGATGCGCCAGGGCAAACAGGGCACAAAACGCCGTCAGCGCCGTTGCCATTGCCCCTTTGGCAATGCGGTTGGGCAATTCGTCAGCGGTCAGGCTGGTGTTTTTCTGGCTGGCGTCGGTCATAATCATCCCCCCCGGATGNTAAAATGCCTGACCCGGAAANTCCCGGATCAGGCGTGCTGAACGCGATTACTTGGCGATCAGGTTTGCGGGGATATCCACGCCCACTTCGGCGTAGTAACGCGCCGCACCGGGGTGCAGCGGCAGCGGCAGACCGGCGATTGCGCGCTCGATCATCATCGCCTTGGTGGCCGGATGGATGGCCTGAAGGAACGGCAGGTTCTCATAGATCGTCTTGGTGATCAGATAAACGTTTTCCTCGGACACATCGGCTGAGGTGGCCAGGAAATTCGGCTGGGCGATGGTATTCACGTCCGCCGTCTGACCGGGATAGGTGCCCGCCGCAATGGTGAACGGCGTCCAGAGACCACGGCCGCCGTCGGCTGCCTTGGCTTGTTCCTCGGTAAAGCTCAGCATGCTCACATTGTCACCCGAGGCGGCAAAAAGCTGGCTGATCGCACCGGTGGGCACGCCCGCCGGGATGCCGACACCCTTGACCTGACCGTTCTGCAACGCCTCGGCCGAGGGACCGTACCCGCCATGCACCAGCGTGTAGTCGCTGTTGATATCAACACCCAGACCTGACAAAAGCGCCGCGTTTGAGCCGATGGTGCCCGAGTTCTGCTTGCCCAGTGCCATGCTCTCGCCTTTCAGCGCGGCAAGATCGCCCACAGTGCCGGTCTTGGCGACGTCCGAGGCAACAACGAACTGCTCGACATTCTGCCACAGCATCGAGACGGAGCGCAGGTTTTCCTGCGGCCCGACTTCGGCCAGCGGTCCGGTGCCGGTGGCGGCATAATACCCGTAAAGCCCCTGCATGATGCCAAACTGCGCTTCGCCTTCACGCAGCAGGCGCACGTTTTCGCCCGACCCGGCCGAGCTGATCGCCGCCATGCCGATCTTTTGCTTGGGTTGCAGTTTGACCTTGACCAACGTGGCCAGCGCCACGCCAACAGGATAATAGGTGCCGCCGGTGGATGCGGTGGCCAGAATATAGCTGGCTTCCTCGGCCTGCACGGCAGACACGGACAATGACATGGCGATGACAGACGCAGCCGCCGATTTGAAAAGCTTCATGGCTTCCTCCCAGAAAATCAGCCCCGTCATCGGGGCCGCACAAACGGCAAGTTAATGCAGGGGTAAACGCCACCCTATGAAGAAAACCGCACATGCGCCAGCAAACGCCCTGCGAAAATCCGCACAGCATCAAAATCCGCGCAGCATCAAAAAAGGAACGTCCCAGGAATGCCGTCGGGCGTGATTAGGCCCGCGCCTTTCCGCGCCTAAAGCAGCGTATCCTTGTCGATCCCCAGCTTGACGATCTTGTCGTTCAACGTGCGCCGCCCGATGCCCAACGCCTCGGCAACCGCCTCCATCCGCCCGCCATGTGTTTTGATCGCCCTGGAAATCAACGTGCGTTCAAACGTGGCAATCGCCTCGCGCAGGGTCTCGGGGATGTCGTCGTCACCGTCCTCGATCCGCAGCGCNCCGGCAACCGATCCGCCACCCCGGCGCGCCGCCAGCACNCGCCGTTCCGCAACGTGGCGCAATTCACGCACATTGCCGGGCCAGTCGTATGACAGCAGCGTGGCGGTGTCGCTGGCGCTCAGATCCGGGGGGGCGACCTCGTAGGTTTCGGCAACCTGCGCGGTGAAGTGCTGAAAGATCATGATCACATCCTCGCCACGGGTGCGAAGCGGCGGCAGGTCGATCTGAAAATTATTCAGCCGATACAGGAAATCAGCGCGGAACCCGCCCTCGGCCACCTTGGCCTCAAGCGTCTCGTTTGAGGCGGCAATCACCCGCACATCGGTCTTTATCACCTCATCCGATCCCGCCGGCGTGATCTCTCCGGTTTCCAGAACCCGCAGCAGCTTGGCCTGCGCATCAAGCGGCAAGGCCCCGACCTCGTCCAGAAAAATGGTGCCACCGTCGGCCTTGCGGAAAAACCCCTGCGGCCCGTCCCGGCCCCCGAACATCTGAACCTCAAGCAAATCGGCGGGCAGGTTGGCACAGTTGACAGCAATGAAATCCGCCTCTCTGCGCGGGCTGAGGGAATGCAGCGCGCGCGCAATCAGTTCCTTGCCCGTCCCGGTTTCGCCCTGCAACAACACCGCCTGCGTTGTATCTGCCATCTCGAACACATCGTTGCGCAACGCGGCCATGGCGCTGCTGGGCCCCAGCAACACCCGGTCAATTCCCGACAATTCGCTTAGCTGCGCGCGCAGACGTTTGGTGGTGGACATCAACCGATGGTTTTCGGCGGCGTGGCGCAGCACCCGCAGCAACTGGCGCGGATCGAANGGTTTTTCCAGAAACGAATAGGCCCCGTCCTGCATCGCCTTNACGGCCATGGAAATATCGCCATGCGCCGAAATCAGCACCAGCGGCGGCGCGCTGTCCTTGTCCAGCGCGGCGAGAAACTCCAGCCCCGTCATCCCCGGCATCCGCACATCGGACAGGATCACATCCGGCGCAGACGCGCTCAGCGCAGACAGCGCCGCGCCGGCATCGCCAAACACCTCGACATCCCAGCCGGACCGGCCCAGCAGATGTTCAAGCGACTGGCGCAATTCGCGGTCATCCTCGGCGACGACAATCTTCAGAGGCACGCCTTTCATGTGTCCCCCCCGGCCAACGGCAGCCACAACGTGAATGCCGCGCCGCCGCCGTCGGCATCCCTGGCGTCAATGCGACCATTCATGTCGCGCGCGATCTGGGCCGAGATCGACAGGCCCAGCCCCATGCCCTCTCCGGATGATTTCGTTGTCATGAACGGTTCCTGCAAATCCTCGATATCGCGCCCTTCCAGACCGGTGCCGGTATCGCTGACCCGCACAAAGGCGCGATCTCCGTCCGTGTCAACCGCAACGGTAATCTCGCGCTGGTCCTGCCCGGCGACCGCGTCAATCGCGTTGCGCAGCAGGTTGACCAGAACCTGTTCGATGCGTTGCTGGTTGCCCGCCACCTGAACCGGGCAATCGCCAAATTTCCGGACCAGGGTCGCGCCCGCCGCGCTTACCCCATGCGCCACCAACTCGCCCGCTGCATCGCAGGCGCGGCGCAGATCGAAAACGCTGGCCTCGCCGATGCCCGGCGTGGCGAACAGGCGAAGCTGGGTGTTGATGTTCTGCATCCGGTCCACCAGCCCCGAAAGCTGTGGAAAAAGGCTGTTGGGGGCGGCGTCACTGGCGATTTCCTCGGCTGTCAGATAATTGCGCATCGCCGAAATCGGCTGGCCCAACTCGTGAGTGATTGAGGCGGAAAGCTGGCCAAGTGCTGCCAACCGACTGGCGCGCTCCAACTCGCCCTTCGCGGTTCTCAGGTTCGATTCCGCCGCCCGCCGCACGTCGATCTCCTGGGTCAGGCGCGCGCGGTCGGCATCGGATTTCCCCAGCGCCCGTTTCAACCGGGCCGAGCGGAACCCGGTAATCGCCACNATAAGCCCCAACAGCACGGCCAGTAGCCCGGCAATCACCANCCCTGCCCGCTGACGAATGCCCGTCAGGCTGGACAACAGATGCAGGGTCCAGTCTTCTTGCGCGATCTCAGCCTGCGCCAACAGGTATTCCGCCCCGTCCAGCGTGACCCGCCCGTTATCGCCCACTTGCCAATCAAGTGGCATCAGGGGCTGATCCCCGAACTGTTGAAATTTCTCAAGGTTCTGCCTCGCTAAGGCGCTTAGCGGCTGTAGGGTCCGAAATTGATCGCGGGTTTGGGACGCCAGCAAAACCACGCTGTCTCCATTGCTGACCAAAATACGTTCGCCGGATTCTTGCCAGGCGCGGTTCAACGCATTCAACCCGATTTTCACGACAATCACGCCAAAATTATTGCCAAGACCGTCCTGCACCGGGGCCGACACGAAATACCCCGGCTCGCCCGTGGTGGCCCCGATGGCGAAGAACTGGCCGGTTTCACCCATGATCGCATCGCGGAAATATGGCCGAAAGGTATAGTGTTTGCCGACAAAGCTGTTTGGGCTGGCAAAATTCGAGGCGGCAACCGTCTTGCCGTTCAGGTCCATCAGGAAAATATGATCGGCATTGGCGCTGTCGGCGAACCGTTTAAGCAGCGGGCTAAGTGCCCCTGCGCTGTCATTCTCAAGGGCGGTTACCACTGCCGAATTCTGCGAAATCACAAACGGAAGGTGCCAAAGCCGGCGTAGCGCATCGTCAATTGTGTTGGCAAAAAACGCCGCCCTTTTTTCGGTTTGCAGGGCTTCGTGGCGCGAAAAATACTGCACCAGAGCAAAATACGACCCGACAGACACCGCGGCCAAGATCGCTATTGCGAGGATTATTCTGGGATATGGTTTCATTGTGCTGACGCCAAAGCTGGCCAATCACATAGCAGACCGGTNTTTGACCGCAAGAAATATCGCGACGATACCGCCACGACAGGAAAGGCCCGCCCAACAAAGGACGGGCCGTTTCACGATCTGGCTGGCAGGCGTTATTCGCCTTTGAACGTCGCCTTGCGCTTTTCAAGAAACGCGCCGATACCTTCGCGCCGGTCCTTGGTTTCATAGATGGTCGAAACGATGAAACTTTCGTAATCCAGCGCCGATGTCAGGTCCATCTGCATGCCCTTGTGTACCGTATGCTTGATAAATTGCAGGCTCATCGGCGCGCGGGTGGCCCAATGTTCGACCCTTTGTTTGGCCACCTCAAGCGCGGTCCCCTTGGGCACCAGCTTGTTGATCAGCCCGATGCGAAAGGCGTTTTCAGCATCCACCGGATCGGCATCGAACATCATTTCCATCGCATTGGCCGGCCCGACGATACGTGGCAGACGCATCGTGCCTCCCGCGCCGGCAACCGTGCCGATCCGCGCGCTGGTGATCGCATAGCTTGACCCGACGGCCCCGATCCGCACGTCCAGCGCCAGCATGAATTCGCAACCGCCCGTCATGCAGAAACCTTCGACCGCGGCGATGGTCGGCAGGTTGTTTTCTTCGAACGCGGCGCAGGTTTTGTGCCATTTGCGCAGATATGTCAGCGTTTCCGACGGCGAGCTAAGCGCCTGCGCGTCGTTCAGATCCGCCCCTGCGGAAAAGAATTCCTGCCCGCCGGTGACGATGATACCACGCATGTCGGGATCGGCCTGGGCCTCGGCGGCGGCGGCCATCAACTCGTCCATGACTTCGGTGCTGATCGCGTTACGCACCTTGGGGCGGTTGAAGGTGATGATAAAGGCGTGACCGGATTTTTCGGTCTTAATCAGTTTGTAATCCACTATGTGCTTCCTTCGTGGTCAAATGTCGTTTGGTCGGATTCAGGACAGGCCGGGCATGCCCAGATCGTTCACCGCGATGTCCGACAGCAACGTGGCACTGCCCTGCGGCGTGATCTGCATGACCCGTGCATCGCGCCATTTGCGTTCGATGTCGTATTCGCGGGCAAAGGCGAATCCGCCATGGGTGGTGAAACAGGCGTCTGCCATCTGCCAGGCGGCCTCGCAGGCCATGTGCTTGGCCATGCTGGCAAGGGGGCCGGGTTGCTGGCCTGAATCATAGACCGCTGCCGCCTTGTTACCGATCAGCTTGGCACCCTGCACTTCGACATAGGCCTTGGAAATGGGGAACTGGATGCCCTGATTATAGGCGATGGGGCGACCAAAAACGACGCGCTCTTTGGCGTAGTTGACGGCGCGTTCAGAGAAGAACGCGGAATCACCGGATGCGCAGGCGGCGTAAAGAATGCACTCAAGCTGGGCCAGTTCGCGGTAGTAGTCAAAGCCCTTGCCGACCTCGCCGATCACCGCGTCATCCGGCAGCTCCAGCCCGTCAAACACAAGATCGCTGGCCCCATCATTATTCATGGAATCAATGGCTTGCCCCGACATTCCGCCCTTGATTGCCGTATTCACGTCAACCAGAAAGGCGGTCAGACCTGCGGTGGGGTTATCTGGCGTTCCGGGCGATGTGCGCGCCAAAAGCAGCAGCAGATCACTGTGCAGCGCGTTGTTGGCCCATTGCTTGGCCCCGTTCACCACATAGACATCGCCGCGTTTTTCCGCGGTCGTGGCCATTTGCGCCAGGTCATCACCGGTTTCGGTTTCACTGATTGCGGAGGCCAGGAACCTCACATCACCAGCGGCAATGGCGCGAAGATATGTCTGTTTCTGCTTGTCGGTCCCGTGGCGCACCAGAATGTCAGACAAATACATCTGTCCGATCGCGGCACCAGCGTTGCAGGACGTGGAATGGATGGTCTCAAGAATTACCGCCGCAATGCGCAGCGACAGGCCGGCACCGTCAAATTCTTCCGGGATCAACGCGCCCAGAAAACCGGACCCCATCAAGGCATCGACAAACTCTGCCGGGTATCTCTGATCGGCTGGCTTATCCTCAAGCGCGCGCCAGTAAGTCCCTGGAAATCCGTCGCAAAGTGCCCTTAGCGGGTCGCGGAATTCATGGTAGTCATCGTCGTCAATCCGCATCATCAACAGGTCATCACTCATCGGGTTAGTCCCCTCATTCATCAGTAAGAGCGCGGCATGCCAAGAACATGCTGGCCGACAAAGTTAAGCACCATATTCGGTGAAATCGGCGAATTGCGCGCGGTGCGTGCCTCGCGCCATTTTCGCTGAATGGAAGATGATTTATTCATGCCTGCCTCGCCAAAAATGGTCAGTGCGACCTGCGCGCAGGCCCAAGATGCCTCGCCTGACAGGATCTTGCTCATGTTCGCCTCGGCACCGCATTTCATCCCGGCTGCAAACATCGCGGCGGTTTTGCGCACCATCAGATCAGCGGTTTCAAGCTGGGCATAGGCCTGTGCAATGGAAAACTGCACTGACTGGCTGGCCGACATGGGACGCCCGAACCGTTTGGTTTCATTGGCATATTTTATCGACTCGCGCAGGAAATAGCGCCCGTTGCCGATGGTTTCGCTAGACACAAGGCAACGTTCGGCGTTCATGCCATCAAGGATATAGCGAAAACCGCGCCCCTCTTGCCCGACCAAGCTGTCTTCGGGGATGAACACATCGTCAAAGAATATTTCAGTTGTGTTGTGGTTGATCATCGCATCAATCGGCGTGATGACCATGCCGTTTTCCTTGGCCAGACGCATGTCCACAAGGAAGGTCGACACGCCTTGCGCGCGTTTTTCAACCTGATCCGCCGGCGTGGTACGCGCCAGCAGCAACATCAGATCGGAATGGCCGGCGCGGCTGATCCATACCTTCTGGCCGTTGATCTTGTAGCCGCCATCAACCTTGTCCGCCCGCGTCTTGAGCTGGGTGGTGTCCGACCCGGTGGTCGGTTCGGTCACACCAAACGCTTGCAGGCGCAGCTCGCCCTTGGCGATCTTTGGCAGGTATTTGTCTTTTTGTTCGTCACTGCCGTGGCGCAGGATCGTGCCCATCGTGTACATCTGCGCGTGGCAGGGGCCAGCGGTACAGCCCGCCGCGTGGATGGTTTCCAAAATCGCCGCACCACCGCGCACCGGCAGGTCAAGACCGCCGTATTGCGCCGGGATCAGCGCCGCCAGAAAGCCGGTTTTGGTCAGCGCCTCGACGAATTTGGTCGGATAGCTGCCCGATGGTGGCTGGTTTTCAAGATACTCCCAATAAGACGGCGGGTAATCCGCACAGACCTTTGCGACCTCGCGGCGATATTCGGGATAGTCGTCGCCCAGGGCAAACTCGACTGATTGCTCACTCATACCTTATTCCTGTGTTGATTCGGTTAACGCCCATGGGAACCCCTTGGGGGCCCCGGCCCTGGCATAGGTGCCATGCAGCGGTTCATCGGGCAGATTATTGGTGATTATGTCACGGATCGGCAACAACTTATCCACATCAATTCCGGTGTGTAACCCTGCTCCCTCTAACAGAAAAACAAGATCCTCCATGACGATGTTGCCGGTTGCGTTTGGCGCAAACGGACAGCCCCCCAACCCGGCCAGCGAGGCATCAAAGCGGCGGCATCCGGCCTCAAGCGCGGCATAAACATTGGCCAGCCCAAGCCCGCGGGTGTCGTGGAAATGCGCGCCAACCATCACGTCATCGCCGAAATTGTCGATTACCTTTTTGAACAGCGATTTCACGTCCCGTGGGTTGCCATAGCCCACCGTGTCGGCGATCACCACCTCATCAACGCCAGCTTTTACAAAGTTTTCAACGGATTGCAGGACGTTCTTATGCGGCACATGCCCCTCGAACGAACAACCAAACGACGTGGCAAACCCGCCCGCCAGCTTGAAACGTTCGCCTTTCGGCAGACTGTCGCGCAACTCTGCCACTCGCTTGAATTCGGCCAGTGCTTCCGCGGTTGAGCGTCGGCCATTCGACTGGCTGTGGGTTTCCGAGACCGAATTCATGAAGTCGATCTCATGCACCCCGACCGCCAGCGCCGTTTCAGCCCCGCGCAGGTTTGGCGTCAGCGCCGAGACCCATAACCCGTCCTGTTCCAGCGCCGCTTTTGCCACGTCGATGGCATCGGAAAACTGTGGCAACAGCTTGGGCGGCACAAAGGAGCAGACCTGCATATTGGGCATACCCGCCGCTACTTCCTCGCGGATCCAGCGGATTTTCTCCTCGGTCGGCACAAAGGTTTTGACGATCTGGATACCGTCCCTCAGGCCAACTTCGCGGCATTCGACATCTAATTTTCGGACCATGATCGCCCCCTATTTACCCTGGAACCGGGGCGCACGTTTTTCGTTGAAGGCGCGCACACCCTCCAGGCGATCCTCGGTTGGGACCAGGCGGTTATACGCTTCTATTTCAAAGGCATAACCGTTTTTCAGATCAACCTGTGTGGCCACATTCATCGACTTTTTCGCCTGATAAATCGCCAGCGGCGCGTTGTTGCAGATGGTGCGGGCGGTTTCCAGAACCTCGTCCATCAGCTTGTCGTCGTCGCAGACCTTGTTGACCACGCCCCATTCGCAGGCTTCGTCGGCCGAGAACGGTTTGCCGGTCAGGATGATTTCCTTGGCGCGCCGGATACCGACGGCGCGGGGCAGGTTTTGTGTACCCATGCCGCCGGGCATGATGCCGATCTTGATCTCGGTCAGCGCAAACCGGGCGCGCCGCGCCGCATAGGCGAAATCACAGGTCACGATTGTTTCCATCCCGCCGCCATAGGCCGCGCCGTTCACCGCCGCGATCACCGGAACCGGGCAATCAAGCAACGCGATGCGGCATTTTTCGAACAGGGCGTGCTGTTGCTGCCATTGCTCGTCGGTCATGTTGTTGCGTTCTTTCAGATCACCGCCGGCGTTGAATATCTTGTCACCCGACCCGGTCAGAACGATACAGCGGATGCCCTGCTGGTTGATGTAAAGGCTGGTCCACAATTCAAACAGCTCGCGGCCCATTTGCGTGTTGGTGGAATTGCCCGCCTCGGGGCGATTGAAGGTCACGACAAGCAGGTGATCCTCGACCTCTTCGACCTTGACGGTCTCAAACGGAAACGGGGTTTTGAAACGTGATGCCATGGGGTGTCCACCTTGTCTGTGCTGCCAAAAACGCTGGCCCGGTTGCGTGGCATGATGGGAAAATTCCGGCAGTTACCGATCGCTTGGCCCAAGTGATCTGAACGCGCGGCAACATGCGGTTTGGGCAAACCTAACAGCAAGGGGGCACTGAGTCTATCGTATTTTGAAATGCGTTCCAAAAACGAAAAGCCGGCGGACAAGCATTTGTTTAACCGTTCTTTTCCACGGCTGGATCGTCACAGCGAGCGGGCAGGATTAAAGGGTTTCGGAATGACCGAACAGCCGGGAAATACGGCTGGTGCTGGCAATCAGAAGTTCGCCAATCTCGTCGCGTCGCTCGATGATACGCGATTCCGGCCCGGCAACCGAGACGCAGTATTCACATACCCCGTGAAGATCGAAAATCGGGGCTGCCATGCCCGAAGCACCAATGACACGGTCCCCGTCCGAGCAAGCATAGCCCTGTGCGCGGACCTCGGCCAGATCAGCCGCAAGGGTGTCAGGTATGCCACCTTTCGCGAAAACCGCGTCGATCAGCGGCTGGCCCTGAAAGCCAAGGAACACCCGGCCAACAGCCCCGGTTTGCAGGCCAACGACCTCGCCCACCCGCACAATCGACCGCAACCGCGATGGGCTTTCGACCACGTCAAGAACAACCCGTTCAGTGCCTTTCAGGATGCTCAGGGAAACCGTTTCACCGGTCAGTTCGCCCAGCCGGCGCAATTCGGATTTCGAGGCCTGGCGCACATCAAGGATAGACGGAACAAGGCTGGCCAACCGCATGACCCGGAACGAGATACAGTAGCTTTGGTCGTCCATATGGTGCAGATAGCCGATTTCCACCAGCGTGTTCAGCAGCCGGAACACCGTTGATTTCGGCAGGTCGAGCTTTTGGCAAATCTCGTGCAGCGTCAGACGCTGAGCGTCCTCGCTGAAACAGTCAAAAACGGCAAACGCCCTGACGACAGATCTAATCAGCATTTTTTGCCCTTCACTCTTTATGGCTTTGCTCCCGCTCATGACTTTTGAAATGACACCCGGACCGACAGAATGACCGCAATCAAAGCCGTGACAAACAGAAAAGCGAACACATGGCGATAGCTGCCGGTCAGTTGCAGGATAATTGACCCGACGCTTGGCCCGACCCATGCCCCGGAAAACATGAACCCCAATGCACCGCCGATCGTTTCAGCGATTTTGTCGGGATCGGCGCGCCGGGCGATGTTGGCCATGACAATCCCCGACCAGCCAAATGTGGCAAACCCGAAAAAGCTGAGCGTACCAAAGATCACCCATTGCGGCCACTCGGGGTTGGCAAAGGAAAACACCGCGATTGTGCTGGCCGTGACCAGCCCCATAACCGCAACCACCAGCAACGAATTGCTCAGCCGGTCGGCCCGCCAGCCCCAGAACATCCGACTGACCGCGCCCAGCAGGTTGATCAACGACAGCGCCAGCCCCGCCTTGGACAGGGAAAACCCGACTTCCTCGGACAGGAACAGCACCAGAAACGCCAGCACGCCCACCTGAACCGCGCTAAAGCCGAAACCGGTGCTGCAAATCATCAGCAGGGGGCGGTTTGACACGATCATCCGCACCCCGGCCCAGGGCGGTGAAATCGCATATTTCGGATCGGCCAGATCGTCCCAATGGGCCCGCAGCCCATTGATCGCCACGGCACACACAAGCGAAACCGCCGCCAGCAGAATAAAGCCCCCTTGCCAGCCCCACAGAACCGCGATGAACGGCCCCAGAAGACCGGCGAAAACCGCCCCCAAAGATGTGCTCATCTGACGGAACGAAAACAGGAAGTTCATCCGCTCTGGGCTGCCAAAGCGCGACAACAAAACCGAGGCCGAAGGATAGGTCATGCCATAGGAACAGCCAATGATCACCGATCCGATGGTCAGGACCACCTTGTTTGGCACGCTGTACAAAAGGCATCCCAGGGCGCTGACCAACAGGGCCGCCTGCAACACCCGGCAAGGGCCATAGCGCGCCACATAGCCGCCCGACACCAGCGATGACACACCGCCAAAGCCGAACACCAGCGTCACCTGATAGCCGATGAACGCCGCATCCACGCCAAGGGATTCCTTGGTGGCAATGGCCAGCGCCGGCACCAGATAGCCGCCGATTGCCACCACCGCACCCATGATCGTGGTGGATATGAGAACAAAGACAATGCTGATCTGCCAAACCGGAACAGGCCCGGAAGCAGGGTCTTTCAGCACGGGTTTGATTCCGGTTCCGATGAGGGCAGTTCAGTCATTTCATCTCAAAAGTTATAGGGCAGATACAAGGCAAGCGCTGGGAAGAAATACAAGACCACAACTGTGCCCAGCATGATGATGATGAACGGCCAGACGCCGCGCGACACTTCCCACAGGGAAGCATTGCCGACCGCCTGAACAATGAACAGGTTCAGCCCCACGGGCGGGGTGATCAGCGCGCATTCAACCATGATGACAAAGACGATGCCAAACCATACCGGGTCGATGCCCATGGTTAGCAGCGTCGGATACAGCACCGGCACCATGATCAGCAGCATGGACAGGCTTTCGATGAACAGCCCCATCACCAGCAGGATCAGACACACCACGATCAGGAACATGCCCGCCTGGGTAAAGTTTTCGGACACCAGGGCGGTCACGTCCTGAGGGATGCGGTACAGGGTGATCGCCTTAGAGAAAATCTTGGCCCCGGCGATGATCAGGAAAATCGTCACCGTGGTCTGCATCGCCTCGAATGAGGCCTCCCAGATCTGCGCCAGGGTAATCGAACGCCGGGCGATGGTGATGATCAGCGCCAGAACGAACCCGACACCGGCGGCCTCGGTCGGGGTGAACACCCCAAAATAGATGCCCAGAACGATTGTCGCCGCCAGAAACAGCACCGGAGAGGCCCGCAAGGACGCCTGCCAGCGCTCGGCCCAACTGGCGCGGGGCAGCACGTTAACCTGACCCTTGTAGCGCGAATAGATCACCGAATAGGCCGAGAACATGAACACGAGGAACAGCCCCGGGCCGATGCCGGCAGT
>JGI24723J26617_10002463_pt1 | contig 14544 bp, 10 predicted proteins | sample Cruoilmetagenom6_FD_26617 | JGI IMG/M metagenome (IMG submission 26617)
TATGAAGATGTAAAGGCTGTGAAACCCGACATTGTTTATGTGGTGGGCACTGGGTATGGCGAAGATGGTCCTTACGGTGGCAGACCAGCCTATGACGACATGATCCAGGCGGTTTCCGGCATTGCCTCCATGATGAGTGAAGTTGACGGAGATCCCAAACCACGGTTTTTCCCGACATTGATCGCCGACAAAACCACCGGGCTGTTTATGGCCAATGCAATACTTGCGGCCCTTCTGCACCGCGAACGCACAGGCGAAGGGCAATTTGTAGAAGTTCCCATGATGGAAAGCATGGTGACATTTTTGCTCAGTGAGCATCTGTATGGCGAAGTGTACGATCCCCCGACCGGCCCCATCGGCTATGTACGAGTGACCGCGCCTGATCGCAAACCCTATAAGACCGAAGATGGTTACATCGCCATCCTGCCGTACTCAGACCAACAATGGCGCGATTTTTTTGCTTTAGGCGGCAAGCCTGATCTGTTCGACACAGACGAGCGATTTTCTACTTATGAAAACAGGACACGCAACATCCGCCATCTCTACGCGCTCGTAGAAGATGTGACGAAAAAAGAGACAACCAACACATGGACAAAATTACTCGGTGAAAACGATATTCCGTTTGCGCGTGTGAACCGTTTAAAGGATCTCAAATCCGATCCACACATACGAGCCGTCGGCCTGTTTGAAAAGCGCGAGCACCCGGTGGAAGGGCCCTATTGGAGCCTCAATCACCCTGTGAAATATGGTGNGAGCCCAGCGAGCGTTCGCATTGATGCACCCTTGTTGGGCGAACACACGTCGGAGGTTTTGAAAGAAGCCGGACTAAGCGACGAAGAGATCAAGAATTTAATCACTTAGTGTGCAACACCCACAAGACTAGGCAACACAGGCGCAGCATCACGCATCAAGCTTTCAAACGCCGCAGCTTCAATGGGCTTGGAAAGCAAGAACCCTTGCAGCTCGTCGCACCCAATCGCCGTCATAAAATCTGCCTGCGCCTCTGTTTCCACGCCTTCAGCCACAATTGTGAGGTCCAAGGATTTACCAATCGAAACAATCTGTCTCGCCAAAATAGCACTCGTGGGATCGGCAACGTTGGAAACAAAACTGCGATCAATCTTGAGTTTGTGGGCCGTAAAACGATGAAGATAGGAAAGTGAAGAATAGCCAGTTCCAAAATCATCGATCAGAACCATGATACCCGCATCAGCAAGTGCTTTAATCTGTGAGCCAGCGGATTCTTCATCCGTAATCATTGTGGACTCGGTGACCTCAATCTGAAGGCATTCAGCTGGAAGCCGATATTTCTTCAAAATAGAAAACACATCTTCCAAAACATCACCGTTCGCCAAGTGTACGGCCGATATATTAACAGATACGGGGCCGACATTTAGCCCCTCAGCACGCCACCTCGCAATGTCACGCCCGACATTATCCAACACCACGCGCCCAAGCTCAATGACCAGTCCCGTTTCTTCGGCCATCGGAATAAAAGCGCCTGGCGAAACAAGCCCCTTCTCAGGATGCCGCCAACGAGCCAGCGCTTCGGAGGCAACAGGCTGGCGTGAACCAGCATTGTAGCGCGGTTGGTAGGCAACAAAAAATTGATCCGTGACAAGCGCTTCTCGCAGGTCCCGGTCCAATTCAATACGCTCATGAACGGCACGGCTGAGCTCCTCATCAAAGAGATGAAAGCACGCGCGGCCTTCATCTTTAGCTCTGTAAAGCGCAAGATCAGCGTGCTGCATCAGAAGTTCCGGATCACCCTTGTCTGAAGGATATTGCGTAACACCGATGGAACATCCAACGGTGACAACTTTTCCATCAAACTCAAAAGGCGCCGAAAGCGCATCAATTATTTTTTGCGCCAGCACTGACACGCCATGGGCCTTATCCAGATGGCGGGCAATGATGGCAAACTCATCGCCACCGATGCGGGCGACCGTATCTGTCGTACGCACCACATCTTGGAGACGTTCGGCAGCAATCGATAATAACTTGTCGCCTGAGCTATGGCCTAACGTATCGTTCACGACTTTAAAATTGTCAAGATCAAGCATAAGCAGAGCAAAACCATCGTCTGACCTATTGGTCGCCGCAATGCTAAACTCCAGTTGATGCAGAAGCTCAGTTCTATTGGCAACACCGGTCAATGGATCAGACGTCGCTTGTTTACGAAGTTTCTCTTCCAGGACCCGACGCTCAGTCACATCATACAAAATGAGATACGCCGCAGGCTCGCCCATATAGTCAACCAAAACGCCTTTCACAGAAACCCACGTACGCTCTCCATTCAAACTATCCAAAGGAATTTCGATGTGGCTTGTTTGTCCCTCTGCTAACAATTCATTTCGAATGCGTTCATAAATCTCTTGATCATTCACAATGTCGGGCAGGAAAAGTTCATCCTTGAGTTTTCCCAAACCATCCAGCAACAAAGTGGCTTCGTGGTTCAGATATTGAATGCTTCTGTCTTGCGGACGTGTAATGACAACAGGAAAGGGCGCTTTTTCAATCAATGAACGAAACCGTATCTCGCTTTGTTGAAGGTTATTGAGAGTTTCGACCTGGTAGGTCGTATCTTCAATTGAGCCCGCAACCATAACAATTTCACCAGAAGCCGCTCGGGTCACATGCCCGCGTGCACGGACCCAACGAACAGTTTCATTTGCACGGTTGATCCGAAATGCAAGATCATAGGGTTTGCCATCTTCTAAGTGGTTGCTGACCCGCGCCTCGACCTCAGGGCGATCTTCTTCGTGAATATGAGCAAGGATGACGTCAAGATTGGCTTCCTCATCACCAAGACCAAGCACGGCGCGACCATTTGGTGTCATATGAAAGGCGTCAGTTTCCAAATGCCAAAACCACGCGCCGTAACCGGCTTGACGTTCAGCAAGTTCAAGACCCGCTTTGGCAAAGAGATCTTCGTGGCTTAAAGGCACGTCATTCGACATACGGCGCAGCGCCCAGCCGACGCGCCGGCCTTTGCCCAGTTTAGGTTTTGCTTTACGAACCATTCGACGTGCCATCAATCACACCCTCCAACCATGACAATGGAGGAGGTTTGTGAAGGAATGCTTGAATGAAACCCGTACCCAAGCAATTGGAAACGAATTGCGAGATCAACGTTAACAAAGTCTTTCAAAGCACAGCACTCAAACCGCAAAACACCCGGTGCCATTGGTGACGCATGGGCAATGCCAGAGGACAGGCACTCCCTCCTACTCAAATATCAAGACGCAATGAAATTTGGTCGATTTCTGAGCAGACGTTTCCGTTAAGTTTCAAGCCCAACTTTTTTCTGGTTGCACTATAATGACCAAAACAGATCCAAAATGGACATGGATCAAATATTTCAGGGAGCACAACATGTCAGACACACAGGTATTTCCAGTAAGCGATGAGTGGGCGGCCCGTGCACTGGTAGATGCTGCCAAATACGAAGAAATGTATGCGCAGAGCATTCAGGACCCGGACACCTTTTGGGGTGAACAAGGAAACCGGCTTGACTGGATCAAGCCATTTTCCAAAGTGAAAGACACCTCCTACGACCGGAATGATTTACACGTAAAATGGTTTGAAGACGGCACGCTTAACGCCTGTGTAAATTGTGTCGACCGGCACCTCAATACAAAAGCCGACCAGGTTGCAATCATCTGGGAAGGCGATGAACCCACAGACGACAAAAAAGTCACCTACCGGGAACTGCACGAAGCCGTTTGCCGCTTTGCCAATGTACTAAAAGAGCGTGGCGTAAAAAAAGGGGACCGTGTCACCATCTACATGCCCATGGTGGTCGAAGCGGCTTATGCAATGTTGGCCTGTGCGCGTATCGGCGCCGTGCATTCAGTCGTCTTTGGTGGTTTTTCACCCGACGCTCTTGCCGGACGCATCCTTGACTGCACCTCAACCTGTGTGATTACAGCGGACGAAGGCGTCCGGGGCGGACGCAAAGTGCCTTTGAAAGCCAACACCGACGAAGCGCTCAAACAATGCCCTGATGTGTCAACTGTGATTGTGGTTGAGCGCACGAAAGCCAACGTAGACATGATCGCCGGTCGCGACATCAATTACACAACNGCTTCCGCCGCCGTTAGCACCGATTGCCCNGCCGCTGAAATGAACGCGGAAGACCCTCTATTTATTCTTTATACCTCTGGTTCAACCGGCAAGCCAAAAGGCGTATTGCACACGACCGGTGGCTATATGGTCTACGCCTCCATCACGCATCAATATGTTTTCGATTATCACGATGGGGATATTTATTGGTGTACGGCAGATGTCGGTTGGGTCACCGGTCACAGTTACATTCTTTATGGTCCGCTTGCCAATGGCGCCACTACTTTGATGTTTGAAGGCGTGCCAAACTATCCAGACGCTTCGCGCTTTTGGCAAGTTTGCGATAAGCACAGTGTCAATATTTTCTACACCGCGCCCACGGCCATCCGCGCCCTTATGCGCGAGGGCGATGGTCCGGTAAAATCAACCAACCGCTCCTCATTGCGGCTGTTAGGGTCCGTGGGGGAACCCATCAATCCAGAAGCCTGGCTTTGGTATTACAATGTTGTGGGCGACCAGCGCTGCCCGATCGTCGACACTTGGTGGCAAACGGAAACCGGCGGCATTTTGATATCTCCACTGCCTGGAGCTGTTCCCACAAAACCAGGCTCTGCGACACTGCCATTTTTTGGCGTAAAGCCCACCATCGTCGATACAGAAGGCAATGAAATTCACGGGGCGGGTCAAGGCAATCTATGCATCGACGATAGCTGGCCCGGTCAAATGCGAACCATTTACGGCGACCACGAGCGGTTTGGCAGCACCTATTTCTCACAATTCCCGGGTCGATATTTTACCGGCGACGGCTGCCGCAGAGACGAAGATGGCTATTATTGGATCACAGGGCGTGTAGATGATGTGCTCAATGTTTCGGGTCATCGAATGGGCACCGCGGAAGTCGAAAGCGCATTGGTCGCCCATAGCAAAGTTGCGGAGGCCGCAGTTGTTGGTTACCCCCACGACATTAAGGGCCAAGGCATTTACGCCTACGTGACATTGAACGCCGCAGAAGAACCAAGCGAAGGCCTACGCAAGGAACTCGTGCAATGGGTACGAAAAGAAATTGGCCCCATAGCAAGCCCCGATCTCATTCAATGGGCGCCAGGACTGCCCAAAACAAGGTCCGGTAAAATCATGCGCCGCATTTTGCGGAAGATTGCAGAAGATGAGTTCTCAAATCTTGGAGATATATCAACTCTCGCTGACCCAAGTGTGGTCAGTGACCTAATTGATAATCGCCAGAACAAATAGCAGTAAAAACGGGTTACTTCGCTGAACGTTAGCTTGGCGTATCCGCACTTGCGGGGCCCTTTTTCTTATGAATGAAGTATTGATTTCACTTGCATGGAAAAACGACATAGACTTTTTACTATTATGCCCCTAAATACTAAGTGGTAATGGTACGGTTGGGCACCATTGCGGGGCTGGGGGGGTCTTTGATGAACTTGAAAACTGAGGGCGCGCAAGTGCTTTACAGCTATTGGGACAGATTGCGTGATGGTCGATTGATGCCCCGCGCCACCGAATTCGATCTACTAGAAATCGCCTCAATACTGCCAAACATCATGATCCACACACACAACGACAAAAATGGTTTCGATTTCAAATTCTTTGGAACCGCTCTTGTTCGCAGTGTCGGCGCTGATCTAACGGGTCTAGAACTTTCAGATGTTTTGGAAAAAATCGACGTCGAAAAATCAATCGCTGAATTCAACCGGGTCATCACAGAACCAATCGCACTGGTCAGTCGTTTCAATGCTTCTGCATCAGAAGGTGGAGACTATGAGTCCGAACATTTGATGTTGCCCCTCGCAAACGAGACAGGCGTCGGCTCAGAAATTGTAACCCACGCAAAACGGATAATCGGCCAATACGACCCCAGGACTTTTCCAGTCGGGGCCTTCAGCGGCCAAAAAATCATTGATCAGGAATGGTCTGCCCTAACGCGATAGGCTGTGGGCACCAACTAGCACGGCGCCCCCCATCATAGACCCGCGCCATCCCCTCCCCTATCAACGCTGCGCCCAGATCCCCCACGTCAACATGATGCACATCAGCCAACACCCGGCCCGCAAATTTGCCTCTGGTTATGTGTGTTAGGACGACCGGATTTCCCTCTAGCCTCTGCAAAAACGCAGTTGCAGCCGTGGCCAGGGCCTGTTCAGCCTCACAGCGGGCGCGGCGCTCAGGCGCATCAACTCCGGCTAGGCGAACGGCCACACGAACCTCTTGGCCCAGCCATATGTGGACGAGCACCTCCAACGTGTCGCCATCAATAACACGCTCAATGGTCGCAGGAATTGGTCCCTCCAGCGCGTCCTTTGCCAAAGCGCTGCCGCTGAAGAAAAGCAAATTCGCCAGAAAAGCGAATGCAAGGCATGGAATCACAGGGGAATACGTCATGGTTGAAAAAGTAAACTCACACACGTATTGAGAGCAAGGAGAAGATGGAAAAGGAATTTATACCTATTTCGAATTGGAGTCCAGCAGACCCCAGGTCATCCTAAAGCTCAAAAATCGGAGATAATGCCTTTGCTTTCCCAGTCACCATACCGGGTTGGCTCCGGGCCTCTGCGCCCTTGAAGTTCACGCGGACGCTCAACCACTCCTTGAGCCTCGACATCCGCTCTGCGTTCCGCAGCTTCTGCCAACGCGCGCTTGGCAGCGCCACTCAACTCAGGTCTCGTCGTGTCATCTGGGTTTTCGTCGGTCATCATCATATCCTCAGGCAACGCAATCAAGGTTTGGCGCTAGACAGTCCATACCACAAAATTCTGGTGCCAGTCTTGCGGCCAGCTTACTTATATCTAGCCTCACGTTTCCCGCTGTGGTCTAAGCAGGCCCAGCAAAGCAGGAAAACATGGCAAAACAGCAAGCAAAACCAGACGGAACCCACGCCAGACGTGCAGCGGTAAAAATTCTCTACGCCGTGCTCGACAAGGGCGAAGCCTTTGACGATGCCCTCGCACGAGAGCTGGGCGCAAAGGAGCTTGCCAATCACCCAAGCGATCGGGCGTTTGCACGCGCGATTGCCACCCTCGTTTTACGTCGTTTAGGGCAAATCGACGATCTGATGAAAACCCTGCTCGACAAACCCCTGGCAGATAACGCCGCCTTCGCACGGAACGTTTTGCGCGTCGGTGCCGCAGAGCTTCTGTTCTTGGGCTCAGCGCCTCATGCAGCCGTCAATTGCGCTGTGGAACTAGCAGCAGGGAACCTGAAAGCACGTCCTTTTCGCGGGCTCATCAACGCTGTCTTGAGGCGTCTCACACGCGAAGGCGCAGCCCTCGTCGAACAACAAAATGCCGCGAAGCTCAACACGCCCACTTGGGGCTGGGAGAGCTGGTGCAGAGCCTACGGTGAAAAAGAAACAATCGCGATTGCGGAAGCTCATCTGGCCGAACCACCGCTCGATCTTTCGGTGCGAAGCGACGCGAAACTCTGGGCAGAAAAACTGAAAGGCGAGCTTTTGCCGACCGGCTCTATCCGCCTGTCGCACGCAGGCCGCATTGATGAACTGGAAGGTTTTTCGGAAGGCACCTGGTGGGTGCAAGACGCCGCCGCAGCCCTGCCTTCAAAACTTCTAAAAGCAACGGATACCGAAGACGTTCTCGATCTATGCGCCGCCCCCGGTGGCAAGACCCTTTCGCTTGCGGCAACCGGGGCCAATGTCACGGCTGTTGACCGTGCAGGCAGCAGATTAGAGCGCCTCAAAGAAAACCTGACGCGCACAAAACTCAAAGCCAAAATTGTCAAAGCTGATCTCACGGAATGGGAGCCAGGCCGTCAGTGGCGTAAAATCTTGTTGGATGCGCCTTGCTCTGCCACCGGTACAGCGCGCCGCCATCCTGATGTGCTTTATCGCAAATCAGGCACACAAGTCGCCTCGCTTGCCGCCGTTCAAGCGCGCCTTCTTGCCCGTGCGGGAAGTTGGCTGGAGCTTGGGGGCACTCTTGTTTATTGTGTGTGTTCACTGGAGCCATTAGAGGGCGAGGCACAAGTCGCCTTGTTCTTGAAGAACAATGCAAATTTTGAACGCGACCCTATTCTGTCGGACGAAATCGGTGGTTTGGCAGAAAGCCTGACACCTCAGGGGGATCTGCGCACCCTGCCGTCGCATTGGGCAGAAAAAGGCGGGCTGGATGGCTTTTATGCAGCACGGCTCAAACGCAAAAACTAAGCGAGAGCAAACAAAACGAAATTGATCCAGCGCTCGCGTTGCACACCTGAAACTCAACTGATAAGCATCCACCATCATGTCTCAAAACATAAAAATATCACCCTCCATCCTCGCCGCTGATTTTGCCCGGCTAGGGGAAGACGTGCGCGGCATTTCTGATGCAGGGGCCGATTACATCCACATTGATGTAATGGACGGTCATTTTGTGCCCAACATCACCATTGGGCCAGATGTCGTAAAAGCGCTCAAACCTCATTCTGACAAACCCTTCGACGTTCATTTGATGATCTCACCGGTTGATCCCTATATTGACGCTTTTGCAGATGCCGGGGCCGACATCATCACTTTTCACCCCGAAGCTGGGGCTCACATGCACCGCACGGTCCAGGCAATCAAGGCACGTGGATTGAAAGCAGGCCTTTCTTTAAATCCCGGAACACCTGTTAACGTCCTTGACGCGATCTTAGAAAATCTTGACCTTGTACTTGTCATGAGTGTGAATCCGGGTTTTGGTGGACAATCCTTCATCGAAAGCCAGTTGAAAAAGATCGAAGAGATCCGCAAACGTATTGATGAAACAGGCAAGGACATCGAACTTGAAGTGGATGGCGGCGTCAATTTTGAGACAGCACCTCGGGTCATTGCAGCCGGTGCAAACGTCCTTGTCGCGGGAACCGCTACATTCAAAGGTGGCCCCACTGCCTATGCCAAAAACATCGCGACCCTGCGCGGCCAGTCCTAAAACGTTGCTTCCACAACCTGTCAGCACTCACCCTGTGAGCCCAGCTCATGAGTGAGGCACAACGGACCGAACCGAAACCACTGACAAGCAGCGCCCAAGGCGCAGATGTGCGCAAACGCGAACGCCATATTCTTAATCCAGGAAACAGATTAAGTGATCTAAGCGCTGCCGCCATCCGACGCTCAATTGATCTGAGCCTGGCCGCCTTTTACAGCACGTGGGTTTACAAACAAACGCTGCACGGGCCTATGCCCGATACCATCGTTTATTATCCCCGTGACCTGCGTCCCGGTCGTGTCGACAAAGCAGACGCTCTTTTCCAGGGGCGCTATGACTTGCCGGGTGGACAAGTGCGCACGATGGGCCATTCGCCATTTCTCATCGATGCCCCAAGTGAAACATGGACGGAAGAGCTACACGGCTTTTCCTGGGTGAGGCACTTCTCAGCCGCAGGCGGAAATGCCGCCCGCGCACATGCAAGAGGCCTCGTTCAGAGCTGGATCGAAACCTCAGGCCAATGGCACGACATCGGTTGGCGACCACACGTCATCGGTCGCAGGCTCACATCATGGGCATCAAATGGCGCACTGCTAATGGAAGAGTCAGATCTGATTTACAGATCCACGCTCCTGCGCAACATGGCCCGCCAAGCAAGGCACCTGTCTCGCACCGTGATGCGCGCACCCGCAGGTGAACAACGCCTGACCGCCATTATTGGCCTCGCATTTTCTGGCCTCTGTCTGTCAGAAGGAGAGCGACGGTTGCGCCGTGGGCTCGATTTATTGGGCAAAGAATTGACCGCGCAAATCCTGCCAGATGGCGGCCACATCAGCCGCAATCCCGGCGCACAGCTTTCCATTTTGCTGGATCTCATCTCGCTCCGGGACGCCCTGGTTGCGCAAGGACAAGGCGTACCCAAACCCATTCGAAACGCAGTAGATCGCATGATGCCCATGCTGCGCTTCTTCCGCCATGGAGATGGCAAACTAGCCCTCTTCAATGGGGCAGACGAAGGACCCGATGGCGCCGTCGATGCAGCGCTTAATCAGGATGATGCCAAAGGAAAACCGTTCGGCTTTGCCCCACATTCTGGCTATCAGCGGTTGGCGGCAGGGCCTGCCTACATTGTCGTGGATACCGGTCCCCCACCACCTGGTGCCTATTCCCATTCCGCGCACGCAGGCTGCCTGTCGTTCGAGATGAGCGTCGGCAGATGCCGTCTTGTGGTCAATTGTGGGGCAACACGCATCCTGGGTGCCGATTGGCATGCCGCAAGCCGGGCGACGGCGGCTCACTCAACTCTCGTGGCCAATGACACGTCTTCGGCGCGCTTCACCCAAGGGGCCCTATCCAGAATTTTGCTGGGCTCACGGCTGATGGAAGGTCCCGGCCACGTTGAAAGCCGCCGCAATGAAAGCGAAGACGGCATCTGGCTGGACGCATCCCATGATGGTTATGGAAAACTGTTTGGTCTGCGTCATCGCCGCAGGCTTTTTCTGAGCGAGACGGGTGAGGACCTGCGCGGTGAAGACAATCTGAGCCGGGTAACAGAAGAAACGTCCAAACTGGTTGTGCCGTTCAAAAAGAAACCGCCAGAAGACGAAAAAGACGACGCTTTTTCCATNCGTTTCCATCTGCACCCAGAGGCACGCGCTTCCCTCGCCCATGATGGGTCCAATGTCCTGGTTCTCCTCCCCAACGGAGACGGCTGGCAATTCAGAGCCAAATCAGAAAGTGGCGAATGTGCCATTTCGCTCGAAGAAAGCGTCTATCTGGGTTCTGCCGATCGCACGCGCCGCAGCGAGCAAATTGTCGTCACGGGCAAAGTTTTTCGAGAAGAAGCAACCGTTCACTGGGCATGGCGCCGCCTCTCCAGCCGTAACACCGGCAAAACAGAAGTTGTTGAGCCAGACCTGCCTGGAACAAAGGCTCCAGAACTAGAGCCAATTCCAGAGCCCGACGCTGAAACAGAAGTAACACCGGACGACACACTTTAGGCGCGGCAGAATTACCTCGATTGTTGGCTTTTAACCTCAATCGCCTGCAGGCACCTTCCCGCAGGCGTCAATTCGTGCTATCCGGCCCGCACGCTCAACAACACCTCCAGCCTCAGGATTTCATGATGCCCGCCGACATCCAGCCCGTACGCCGCGCCCTTCTTTCCGTTTCCGACAAAACGGGTCTTATTGAATTTGCCAAGGCGCTCCATGACGCCGGTGTTGAGCTGGTCTCAACAGGTGGCACCTCAAAAGCAATCGCAGCGGCAGGCCTACCCGTTAAAGATGTAGCCGACATCACCAAGTTTCCTGAAATGATGGACGGGCGCGTCAAAACCCTGCACCCGATGGTGCATGGCGGTCTGCTTGCGGTGCGCGATGATGCGGGCCACGTGGCGTCCATGGATGAATATGGCATCGGCCCCATCGACCTGCTGGCGGTAAACCTTTACCCATTCGAAGAAACAGTGGCCAAGGGTGCCGACTACGACACCTGCATTGAAAACATCGACATCGGTGGCCCGGCAATGATCCGAGCCGCCTCAAAAAACCACGCCTACGTCAGCGTCATCGTCGACGTGGCAGACTATGGCCTTGTTGTCGACGAAATTGTTGCCAACAAAGGCACGACGTTGACGATCCGCAAAGCATTGGCGCAAAAAGCCTATGCGCGCACCGCCGCTTATGACGCCGCCATCTCAAATTGGTTCGCAACTGAGATTGGCGAAACCGCACCTGCGTTCCGCGCCATCGGCGGTGCGTTGAAACAGACATTACGCTACGGTGAAAACCCTCACCAAGCAGCCAGCTTCTATGTGTCAGGCGACACACGCCCGGGCGTTGCAACGGCCACGCAGCTGCAGGGCAAAGAACTTTCCTACAACAACATCAATGACACGGACGCGGCCTTTGAGCTCGTCGGTGAATTTAATCCCGCTAAAGCTCCAGCAGTAGCAATCATCAAACACGCCAACCCCTGTGGCGTTGCGGAAAGCTCAAGCCTTGTGGACGCTTACCGCCGCGCTCTCGCATGTGATCCANTCTCAGCTTTTGGCGGCATCATCGCCCTCAATCAAACGCTCGACGGTGAAACAGCAGAAGAGATCGCCAAGATCTTTACGGAAGTCATCATCGCGCCTGACGCCGATGAGAATGCACGCAAAATCATTGCCGGCAAAAAGAACCTNCGCCTGCTCACCACNGGCGGTCTTCCCGATGCCCGCACACCCGGCCTGTTTGTAAAAACAGTTGCCGGCGGTTTCCTCGCTCAGACACGGGACAATGGTGTAATTGACGATCTGGATCTGAAANTTGTCACCAAACGCGCACCAACGGATCAAGAACTAGCCGATCTGAAATTTGCCTTCCGNGTCTGCAAACACGTGAAATCAAACGCCATCATCTATGTGAAAGACGGTGCCACGGTCGGCATTGGGGCGGGCCAAATGAGCCGTGTGGACAGTGCACGCATCGCCGCCCGCAAGGCAGAGGATGCAGCAGAAGCTGCAAACCTGGCCCAGCCTTTGACCATCGGGTCCGTTGTCGCCTCAGACGCTTTCTTCCCCTTTGCAGATGGCCTTCTGTCTGCAGCACAAGCAGGAGCGACAGCCGTTATTCAGCCGGGTGGCTCCATGCGAGATGAGGAAGTCATTGCCGCTGCAGATGAAAAAGGCCTTGCCATGGTCATGACCGGCATGCGCCACTTCCGCCACTAACGCCCAAACAGAAGGTGAGAAATATGGACAGTGCCGGGCTCACCCATAGGATCATTGTTAAAGGTCAAATCTGGCGCGAGGGGAAACTCCTCATCATTAAACGCGCACCTGACGACGACCCTTACCCAGGTCTTTGGGACGTACCCGGCGGCAGTCTCCATCAGGGCGAAACCGTTGAGCAAGGCTTGCGGCGGGAAACCCAAGAAGAAACGGGCCTCACTCTTTCGCGCATCCGTCCCCTCACCACTTGGTCCTATGGAAAAGACGACACGTTCGAGATCGGCTTGTCGTTTCTGGCCACGACTGACACAACCACTGTGTCTCTTTCTGAAGAACACACAGAATTCGTCTGGCTAACCCCAGACAAAGTCGACGACTATGATTTCCCGCCCAATCTCGCAAAAGAAATTGCCTGGGTCATTTCCAAAAATTGGCACCTATAATTATTTTGCATCCAGTCGCGCTCGATCAGCTTCTGAGAGTTCGGCTCGCTCTTCGCGGACGAACAACATGATGATCATGCCGCCCACGAGCAAAATCAGAACCGAGGCAAAGCCCATACGCTGGCTTTCGAAATAGGCGGTGGCAAAGCCAACCAGCAGCGGGCCTAAGAATGCTGTCGCCGTTCCCGACAATGCATAGAGACCAAAAAACTCAGACATTTTTTCTGACGGTGCAATGCGCGCCAACATCGTGCGGCTGTTTGCATAGGCTGCTGTAATGAAGATGGCGATCAAAATAACGACAGTGACATAGGTAAGCTCAGGGACTGTTTGAAAGAAGGGCAGAGACCAAACCGGTTCTGCCGATGCCGCGTCGTAGGGCATGAAAAACAGTTCTGTTGGTGAGATCGAAACCGCCAGCAATAGCCCGAGTGAAGTGCCGCCAATGGAAATCAAGATCGCATTGCGCGACCCCGCTTTATCATCAAGCCACCCACCAAAGAAGCCACCCGCAACCGCAAAAATGGAAAGCACTACGCCGTAGATCGTCAGCGTCAATGGCCCCCATCCAAAAACTCCGGCAGCATAAACACCGCCAAAAATAAGCACAGCCGTTTTGCCGTCATTGTAAAACATGCGCGCAAACAAATAAGTGGCCACATTGCGGTAGTGTTTCAGACCGCGAACTGTTCGAACAACAGACGTCATGCCCTGGCGAATTGCATCACGGGGATTGGCCCCGCTGGGTGCCACGTCAGGCGTAAAGAGCAGCAGAGGCAACGCGAACACCACCATCCAGATGGCAGCAATCGGCCCTGCGATGCGGCTATTTTCATGCGCACTTACATCCAACCCAAAAAGAGCTTCCAGCGGCACAAAGCTCCAGTCCACCGCACCCGGCAGCATGAAGGCCACCAGCATAAAAATCAAAATAAGGAGAGAGCCCAAATTGCCGAGCGCAAGACCCAACCCTGAAAGCCAGGCGACTTTTTTGTGTTGCGCGATATAGGGCAACATGGAGTTGTGAAACACGGCTGAAAATTCAAAAGCCACATTGGCGACAATCACCAGGATAGCCGCGCCCAATATGCCGATGCCACCGTCCATGGGAAGCGCAAACCACATGGCATAGGTGGCAATCGCCATAATCACGACAAAAGAAACGATCCAGGGTTTGCGTCGGCCACCACTATCGGCAATGGCACCAAGGAAAGGCCCGAAGCAGGCGATGACAAAACCGCCGATACCATTGATCTGACCCCAGATGGCTTGGCCGCGCACTGGATCACCGACAACTTGTCCTGAAAAATACGGAGCAAAAATATAGATCGTAATGAGGATGACGTAAGGGTTGCGGGCCCATTCAAAAAGCGCCCAGGAAAACTGACCCTTTTCGTCCGCA
>JGI24723J26617_10002465_pt1 | contig 14541 bp, 13 predicted proteins | sample Cruoilmetagenom6_FD_26617 | JGI IMG/M metagenome (IMG submission 26617)
CTTGTGGCCCGCAACCCGGACCATGCCAGTGAAATGGCCGCGGCGCGCGAGAATGCTGCCCGCCTGCCCGGCCATCGCTTCCCGGCCGCGCTGACACCAACCAACGACACAACAAATCCCGCGCCGATTTGCTTGATAGCGGTTCCTGCTCAGATTCTGACAACATATCTGGAACAGATCGCGCCCGACCTGACTGACCGCGCGATCATTGCCTGCTGCAAGGGTATCGACCTGAACACCGGTCTGGGCCCCACTGCGATAATCGCACAATCGTGCCCCGACGCCACCACGGCGATTCTTTCCGGTCCCAGTTTCGCAGTCGATATCGCCGCTGGTCTGCCGACCGCGCTAACCCTCGCCACCGCCCATAGTGATGACGCCACCCGTTTGCAGGCGGCCTTGTCCACCGGCAACCTGCGTCTTTACAGCAGCACGGATGTTATCGGCACCGAACTTGGCGGTGCACTTAAGAACGTGATCGCCATCGCGGCGGGCGTTGCAATTGGGGCCGGTCTGGGGGAAAGCGCGCGCGCAGCGCTGATGACTCGTGGGTACGCAGAAATGAAGCGCTTTGCCCAAAGCTATGGGGCTGATCCGACGACGCTGTCCGGCCTTTCCGGTCTTGGCGATCTGGTGCTGACCAGCACCTCAAAAAAATCGCGAAACTATTCCTTCGGGTTGGCGCTTGGGGCTGGGTATGGCACCGATACTACTAAAACCGTTGAAGGCATTGCCACCGCTAAAATAGTGTCTAACATTGGCATAAAGCGTGAGATTGATCTGCCGGTTACCAATGTCGTTGCAGCATTGGTCGAAGATAAATTGACAGTTTCTCAGGCAGTTGAGATGTTGTTGTCGCGCCCTTTACGGAAGGAATGAAAGTGCAATATTGGCTGTTTAAATCAGAGGCGTCCACCTGGAGTTGGGAGGACCAGCTTGCCAAGGGCACAGCCGGTGAGGAATGGGACGGCGTTCGCAATTATCAGGCCCGCAATAACATGCGGTTGATGCAGGTTGGCGATCTGGGTTTTTTCTACCTTTCACAGAAAGAAAAATCAGTTGTTGGAATTGTCGAGGTTTGCGCCGAGGCACATCATGACAGCACAACCGATGATGAAAGATGGGAATGCGTTGACATCCGTGCTGTGCAATCGGTGCCAACGCCGGTGACGCTTGATATGTGCAAAGCGGATCAGCGTCTGGCGGATATGGTGCTGGTGAAAAATACCCGACTTTCGGTTCAGCCCGTGAGTGAGGCCGAGTGGAAAATCGTGCGTGAACTTGGCGGTCTCTAAAATCTTTCTTTTTGCCGAATTATTTGCATAATCGCCTCATAAACACAAAATGTGGGAGGTTTTAATGGAATATGTAGCAGTTCTGGTGGCCGCCGTCGGCGCTTTTATCTTTGCGGTGGTCTGGTACAGAATTAACATGGTGGCCTGGATGGACGCCGCTGGGGTTGAAAAAGGCGACGACGGGATGCCCAAAACAGCGCCGGGCATCAGCGCGCATATCATCAGTGCAGTGGGTTTGATTCTGGTCGCCGGCATGATGCGGCATATGTTTACTCAGGCTGGAATTGACGACGTTATCAAGGGCTTTCTGAGCGGGCTGGGCGTCGGTGCTTTCATCGCCAGCCCCTGGCTTATCATCAATTATACCTACGCAATGCGCCCCGGAAAACTGTGTCTTATTGACGGGGTTTTCACCATTGGCGGCTGCACGATTATCGGCGTGATCCTGACGTTGTTTTAAAAAAGCGGAGGGCCCCGACCCCCCGGGACCCTCCATCACCCCACGTGCTCCCTTAGCACCACACGCGTATGAATTAGGTCCCGGCCATACTGGCCTGATATCGGTACACTAGGGTGTCTGACGATTCCATGCAAACGGCAACTACTTACAATTATACAATAATTTCCGACAACCAAGGCAGTAGTTGTCCTGTGGATATGGGCGCCCACCTTGGCAGGCGCCTCTTTTTCTTAAGGCCAAGCTTAACCGTAAACGGATTCTTTTCCGAAATGTTTGGTCAGCATGTAATAGACAACGACACGGTACTTGTTGCGCTCTGACTTACCATAAGTCGTGATAACCGAGTCGATCGCTGTCATCAGCTCTGGCCCATCGGACAATCCAAGCTTCTTGATCAGGAAATTGTTCTTTACGGTTTCCAGTTCGCTTTCCTGTGTTGCAGCAACTGTCGAAGCATCAGCATTATATATTGCCGGCCCGCATCCGATTGTGACCTTCGTCAACAAGTCCATATCTGCTGACATGCCACATTTGTTTTTTAGATCATCCGCATACTGCGCGATAAGGTCGTCGCGTTTTCCCATGTGTTTTCTCCCACCAGTTAACCGGGCACTACCCCGTAGATTACAAAGCCTTGATGTCGGCTCGGGTCGGACTGTAGCGGGTAAACTGGTTCGAATATAGGGAAAATTCCCCGATGAAACGCCAATGTCGGACGTCTTGTCAGGACAATGGCCGCCCAGGGGTGTCCCGGGCGGCCATAGTTTTCGTGAAAAGCTGCTTTAGTAGCGATAATGTTCCGGCTTGAACGGCCCTTCGGAAGTAACGCCAATATAGTCGGCCTGCTCTTTGCTCAGCGTCGACAGCTTCACACCGATCCGGTCAAGATGAAGACGCGCGACTTTTTCATCCAGATGTTTAGGCAGGATATAAACGTCGTTTTTGTACTCATCGCCCTTGGTCCACAGTTCAATCTGCGCCAGAACCTGATTGGTGAAACTGGCCGACATAACAAAACTTGGATGGCCGGTGGCATTGCCAAGGTTTAGCAAGCGACCTTCGGACAGCAAAATGATCCGGCTGCCCGAGGGCATTTCGATCATATCGACCTGATCTTTGATGTTCGTCCACTTGTGGTTCTTCAGGTTGGCAACTTGAATTTCGTTGTCAAAATGCCCGATGTTACCGACGATCGCCATGTCCTTCATTTCGCGCATGTGCTCAATGCGGATCACGTCTTTGTTGCCGGTGGTGGTGATAAAGATATCCGCACTGTCTGTGACGTCTTCCAGGCGGACAACCTCATAGCCGTCCATAGCGGCCTGAAGCGCACAAATAGGGTCTATTTCGGTAACTTTGACACGTGCGCCAGCGCCAGACAAGGATGCGGCACATCCTTTCCCGACATCGCCATACCCACAAACAACAGCAACTTTACCGGCCATCATCGTATCGGTCGCGCGGCGAATTCCGTCTACCAGCGATTCTTTGCAGCCGTATTTATTGTCAAACTTCGACTTGGTTACACTGTCGTTCACGTTAATTGCGGGGAAGGGCAGTTGGCCCTGTTTTACCAATTCGTAAAGACGATGCACGCCTGTGGTGGTTTCCTCGGACACGCCTTTGATTGCATCGCGCTGTGCGGTGAACCAGCCGGGGCTTGAAGCCATGCGCTTTTTGATCTGTGCGAAAATCGCTTCTTCTTCCTCGGACTTTGGCACATCCAGCAGGCCGGTTTCGCCTGCTTCGGCCCGCGCACCCAACAAAATATAAAGAGTCGCGTCGCCGCCATCGTCCAGAATCATGTTGCAGGTGCCTTCCCCGAAAAGGAAAATGCGGTCCTGATAGTCCCAGTGTTCTGGCAATGTCTGGCCCTTAATCGCAAAAACCGGTGTGCCGCCTTGCGCGATGGCTGCGGCCGCATGATCCTGCGTAGAAAAGATATTGCATGACGCCCAGCGCACTTCTGCGCCTAATTCTACCAGTGTTTCGATCAGAACTGCGGTCTGGATTGTCATGTGCAAAGATCCGGCAATGCGCGCGCCCTTCAGCGGTTTGCTTTCACCGTATTCTTCGCGCAGCGCCATCAGGCCCGGCATTTCAGTTTCTGCAATATTCAGCTCTTTACGGCCGAACTCTGCCAGGGAAATATCTTTTACTATGTAATCGTTGGACATCCAGTCCGCTCCTTTGCACATCATGTTTGCCGCTCGATAACACCGGGATGCGGTCTCGACAATGGTCGTGTTGGTTGGGTAACGTCCCGTGAACAATAACGGGAATACAATGAAACAACCGCGCGCTTGGCAACGAATGCTATCGGGTCGCAGGCTCGATTTGCTCGATCCGACGCCCGTCGACATCGAGATTGAAGATATCGCACATGGTCTTGCCTTTGTCGCGCGCTGGAATGGCCAGACGTTTGGTGATTTTCCCTATTCTGTGGCCGAACATTCCTTGCTGGTCGAGGCGTTGTTTACCCGGATGAACCCATCCGTGGCACCGCGCTGGCAATTGGCCGCGCTGCTGCATGATGCGCCGGAATATGTGATCGGTGACATGATTAGCCCGGTTAAGGCCGCCGTCGGCCCGGGGTATGGTGAATTGGATGACCGGCTGGCGGCAGCCATCCACATCCGGTTTGGCCTGCCCGCACAGATACCGGCGGCGATCAAAAAGCAGATAAAACAGGCCGACAGGATCAGCGCGTGGCTGGAAGCAATCCATATAGCCGGTTTCAAGCGGGAAGAAGCTGACAAATTCTTCCTTGTGCCAGATCATAGTCTAATTCAGGGAATTTCGATAGATTTGCGCCCACCCGTTGACGTCAGAACCGATTTCACCGCCCGCCATCACGAACTTTTGTCGGATATGGGTTAGGTAGTGCGGGTAACTGTTCGCCCCGCCGTTCCTGCCGATGTTCCACAGATGTCAGAGCTATTGAATCAAATCATCGCTGCGGGTGAAACCACCGCCTTGCAGACCCCGGTAACGGCAGACAATCTACTAAAGTGGATGGATAAATTCAAAGGTCGCAATGCCTGGAATATTGCCCGGGATGATAGCGGCCGGGTCATGGGGTTTCAGTACGTTGAACCACATGTCGATTTGCCGGACGACGCGGGCGACATTGCCACCTATGTTCGTATTGGCGCGATCCAGCTGGGAATCGGATCAAAACTGTTTGAGGCAAGCAAACACGCAGCGAAAAATCTTGGGTATGTCTGGCTGAACGCAACCATCCGCGCCGACAATTCTGGCGGTTTGGCTTATTATTCATCGCGTGGGTTTCAGACCTGGACTACCGATGAAAATACCCCACTGTCAGACGGAACTATTGTTACGAAAATCAGTAAACGATACGATCTGTGATCCGCAATATTAGTGTCTAACGCGGGCTTCTTTTGGCCAAAATGCGCTGCAACGTGCGCCGGTGCATATGCAGACGCCGCGCGGTTTCGCTGACATTGCGATCACACAGCTCATAGACCCGTTGGATATGTTCCCAACGCACGCGATCCGCTGACATCGGGTTTTCGGGCGGCGGTGGCAGCTCGGATCCCGAGGCCAGCAAAGCGTTCATGATATCATTGGCGTCCGCCGGCTTTGACAAATAATCCGTCGCGCCGATCTTGACGGCCGCTACGGCCGTTGCAATCGCACCGTATCCGGTCAAAACCACGATCTTGCTGTCGGGGCGGCGCTCGCGGATCGTCTCGACCACATCCAGGCCGTTGCCGTCCTCTAGACGCAGATCAACCACGGCGTAGGCAGGCGGGCGGGCGGTTGCAAAAGCCCGGCCAGCGGCGACTGATCCGGCCATTTCCGGTTCAAACCCGCGCTTTTCCATCGCTCGGGCTAATCGGCGCAGAAACGGCTCGTCATCGTCCACAAGAAGCAGAGTTCTGTCGTCACCCAAGTCTGGTTTGTCAGCGTCGCTCATTTGGCATCTTTCTGAAGGCTTCCTGCCTCTTTATTCTGCCGTAAGCGCCGGGTCAAACCCGTCAGGACGCCTTGTCGATAAAGCAGGCCACTGTATCGGCCACTGCCTCGGGTGTCAGTTCACGCCGAAAGAACTCGACAAAGCCCTGTTTGGGCAACACCAGATAGGTCAGCGCCGAATGGTCCACCAGATAATATTCGTCCCCGGTGTCCTGCTTGCGATAGTAGGTTTTATAGGCCTGAGAGGCCGCCTTTACCTGTTCGGGCGAGCCGGTAAGCCCCAGCATATCCGGGTGCAGATAGTCGGTGAATTCTGCCATTACCTGCGGCGTGTCCCGTTCCGGGTCGATCGAGATGAACACCGGCTGCACGTCATAGCCTCGTTCTGCCAACAGTTCGGTTGCCTCGGCCATGCGGGCGGTATCCATCGGGCAAACGTCGGGGCAGAATGTATACCCAAAATAGATCAGGGTCGGGCGGGTGATCACGTCTTTGTCGGTAACTGTGGCGCCGGTTTCATCCACCAGCGTGAACGGCCCACCGATTGCCCCGGACCCACCGGACACCGTGCTGGCGCGGCACTCGGAAAAGTCATCGTCAGGCGCACCAAAGGTCACATACCAAAGACTGCTGCCCAGCAAGCCAATAACCGCCACCGCCGCGAGCGTTGCATAAAGTTCATTTCTACCCATTGTNGAACCTCACAAATTTCTGGCGCATTGATCCCTGTGTAACTCACGACTAACAAGTGTGCATCTTGACGCAACTTAAATCCGGTAACATTTTGGACAACCGCACAACCGGCCCACGGCCCAAGGAACGCCGCAGCAACTGGGTGCGCCTGCGCACGCTGATTGTGCTGCGATGGATCGCGATCTTTGGCCAGCTTGTGGCGATTGTCGTCGCGCAGTCAGTNTTCAANCTAAACCTTGATCTGGGTCTGTGCCTGATGGCGGTTGGCATGCTTTTCATTGCCAACCTGATTGCAATCTTTGTCTACCCCGAAAACAAACGCCTTTCCGAACGGGAACTGACACTAATGTTGCTGTTTGATGTCACCCAGTTGTCGGCTCTGCTTTACCTGACGGGCGGGCTGCACAACCCGTTTGCTTTGNTGATCCTTGCGCCAGTCTCAGTTGCTGCCACTGCATTGCGCACCGGACCGACGATTATCATCGGCGTGGTTGCAATTGTNCTGTCGACCCTCGTTTTGGTTTTTCACCTGCCATTGCACAACGCTGCCGGCATCATCCTGCAAATGCCGAAGATTTTTGTTTTTGGCTTCTGGACAGCGATCCTGATCGGCGTGGTTTTTCTGGGGGCATACGCGCGCAGCGTTGCGTCAGAAATCACCACCATGTCCGAAGCGCTTCTGGCGACCCAGATGGCGCTGGCGCGTGAACAGAAAATCACCGATCTGGCGGGCGTTGTCGCAGCCGCCGCGCATGAACTGGGCACACCGCTGGCAACCATCAAACTGGCAAGCACGGAATTGATCGGGGATCTGGACGGGCAGGGCGCCTTGCAAGATGATGCCCGCTTGATCCGCGACCAGACCGATCGGTGTCGAGATATCCTGCGCGATATGGGCCGGGCAGGCAAAGATGATTTGCACATGCATTTCGCTCCGTTGAGCGCCGTCATCCACGACGCCAGCGAACCCCATTCGGACCGTGGGAAAACCGTCTCGGTTTCCGCTAAACCTGCTGACGGCAGCAGTGCACAGCAACCAGACATCAAGCGCAGTTCCGAGATCATTCACGGCTTGCGCAACCTTATTCAGAACGCAGTAGATTTCGCCGACACGTCGGTTTGGNTAAGCGCCAGCTGGACAGACGCCACGATCACCGTGCGAATAATGGATGACGGCAAAGGGTTTCCGCCCCACATTATCAATCGGATCGGCGACCCGTATGTCAGCGACCGGCGCAGCGATTCTAATGCGGAAGCCCGGCCGGGTTATCAGGGAATGGGGCTGGGGTTGTTTATCGCGAAAACCCTGCTTGAACGCTCGGGCGCGGAACTGGTTTTTGCCAATGGCCGGGACGCACCGCAAACANCCGAGTCCCAAGAATCCCACAAGGGTGCCATCGTCGAGGTTATCTGGCCAGCAGACCGTATCACCAGACCACAAGGCAGCAGCAGCCTGCCGCTTGGAGCTAACACACCAATCCCCACTTAACTCTGGTTAATGGTCCGTTAAGTTTTATGAACGAGTTTGAAACCCAACGGTTTTGACTTGGGAATCACCTGATGGGTCTAGTTGTATTTCTGCAATTTGCAGGGTTGTTTTNTGTGTCTGGCCTTGCAGCCGTGGCCGCGCTGTGGGTTTTGGCGCGTTTTAGCCGCCCCGCCAATAGTGCGCCTGTTGGGTTCATGCACCCGGTCGCGCCAACACTTTCTTTTCTTTTTTCGGGCGATCACCTGATCGACGCCAGTGAACCGGCCCGCGAAATGCTCGGCCCGGTGCCAACCGGCCAGACCGACTGGGAGTGTTTTCAAAATACGCTTAGTTCGGATTTTCCCGAACTTGGCAAAATGCTTGCCAGCCTTCCCGATAGCAAAGAACAAAAAATTGCCAGCGCTACGGGCGCCGGCGGGCTGACGGCGCAATGGCGAAACGGGCTGGTGCGGATTGTGCTTGATTGGGGCGATAGCGACAGCGGTAAAATTGGTGTCGAGGCCGATCAGTTTTCCGCGATGCAGCGTGAAATTGAGACGCTGCGCATCACAGCCGATGCGGCACCTTTCCTTGTTTGGCGGCAATCGGCTGATGGGACGGTCAACTGGGCAAACAACGCCTATCTGGAAATGGCGCGTCGCTGCGACCCGGATGCTGAAATTCAGTCATGGCCGCCAGCCAAAATATTCGTGACCACGCAATTAAAGAACATGGATGGGCTGGCGCAATCACAACGTCTGACAGTTCACCTGCCCGGAGAAACCGACCCGCGCTGGTTTGAATGCTCGGAAACCATAATTGGCAACGAGGTTTTGTTTACCGCCGTCAACGCCGATAAAATCGTTCAGTCAGAACAGGCGCTGCGCTCCTTCATGCAAACCCTGGCCAAGACATTTGCGCATCTGAAAACCGGACTGGTGATTTTTGACAAACAAAGGCGGCTGGCGTTGTTTAACCCGGCGCTGACCGATCTGACGTCTCTGCCACCCGATTTTCTATCCGGTCGGCCAACATTGCATGCCTTTCTGGACCGGTTGCGCGACAAACGGATGATCCCCGAACAGCGCGACTATAAATCATGGCGCCAGCAATTGTCTGAACTAGAGGACGCCGCCCAGAATGGCACCTACGAAGATATCTGGTCGCTCGCTACTGGCCAGACCTATCGGATTTCAGGCCATCCGCATCCAGACGGTGCGCTGGCCTTTCTGATGGAAGATATCAGTGCCGAAATTTCCCTGACGCGCCGCTTTCGGATGCAGTTGGAAACCGGACAATCGGTAATCGACAGCCTTGACGAGGCTATTGCGGTGTTTTCGCCCAGCGGCGTGCTGACACTTTCCAATGCACAATATGCGCGGCTTTGGGCGGTGGACCCGTCCGAAACCATCATCGAATACGATATTATCGCAGCCACCAAACTGTGGTCCGCATCCTGTGCGCCAACGCCGATCTGGGGTGACGCGCGTGAATTTATCAGCGCGGTTGCGGGCCGTGCAGAATGGGTTGCAGATGTGCGGCTGTTGGACGGGCGCAACTTGTCTTGCCGTTTCGCACCAATTTCCGGCGGCTCCACGCTGGTTGGTTTCAGCCAGTCAAAAGCTGTGGCATCTGCTGTGCCAACCCAGCCGCCAGCAACCAAAGCACTGACCTTTGACAAGGCTTCTGGCTGAACCTTCTTGCAGCGACGCGTGGGGCCGTTAAAACTCGGTGCATGTCGATTGATTTTCCTGTGCTCCTTACTCTGCGCTCGCCCGATGACACCGCTGCACTGGCGCGTTGCATCGCACCACAGTTGCGCCGGGGCGACACGATCCTGCTGGCTGGCGAAATTGGTGCCGGGAAAACCCACTTTGCGCGCGCCCTGATCCAGCACCTGCAGGCCACCACAGGCCATATCGAAGACGTGCCATCCCCAACCTTCACGCTGGTTCAGACATACGACGTGGGCGACAACCAGATTTGGCACGCCGATCTTTATCGCCTTTCGTCCGAGGACGAGATCGAAGAACTTGGCCTGCGCGATGCATTTGACACCGCAATTTGCCTTATCGAATGGCCCGAGCGGCTGGGGCAGTTGCGCCCTTCAAATGCCATTGAGTTTGAATTTCAAACCAGCGACGAGCCGGATGAACGGACCCTGACCCTGCGCACCAACGCCCGCAGATGGCAGGGTTTGCTGCCAGTCATCGCCGAATTTCAAACCGGTGAACACGCATGAGCAACCGCGCCGAACTTGCCGCCCAATTCCTTGGACAAACCGACTGGAAAGATGCCGCCCGCGGCCCGCTTGCCGGTGACGCGTCGAACCGGCGTTACGAACGGCTGCAAGATTTGGCGACCGGCAATACGGCCATTCTTATGGATGCGCCGACCGAGCGGGGCGAAGATGTGGTGCCCTTCGTTCAGATCACTGCTCATCTGCGCGCCGTTGGTCTGAGCGCGCCGCAGATCATTGCGCAGGATACGGCCAATGGGTTTTTGCTGCTCGAAGATCTTGGTGACGCTCTTTTCGCTCGTGCCGTTGTGCAAAACCCCGCATGCGAGGTCATGCTATACGAGGCCGCGGTCGATGTTTTGGTCTCGTTGCAACGCGACCCGCCACCGCCCGGCCTGACAGTCTATGACGCCGCCGCAATGTCCAAAGCCGCAACACTGGGGCACGACTGGTATGGCCATGGGCTGACCGGCGGCAAGGCGACCGAAAACTCGGCGGCATTGGTGGATATCATGACCCCGTTGTTGCGCTCGATAGAGGATGATTTTCAGGTCATCGCGTTGCGGGATTATCACGCGGAAAACCTGATTTGGCTGAACCAGCGTGCGGGCAACAAGCGTGTCGGCCTGCTCGATTATCAGGACGCGCAGATTTGCCACCCGGCCTATGATCTGGCGTCACTGTTAGAAGATGCGCGCCGCGACGTTCCCGCCGATCTTGCCCGGGTTATGATTGACCGGTTTATCCACGCAACCGGGGCCGATAGCTGCCAATTTCGCCGCGCTTATGCCCTGACCGGTGTGCAACGAAACCTGCGCATTCTTGGAATATTTGCGCGCCTCTCGTTACATTTTGGCAAACCGCAGTATGTCGATTTGATCCCACGGACATGGGCGCATCTGATGCAGGGCCTGTCACATCCGGCGCTGAACAAGCTGCGCGATCAAGTTCTGAACGACCTGCCCCCACCGACCCCTGAAAACCTGACAATCCTGAAAGAAAAATGCGCCAGTATCCCGACTCTTTGATGATCTTCGCCGCCGGGCTTGGCACGCGCATGGGCGTGCTTACCAAAGACCGGCCAAAACCACTGGTAGAGGTCGCCGGGCGGCCCTTGATCGACTATGCGCTGGATATCGCAAACGATGCTGGTCTGCGCCGGATTGTGGTGAATACCCACTACCTAACCGACCAGCTGCAACGGCACCTGTCTGATCTTCCGGTGCGTATTTCCGATGAACCGGATCAATTGCTCGATACCGGCGGCGGGCTGCGCAAGGCGCTGCCGCTGCTTGGTGACGGGCCGGTTTTCACCCTGAATTCCGACGCCATCTGGCGCGGCCCCAACCCTTTGGAATACCTTCAAAACCTATGGGACGCCGATCGGATGGACGCGCTTTTGCTCTTGGTTTCCCCGGCAGCGTCTACCGCGCATGCTGGGGCTGGTGATTTTCTGATGTCGCCAGACGGACGGCTGCAACGCGGCCCCGGCATGATTTATCTGGGCGCACAAATCATCGCCCCCGATCTGTTAGATACCTTTGCCCAAGATGTATTTTCCCTAAACCTCGTGTGGGATAAAATGATCGCGCGTGGTCGGCTTTTTGGGGCGACCTATCCGGGCCAGTGGCGCGACGTTGGATCACCCAAAGGCCTGAAAGAGGCGCAAAAAATGTTGGATACCGCTTGCGATGTTTGAACCTTCGGCCATCCCCCGCGTTTTTGCCTGCCCACCCGGCGCAGATTTTCCCAAAATGCTGGTCGATGGGTTTCGTGAACTGACCGCTAATTACCCGCCCGAGGCCGCCGCCCGCGCCGAAATTTTTGTGAACACACGGCGGATGCAGCGCCGTATCCAAACCCTGTTTAACGATGGCCCCGCCGTGCTTTTGCCCCGCATCCGGCTGGTCACTGATCTGGCAAACGAACCCTCGCAATCGATTGCGGCGGCGGTGTCACCACTGCGGCGGCGGTTGGAACTGGCGCAGTTAATCTCGCGGTTGCTGGAACAGGAGCCCGACATAGCGCCCGCCTCTGCGACGTTTGATCTGGCCGATAGTCTGGCAAAATTGCTGGCCGAAATGCATGATGAAGATGTCCACCCTGATGCGATCCGCGGGCTGGATGTTACCGACCGCTCCGGGCACTGGCTGCGCAGTCAGAAGTTTCTGAATATCGTGGCTGGGTTTTATGGGCCGCAATCGGGGCAATTGCCCGACGCTGCGGCCCGCCAGCGCGCCAATACAGTCGCCTTGATCGAGCGCTGGAAAACCACGCCGCCAACCCACCCCATAATCGTGGCCGGATCTACTGGTTCGCGCGGCAGCACCGCGTTGCTGATGCGCGCGGTTGCCCGTTTACCGCAGGGCGGCGTGATCCTGCCAGGCTTTGACTTTGAGCTGCCCGACCCGGTCTGGTCACAATTGTCAGACCCCATGACATCCGAAGACCACCCGCAGTTTCGGTTTGCGCGGCTGATGTCGGACCTTGAAATTTCCGCGTCGCAGATAACGCTTTGGGGCACAGCCGTAACGCCGCAGATCAAGGCACGAAACCGTCTGTTTTCGCTGGCTCTGCGCCCAGCCCCATTCACCGGCCAATGGATGCGCGAAGGCCCGAAACTGGAANNTGTTCTNGCCGACGCAACCGCTGATATGGCGNTGATCGAGGCCCCTTCGGAACGCGCCGAGGCAACTGCCATCGCGCTTGCGTTACGCAAAGCTGCGAACGACGGAATTACCGGCGCGCTGGTGACGCCTGACAAGGTGTTAACCCGCAGGGTCACAGCCGCCCTAGAGCGATGGAACATCGAGCCCGACGTCAGTGTCGGCGCGCCCGTGGCCCTGTCCGCGCCGGGGCGCCTTTTGCGCCATGTATCGGATCTGTTTGGTCAGGTCCTGACAGCCGAGGCCCTGCTGGTTCTGCTGAAACATCCACTGACAAACATCGGCAGCGAAATGCGCGGCCAACACTTAATGTGGACCCGCGCGCTGGAACTGAAACTGCGCCGCGATGGCCCCGCGCTACCCAGCAGGGNCTCGTTTCTGGAATGGGCACAAGCAGGGGACAGTGACGCCGAAAAACAGGTCTGGGCGATGTGGGTCGCCAACACGGTTTTCGGTCACGCCGATGTTGGAAATGATCCGCTGGAAACCCATCTTGATCGCCACATTCAGGTTGTCGAGGCTTTGGCGGATGGTCCTGATCCCAAAGAAAGCGATCAGCTTTGGGGCCATGAAGCGGGCCGGGTTGCGCAGGGTCTGATCTGCGAAATGCAGCGTGAAGCACCCTATGGCGGCTTGATGAGCCCGGCGGAATACAATGAACTTGTCCGCTTTGTTTTGGCCAGCGGCGAAGTCCGCGATCCGGTCCGCCCACATGCCAACATCATGATNTGGGGCACGCTAGAGGCACGGGTGCAGGGCGCCGAACTTGTTATTCTGGGGGGTCTGAATGACGCAACATGGCCCGAACTTCCCGGTGCCGATCCATGGCTGAACCGCGACATGCGTATGCAGTCTGGCCTGCTTTTGCCCGAACGTCGGATCGGCCTGTCGGCGCATGATTTCCAACAGTCTGTCGCCGCCCAAAAAGTGATCCTGTCACGCTCGTTGCGCGGCGCTGACGCTGAAACCGTGCCATCCCGATGGATCAACCGGCTGACAAACCTGATGACTGGCCTGCCCGACGCCGGACCAGAAGCGCTTGAAAACATGCGCGAACGTGGCAACGACTGGCTTGAACTTGCGCGCGTTTTAGAAACCCCGGCCCAGACGGTTGAGCCGCAAAACCGCCCCGCACCCTGCCCACCGATTGCCGCGCGGCCCCGGCAATTGTCCGTCACCGCGATAACCCGGCTGATCCGCGACCCCTACGCAATCTATGCAAACCGCATTCTTCGCTTGCGGAAACTGGACCCGCTTCATCGCAAGCCTGACGCACCCTTGCGCGGCACGGTCCTGCACGCTGTGCTTGAAAATTTCATCCGGCAAAACCCAATGTCTGACGGCACAGACGCCGCCCGACAGGCGCTGCTTTCGATTGCCCGCGCGACCTTGCTTGACCTCGCTCCTTGGCCCGCGGCGCGCGCACTTTGGCTGGCAAAGCTGGAACGGGTTGCCGATGTATTTTTGGCCGATGAGCTTGACCGTCAAACCCGGGCGAGCCCCGAAAAGCTTGAAGTCAAAGGCTCGCTGACACTTAGGGACATCGATTTCACACTGACGGCNACTGCGGATCGCATTGATCGAATGCCNAACGGCGANATTATCATCTACGACTACAAAACAGGCTCTGTTCCGACGGATAAGCAACTGGAATTTTTCGACAAGCAATTGTTGCTCGAAGCGGTGNANNTNTNATNNACGNCTACAAAACAGGCTCTGTTCCGACGGATAAGCAACTGGAATTTTTCGACAAGCAATTGTTGCTCGAAGCGGTTATG
>JGI24723J26617_10002467_pt1 | contig 14535 bp, 14 predicted proteins | sample Cruoilmetagenom6_FD_26617 | JGI IMG/M metagenome (IMG submission 26617)
ATCGGACAAATGGCCTGAAAAATAAACTGTAATAAGCGTAGCAACGGTAGTTATCATCAGCATTAAGCCGACATCTTTTTCATTTGCCCCGAAGCCTGCAAAAAGCTTTGGCAGCATAAAGGTCAAACCATAAGCCCCTGCCTGCAGAAAGACCGCCAAAAAGAACAAAGTAAATACAATAAAACGCGACATTCGGCTTTCCAAATTCAAACATACTCCCGTTATTGGTAAGTTTGTTATATTGTCTTGCAAGGCAATTCACCTATTCTTGCAAAACAAGAAGTATTGTTCATTTATACCGAAATAGCGTTCTGAAAAGTGGGAAAGTGGCGCGGTTGACGGGGCTCGAACCCGCGACCTCCGGCGTGACAGGCCGGCACTCTAACCAGCTGAGCTACAACCGCGCATTTCCTACACAAAACATGACGTTTCGTGTGAGGTGGCTTTTAGGGACTAACATTGGGTGCGTCAAGCGGGTTCGCACGACAAAAACCAGTTTTTCCGAAAATACTATACTGCGGTTTTTCAGCGGGCAAAACCGCCGTTTAAATATCTGTATGGACATCGCTTGGAATGCCTGTTTAGGGTCAATCAGACTATCATCAGGTGTATTATGTCCAAGACCAACGCATCTCTGTTAATCCTGCTTGGCGGCACTTGCATGAGCTTTGTCGGCCTGTTGTTGCGTCTGGTTGATAATGCTGACGGCTTTCAAATTCTTGCCTATCGCTCAGTTACAATCTCATTGATGGTTATTTTGGTTGTGTGCCTGAAACGCAAAATCGGTATTGGAACATTCATACGCAGCCTTGATGGCAATGATCTGAAAATGGGTGCCGCTCTTGCCATTGCATTTTCTTTTTACATTTTCGCAATGCTATACACCTCAATCGCATCTACGTTGATGATTTTAACGACCGCGCCGTTTTTTACCGCAATCCTTGCCTGGTTCTTTCTGGGCGAGGTCCCTGCCCGCATGACTTGGCTTTGCATGATCGGTGCGATTATTGGGGTTGGGTTAATGGTCAGTGACGGCGTTCAACTGGGCCGCAGTTTAGGTAATTTTTTCGCGCTTCTGTCCGGGCTTTGTTTTGCCATCATGCTGGTATTCGCCCGCAAATCAAAACAACCGGATCCGCTGGGCGGTACATTTCTTGCAGGGGTCATCTCTGTTATGATCGGGCTTGGGTTTTCGACCACCCTAGGAAACGGACTGATCCTGTCTGGCCATGACTTCGGTCTGATTTTATTCATGGGTGCCTTTACCATCGGTCTGGGCATTGCATTGGTAACATGGGGCACAGGCTTCGTTCCGGCTGCAGAGGCCAGCCTGCTATTGCTGATCGAAAGCCTGCTTGGGCCAATCTGGGTCTGGGTATTTCTGGGGGAAGCCATGACCCGGACAGAGATTATTGGGGCTGCTTTGGTATTGTTTTGTGTAACAGCCTTTGCCCTTTCCCAAAAAGAAAAACCAATTCGCACTTGATCATTTGATCATTCGGTAAAATACTGCGCCAGAACTAGAAAGAGTCAGATATGTCCCAACACTTAACCGTCGTTAACCATCCTTTAATCCAGCACAAACTGACCATCATGCGTGACAAAAACACGCCATCGAACCAGTTTCGTCAACTCTTGCGCGAAATCAGCCACTTATTGGCTTATGAGGTCACGCGAGACCTGCCGATAACCACAAAAACCATTGAAACACCAATGGCTACAATTGATGCACCAAAATTGGACGGCAAAAAATTGGCATTGGTTTCCATTCTGCGCGCAGGTAACGGCTTACTGGACGGTATGCTCGATTTAATTCCATCAGCCCGCGTTGGTTTTGTCGGACTTTACCGTGATGAAGAAACGCTCAAACCGGTGAAATACTATTTCAAAGTACCTTCCGAGATCGACAAACGATTTGTAATCGCTGTTGACCCGATGTTGGCCACTGGCAATTCTTCAGCCGCTGCTATTGATATGTTGAAAGAAGCAGGTGCCAAAAACATTGTATTCCTGTGCTTGCTTGCATCCCCCGAAGGCGTGGCCCGGATGAAAAAGGCCCACCCTGATGTACCGATTATCACGGCATCGCTGGACGAAAAACTGAATGAAGTTGGCTACATTGTACCCGGGCTGGGTGACGCAGGTGACCGGATTTACGGGACGCAATAGTAACCACGCCACATAATACCCCCAAGAATACCTGTTCATCTGACGATTTATATTACCACAAAACAATACTAGATACACCGCAATACAATCACGTATGGTTGATTAGTGTTTATTCACTACCCTTTAAGTAGTTTTCGTATTACTAATTAAAATACATAATATTTATTCAATGGGGGGAATTATTATGATTATGAAGCCATTTACTTTGTGGGCAACACTTGCGTTTCTGCCAACGGCTTGTTCAACTATCGATATGATAAGTGTCGAAAAGCTCGATGTACCTAAAGCCATACAACATGACTATATCACACAAGCGGCTTTGTTAAACGTAATTGACTGCAATCTGGAACAAGCAGTAGATAGTATAGTAGCTGACAACCCAAAGTTTAAATTCGTTGAAGAACAACAAGCTTTGATAAAAATGAATTTGAAAGTCACTGAAGTAAAAGATCAAAACGGTAATTTTACTTTAGCCATTCCATTAGGTGTTACAAATTTAACTGTAAAAAATGGATTTGGTTCAAAGCTTACATCAACAGCGACTAATTCGTTTTCCATAGAAATCGATAGGCTTGGCGACCTTGAGTGTAAGCTGGGTGAAAAGGAAATGAAGGATGATCCACTAGGCCTTAAAGGCTTTATTAATCAAACAACAGACATTCTAATAAAGGCAAAAAAACACCCATCTGCAGTGGTTTATACAGTCAGTTTCAACGTGTTAAATTCTGGGTCTGTTACCCCGACGATAGAAAAAGCGAACGGTGACATAAATACTGTTGGCGCAGGCTTTTCACGAAACCGAACCTTAGAACACACGCTAACAATATCAGTATCAAAGTTTGACCCAAACATTTCGAAGAAACAAAGGGTTCAAAAACGCAAAGAAACATTTAAAAAACTGCAGAGTGATATCTATAATTTGGAGATCATTACGAACTTGGCGAATATAAATAACTAAAGTACGGGCCAAATGCTCTGTAGTGCTATGGATAGCCCTTTAAAACCTCACTTTAGGCTTTAACCATTACGACGATATTATAGTCTCTTTGCCTTCAATCAGGGCAAAGACGCAACCTTGGGTGAACGGTAGCTTTTCAATTTCATCATAANTTAAATCACAAATCAGCCCGCGCAACACCATGCTGGTAATTCCGTGTGTAAACACGACAGTCGGCGCTGTAATGCTTGCTAGAAATCCCTGGCAACGGCTTTTCAGGCCATCATAACCCTCGCCCTCGACCGCGTTTAACGAAGCTTCGAAGATCGTTATATCGTCATTGAACAGATCGGGCCATTGGGCGGCAATATGGTCGTGAAATAATCCGGTCCAGATCCCTGCACCAACCTCGGCCACCCGTGGGTCATAGCGGACGGACACGTTATAGCCCGTCAGTGCAATATCCGCCGTTTCACGCGCACGTCCTTGTGGGCTACAGACAACGTGCACATCTGGGCATACTTCAAAAATTGCCTTCAATATCTCACCTTGATCAGCCGCTTGCGCACGCCCCAAAGCGGTCAAGTCAGAGTTCAACTGCCCCTGACACCTACGTTGCAGGTTCCATTCGGTTTGCCCGTGGCGCAGGATATAAATCGGTGGAAAGTCCGGCATGGATTTAGACAAAATCAATATGCTTATTCAACGGCAATTCACGGATACGCTTGCCCGTAGCTGCAAAAATCGCATTGGCCAATGCAGGTGCCGCAGGGGGTACGGGCGGTTCACCGATACCGCGTATTTGATCACTGTTTTCCAAACCGCGCACCAGGATTTCTGGCGTCTGATACATCCGCATCACTTCATATGTATCGAAATTGCTTTGCTCTGCCATCCCATCGTCAAAGCTCAGCTCACCATAAATTGCATGGCTCAGCCCCCATATCAGGCCACCCTGGATCTGATTGTCGAAATTGACAGGGTCCATCACGCGCCCCACTTCCGCCGCGACATAAGCCTTATCGATCCTGATCCCATCGGGGGTGTTCGTAACCTCGATCACTTCCGCCACAGGAACCCCGAACGATAGGGTAAAGGCCACACCACGCCCGCGGTTCGACCCCAATTCGCTGCCCCAGTTCGACATTTCCCCAACCGCTTCCAACACTTTGCGCGAAGGTTCGTGCCAACACAAACGAATGCGTTCCTCCAACGGATCTGCACCTGCCGCATGGATCAACTCGTCCAGAAAACAATCATGTAAAAAACCGTTACCCGAAGCCCCGACTGACCGCCATGAACTGACCGGTATCATTTCGGGCACCCGAAACCCCGTGACACGGTAGTTCGGAATAGAAAACGGCTGATCCCAAGCACCCGCTACAATCATCATGTCCGGGCCGACCGCCGGTTGATGCAAGCGGCTTAGTTGTGAAGCAGTCACCGATTGCGCGGCGATACTCAGATCATAGGCACTGACCCGACCATCTTTGACCGTACCGCGCGCGCGTGACATTTGCATCGGGCGCGGGAAATCATGGGTCATATCCTCTTCACGTTCCCATGTCATTTTAACAGGCGTACCCTTGATGCTTTGTGCCACCTCAATCGCCTGAAGCACATAATCATCTTCCAGACGCCGCCCAAAGCTACCACCAGACATCAACACATGAACATGGACATTATCCATATCCACACCGGTTAATTTAGCCGCATTGGCCTGCATGAAACGTGGAATTTGCGTAGCCGTCCAAATATCCAGTCGGGTATCGGTTAACAATATCGTAGCCGTCATCGGTTCCAGTGGGGCATGGGCCAGATAGGGAATGCGATATTCGGCTTCCAGCACATCCGCCCCTGCCAATGCTGCATCTACATCACCGTCATCCTTGAACTGACTATCCTGTAATTTCTTGGTAAAACTGTCGCCGACAACCGCCCACATTTCATCCGTAGATGCAGGATAAGGCGCTTCCCCCCAATTGAATTCAACCGCATGCGCTGCCTGAAAAGCCCGCCATGTATTATCCGCAATCACCCCGACACCACCCGTAATCGGCACGATATTTTTCACCCCGCGCATATTTTTTGCCACAGTATCATTATAACTGATCACATCGCCCCTACGCGGATTGGTGCGTACAGTGGCATAAACCATCCCATCCATCACCACATCAATACCATAGCTTTGGGTGCCTGTAGATTTCGCTACAATATCAAGGCGTTGCATATCTTTACCCAAATACCGCCAATCACTTGCAGGTTTCAACGAAACTTCTTTCACAGGTTCAATTGTCGCCGCAACAGGCGCCAGTTCAAGATAACTTATTGAAGAACCGTCAGGGAATAGAACCGCACCGTCACGGGTCTTCAAATCGGCAACATCTATATAGGTTTTTTGCGCTGCTGCTGCCAGCAATGTTGCGCGTGCCACTGCACCCGCAACCCGCAATTTTTCATATGCATCCGAAACCGTGGATGAACCACCTGTCAGTTGCAAGCCCAACAATTTGCCTGCAACATCCCCCATAACGCGCCCCTTTTGCGCGATATAACTGCTGTCTGTTGCGGCCAGTGGAAACCCTTCAAAAGCGACTTTTCCGTTGTAATAGGCTGCACTCGGCGTGCCGGGATCAACGTTAACCTGATCTAATCTGACATCCAGTTCTTCTGCAATCAAAGCCGCTTGAACAGAATAGGCCCCTTGCCCCACATCGGTGCGCGGCGTGATCAGTGTAATACCGTTTTTGTCAATCAACACATAAGGCGTAAGTGCAGCCGCACCGTCCGCCAAATCGTCCAACAACGGGTTCGCAATCGGTTTCTTATACGCATAATAACCGAATGCCACCCCGCCGACGATTGCAGCTGAACCGATCAGGAATGTGCGCCGTGCAATGGTTTTGATACGCCCCATGACTAAGCCCCCCTTAATGTGGCTGCCGCCGACTTTATAGCCGCACGTATCCGCGGGTATGTCCCGCACCGGCACAGGTTCGCCGACATGGCGTCATCTATATCCATGTCCGTNGGGTTATCATTTGTCGCAAGAAACGCCGCCGCTTCCATTATCTGCCCCGATTGACAATAACCGCATTGCGCCACCTGATGCGTAATCCACGCCTGTTGCACCGCGTGCAATGCATCTGGCGTTCCTAAACCTTCNATCGTGGTGATTTCACCATCAACATCACCCACGGAATAAGAGCAAGATCGCACGGATTCGCCATCAATATGAACGGTACAAGCGCCGCATTGGGCAATACCGCAACCGTATTTGGGCCCGTGTATACCCAACTCATCACGCAGCACCCATAACAGCGGCATATCATCTTCGACATCTACATTATATGATTTACCATTCACCGAAAGCTGCATATCGCGATATCCTAATAATAGAATCGCAGCTTAGGGCTATTTGGCTTCGGTCAAAAGCGTTTCCTGACCATCTTCAATCACATATATGCAACCTTGCTGCCTTCTAAGCTGTGAAAATTCTTCATACGAAAGATCACGGGCAATTTTGCGCAAGAATGTAATCGTCAAGCCATGAGAAAAAATCACGGCGGGTTGTGTTAAACCGCTTAAAAAGCGGTGACAACGCAAATGCATATCATCATAAGTCTCGCCACTTGGCGAAAACAGATATAAATCCATATCTGTTTGGCCTGCGTTAAATAGATCGGGCCAACCCGCTTCTATTTCACTCTTGGTAAGACTTTCCCAATTACCGAAATCAATCTCTTTCAAGTCGTCATTGAATACGGGTTCACGCCCATAATCCGCCAAAGCAATTTGTGCGGTTTCCTTTACCCGCCCCAGCGGGCTTCCAAAAATATCAATATCGGGGAACCGTTCAAAAATCGGTTCCAGCAAACGCCCTTGCGTCGCCGCATGACCCTGCCCGACTTCCGTCAAATCAGAATTCATCTGCCCTTGAAAGCGCCCTGCCGCATTCCATTCGGTTTGTCCGTGGCGCAGTAAGTATAACAATGGCAGTTTCATAGCGAATATATCTATAAAAGGGTTTAAGTGGTGGGTGATGAGAGGCTCGAACTCCCGACATCTTCGGTGTAAACGAAGCGCTCTACCAACTGAGCTAATCACCCACTGACGCGGCTTTTAGACAGAGTTGCCAGCCGCATCAAGGGGTAGTTTCACATCAGGCAGATTTTTTTTCGGGATCGCCGGATCTCTTAAGCATCAGCTTATAATGCGTTTTCGCATTTTCGCCTGAACCGCGTTCAATAGACTTGATTTTACCCAGCGGCGGGATTTGAACAGTTTTACCGTCTTCAAGGCATTTATGTACATATTCCAAAAGGCTATCCACGGCTTCGCGGACATCACGTTTACGCAAACCGGTTGAAACGGACACATGATCATAAATCTCTTTTTTCTTGATCAGATTTGGATCGGATGGCGCTTTATCTGTTTCCGCACTTACTTCTACATCAAGTGCAGATTCATCAGTGCTTGATACAGTCTTTAAAGATGTTTTTTTGGGATTTGTTTTTTTTGATGTAGCCATTTTGCTCGACCCTTGTTGTTTTAGCTGAATCATAGAATAGAAAAGTTAAAAAAGCTACCAGCTTTATCAACTGGTAGCTTTGTTATTGACAGAACATCTACATTTAGGGCTTGGAAGGCAACCATGGGTTTACTCCATATAAGCCACCTATATTTAGAGATTAGTGTGCAATCGCAGGCTTATTACCGTCTTTGCTTGCAGACAATGCCGCCGCCGCCGCTTCTTCGGCTTTTTCATCCCAAATTACGGGTTCGGGTTTTGACACCAGCGCATGTTCCAAAACCTCTGAGACGCGGCTGACAGGAATAATCTTTAACCCCGCTTTTACGTTATCTGGGATTTCAGGCAGGTCTTTTTCATTGTCTTTCGGGATCAACACGGTCTTCACACCGCCGCGTAAGGCCGCTAAAAGTTTTTCTTTCAATCCACCAATGGGCAGCACATGACCACGCAAAGTAACCTCGCCCGTCATTGCAATATCTTTGCGTACCGCAATACCTGTCAGAACAGATACGATTGACGTGACCATACCGATACCCGCCGACGGCCCGTCTTTTGGCGTTGCCCCTTCGGGCACGTGCACATGGATATCGATTTTCTCGAACATAGGCGGTATGATACCGATTTCAGGGCTGATTGAACGCACATAAGACGATGCTGCATCGATGCTTTCCTTCATCACATCGCCCAGCTTACCAGTTGTTTTCATTCGCCCTTTGCCGGGCAGTTTCAATGCTTCAATTGACAGTAATTCACCGCCAACGGATGTATAGGCTAGCCCTGTGACAACGCCTATCTGATCTTTTTCTTCGGCCAAGCCGTATTTGAAGCGCTTTACACCCAGATAGTCTTCCAGATTATCCGAGCTGATTTTCACAACTTTCTGCGCACCTTTTACAATCCGCGTCACAGCCTTACGGCACAGCTTCGCCAGTTCGCGTTCAAGATTTCGCACACCTGCTTCGCGAGTATATAGGCGAACAATGTCTAATAAAGCATTGTCATTTAATGAAAATTCACCTTTGCGCAACCCATGGTTTTTCAGTTGCTTGTCTAACAAATGACGTTTGGCAATCTCTTGCTTTTCATCCTCTGTGTAACCGGATAACGCAATCACTTCCATCCGATCCAACAAAGGTCCGGGGATGTTATATGAATTCGACGTGGTTACGAACATCACATTGGAAAGATCATATTCAACCTCCATATAGTGATCGACAAAAGTACCGTTTTGTTCAGGATCAAGCACTTCGAGCAAAGCACTGGCGGGGTCACCGCGCATGTCATTACCCATCTTGTCAACTTCGTCCAGCAGGATCAGTGGATTGGTGGTTTTAGCTTTTTTCATCGATTGGATGATTTTACCCGGCATAGAACCGATATAAGTCCGTCGATGCCCGCGAATTTCACTTTCGTCGCGTACGCCACCCAGTGAAATACGGATAAACTCACGCCCCGTAGCGCGTGCAATAGACTTACCCAAGCTGGTTTTACCCACACCCGGAGGGCCGACAAGGCACAAAATAGGCCCTTTCAGCTTGGCCGACCGTTTTTGCACTGCCAGATATTCCACGATGCGTTCTTTAACTTTTTCCAAGCCGTAGTGATCCGCATCAAGAATTTCCTCGGCACGGTTCAGATCTTTTTTCACACGGGANTTTTTACCCCATGGGATCGACAGCATCCAATCCAAATAATTGCGCACAACGGTTGCTTCCGCAGACATCGGTGACATCTGGCGCAGTTTTTTCAACTCACCTTCGGCCTTTTCCTTGGCTTCTTTGGAAAGCTTGGTATTTTCAATCTGGTTTTCCAACTCGGTCAGCTCATCACCACCGCCCTGTTCACCGTCACCCAGCTCTTGCTGAATGGCTTTCATTTGTTCGTTCAGATAATATTCGCGCTGCGTGCGTTCCATTTGGTTTTTAACGCGGCTTTTGATCCGTTTCTCGACCTTCAACACAGACATTTCGCCCTGCATCAGCCCATAGATTTTTTCCAGACGTTCGGACAAATCCAGCGTTTCCAGCAATTCCTGCTTTTGGTCCACGCGGATCGACAGATGACCGGCAACCGTATCGGCCAGTTTTTCTGCACCGTCAGATTTTGCAACTGCGGATAAAGCTTCTTCCGGTATGGATTTATTCAACTTGGCATAGCGTTCGAATTCTTTTGAAACCGAGCGGCTTAAGGCCTCGATTGCATCAGGCGCATTCTCGGTTTCTACCAAAAATTCCGANGTCGCTTCAAAATAATCCGCATTGTCCAGATATTCAGTGATCTGAACACGNCGTAAACCTTCGACCAANACCTTNACCGTTCCATCGGGCAACTTTAACAGTTGTAGTACACTGGCCAAAACACCGGTTTGATANATAGTTTCTTCGGTTGGCTCGTCCTCGGACGGGTCGATTTGTGATGACAACAGAATTTCTTTGTTGTCGTCCATCACAGCCTCCAACGCGCGAACCGATTTTTCACGGCCAACGAATAGGGGTACGATCATATGTGGAAACACCACTATATCACGTAATGGAAGCACTGGATAAGATACGCTGCTCGCGTCTGACATATTTATTCCTTTATTTTAGCAAGAAACTTTGCGCCCCGGTTTTCCCAGCAACACTGCATTTCTCCAATTATATACCCTAATAAATGTGTTTGATCCTAAAAGTGTCAAGCATCTACGCGGGTTTATTTCGTTATCGCAAGTGTGGCGGTTTATTTACAGAGTATCAAGAGTTACTATAATCTTGTCCTTATAATTTTGTTTATAATTAAGGCTGATTTAACACGCATAGGTTGTAAATGCCTTATTTTGACCAAAGTCCTTTGCAAGTTATCGACAGACAAAAGCAAAAATATACAACTTGGGGCAGACAAAATGTACGTAATACGGTTCATACTTGACCTGATTTTCTTTAAGAATCCAGTAATAGTTCTAGTTTTATCATTTATTACCCTNTACTTAGCTGTTTTCTTGAATGGCCAGATCAACGCGGGGAAACANGAAGCTTTGCTGGCGGTAAAGAATGGCCCNCCTCCCCTTATTCGCATAGAAGATTCTGTGGAANAACAACAAAAAGACAATTTGCGTGAAATGAATCTTTTGGCGGAAATAGATCTATCTGATAAATTCAAGTTCACAATCGTTGCAGACGGTGTGGAAAACACCAAGTTTATCGTACCGCTTTACGCAGCAACAGAAGCTATGCCTGAAAATACAACTGCAATTGTGTCGGCCAGAGCTTTAGAGCATACGAATATAAATAAACGCTATGATTTTAACAAAAGTGTCGAAAAAAGGCTTATTGGCGCAATTGTGTCGGAAAATGAAACTGTTTTTAAAAATGCACAAACACTTTCTGAAAGCTACGGTGAAATAGGGCCGATTGTAGAAGTGAACGGTCAATTTACTTCATTTGAGCCAGAACATGAAAAGCTGGCTCAGGAAACCTTAGCAAAACTGGGCATCGAATACGGAAAATCCGATATTAACCCGATCTATATCAAGGCTTTCTTCGGCAGTCGTAATGCTGTTTTACAAGAACAAATCAATGACAACGCGTTAAGCAACCCGATTTACCCCATAGCCTATATACTTCTTGCTATCGCGTATATTCGCAGCCTGTGGCATATAATCTCTGTCGCCAGAGGGGCCAATGATCCATCCATGATCAATGCAATTATCAATAAGTTCAGCAAGAAACCCCAACAAACTACGGCACCTGTTTCCGAACAGGTAGCGGCGCAAGCCGAAACGCCCAATTCCAACCGGGTAATAAAACCTGCGGAAACACCGGAATCCGATCACAAAGAAATATCCAAAACCGAACAAGCCGAAATTCTTGGAATGTCGGACCCGAAAGTGACGCAACTTAAACCCAATCCATTTGATCGCCTGACACCAAGATCAACGTCAACACCCAGACCAATGTCAACGCCAATATCTAAAGCCCAGCCAAAGCCGGCCCCACAACCACCTGTTGAAACAACCCGCAAAGAATCCGGGCAGGTCTTTGTACGTCAATTTCGAAAAACATAATCTATAGGGGCGGAATATCGCCTTCTGCCCTTTTTGCATGAAACGCCGCAACAAACACATCCAATGTATTTTGTGCGATCGCGCCGCGCAATCCAGCCATAAGCTCCTGATAGTAATGCAAATTATGCCAAGTCAACAGCATTGAACCGATAATCTCATTGCATTTGATCGTATGGTGCAGATAGGCCCGTGAATATTTCTGGCAAGCAGGACAAGAACACATCTCATCCAATGGGCGCGGATCATCCTTATGACGTGCATTGCGCAGGTTCACGGCTCCCATGCGGGTCAGCCCCTGCCCAGTGCGCCCAGAACGCGACGGTAAAACACAATCAAACATATCAATGCCGCGCTGGACCGCCCCCACAATATCGTCAGGTTTGCCGACCCCCATTAAATAACGTGGTTTGTCGTTGGGCAATTGTTGCGGCGCATAATCCAGCACCTCGAACATCATGCCTTGCCCCTCACCTACAGCCAATCCACCCACCGCATATCCGTCAAACCCGATCTTTTGCAGGGCTTGCGCACTTTCTTCGCGCATATCTTTGAACGTACTGCCTTGTTGAATACCAAACAGCGCATATCCGGGCCTGTCGCCAAAAGCATCCCGTGAACGTGCGGCCCAACGCATCGACAACTCCATACTGGCCTGCGCTTGATCTGCGGTTGCGGGGTATGGCGTACATTCATCAAAGCTCATCACAATGTCAGCGCCTAACAGTTTTTGTATCTCCATCGACCGTTCCGGTGTCAGGTTATGTTCAGAACCGTCTATATGGCTGCGAAACTTCACACCCTCTTCCGTCAATTTGCGCAACTCAGTCAGGCTCATCACCTGNTAGCCGCCGGAATCGGTTAAAATCGGTTTGTCCCAATTCATGAACCTGTGCAGCCCGCCCAAATTGGCCACCCGCTCGGCACCCGGACGCAACATCAGATGATAGGTATTGCCCAACAAAATCTCGGCACCCGTTGCCGCAACACTCTCCGGCATCATCGCTTTTACGGTAGCTGCAGTACCCACTGGCATGAATGCAGGCGTCTGAATATCACCGCGCGGTGTTTGCACAATTCCGCGACGTGCTTGCCCATCAGCGTTAAGCAATTCAAATTTAAAGCGTTTCGTCATAATTTATCCTACTGGACGTTTCCCAAATCATTCCATATATATTTAGTCAGGAATTCCAAGAGAGAACATACCATGACCGCAGAAACCGCCCCTATGGAAGGCATGCCGCTAATCAAGCCATCAACCACGGATCACCCGTTGTATGATACCATATGCGAAGCTATCCGCACTGTGCATGATCCCGAAATCCCCGTGAACATCTTTGATCTGGGCCTGATTTATACGATTGAGATTGATAAAGACGGCGTGGTCAGCATTCTGATGAGCCTAACTGCGCCGGGCTGCCCCGTCGCGGGCGAAATGCCTGGATGGGTCGAAGATGCTGTTGCACCCCTGCCCGGCGTTCAGTCCGTCACTGTCGACCTTATTTGGGAACCGCAATGGGGCATGGACATGATGACTGATGAAGCACGTTTGGAACTGGGGTTCATGTGATGTTTGGTATCCCAGGAAAAGCCGCCGTTTCAATAACAGATAAAGCCGCCCAACAGATCGTAAAACTGATGGGTGAAGGCCACAAAAAAGGCTTGCGCATCGGCGTAAAAAAAGGCGGTTGTGCGGGCATGGAATATACCATGGACTATGTCGACAAGGTTGACCCAAATGATGAAGTCGTGGAACAAAACGGTGCCGTGGTGATGATTGCACCTATGGCGCAAATGTTTTTATTCGGCACCGAAATCGACTATGAGGTGTCATTACTGGAAGCGGGTTTCAAATTCAATAACCCCAACGTGACCGAGGCTTGCGGGTGTGGCGAATCCATTAAATTCGAAGGCATGTAAAACCGATGCGCAAAAAACTGGCCGCCGGCAACTGGAAAATGAACGGATTGCAAGAAAACTTGCATGAAATCAAATTATTATCAGAATACTCCAACGCAGCAACATGCGAAGTTTTGATCTGCCCTCCTGCAACATTACTGCAATCCATGAACGCGGTTTCCAGCCATGTCGCAGTCGGCGGGCAGACATGTCACGCCGAAACGTCAGGCGCACATACCGGCGACATTTCAGCCCGAATGCTGGTCGATAGCGGGGCTACCTACGTTATCTTGGGCCATTCGGAACGNCGGTCAGAGTACGCAGAAACCGATGCCATGGTGCGCGCGAAAACCAAAGCCGCATGGGCCGCAGGGCTGACTGCAATTGTGTGCATTGGTGAAAGTTTGTCTGAACGCGAAGCATCCAACACCATCGACATTATCGGCGGGCAATTGGCGGCATCCGTTCCCGACAAAGCCACGGGTGAAAATTTGGTGATTGCGTATGAACCAATATGGGCCATTGGCACAGGATTAACCCCAAGTTTGGATCAAATCGGTGAAGTCCACGACTTTATCCGCGCCCGCCTTGAACGCCGTTTCGGTACAGGTGTTGGCCGTTCGGTACGTATCCTTTACGGTGGCTCAATGAACCCGAAAAATGTCACCGACATTGCGCAAGTATCCAATGTAGATGGCGGCCTTGTGGGTGGAGCCAGCCTAAAAGCGACCGACTTTTCACATATTATCAAAGCATTAGGTTAACCAATCCTGTCAGACACGTCGCCGTAGGTTTCTTGATAATGCAACCGTAACCGTTGCAATGCGATGCGCAGCACTATCTTTCCGGATCGTGCTGACCATCCCATACGCTTTTCCGCCGCTTCCAACCCTTCCAAAAAACAACAGCAACGCAATGCTATATCGCCCAATCCCGGCCCTAGTGCTGTCAGGGCAC
>JGI24723J26617_10002471_pt1 | contig 14503 bp, 15 predicted proteins | sample Cruoilmetagenom6_FD_26617 | JGI IMG/M metagenome (IMG submission 26617)
GCCCAGCTATCAAAGAGTTTAACCACTTCCGCCCCGGCTTCGACTTGCCGCGCAAGATACTCGATTGTTGCATCCGTAATAATATCTATCAGCCGCTGGAAGGCTGCCGGATCCTGATACATGAGCCGCCTTGCGGGCCCCTGATCCGGGGTGCCCCGACCCGCCACCATATAGGTGGCAACCGTCCAGGGAGCCCCGGCAAAGCCTATAAGGGATGTTTCAGAGGGTAGGGCCTCCGATAAGCGGGACACCGTCTCGTAAACCGGCGAAAGGGTCTCGTGAATTTCATCAACCGGTTTGAGGTTATTGATCTCGGCCAAATTGGTCACAGGCTCCAGCCTTGGCCCTTCACCGGTTTCAAACCACAATTTCATCCCTAAAGCCTGAGGGACCAACAGGATATCGGCAAACAGGATCGCTGCATCAAATCCAAACCGCCGGATCGGTTGTAGGGTAACTTCCGTTGCAAATTCCGGGTTGTAACACAGGTCCAAAAACCCACCCGCCGTCGCGCGTAATTCTCTATATTCGGGAAGATATCTTCCAGCCTGACGCATAATCCAGACCGGAGGTGTTTTCTGGCTTTCCCCAGCAAGGGCTTTGAGCAGTTTTTTAGTTTCAGGCATACTTTTTGATCCATCTATTCTTAAATAATATATTTAAGAGAAATTGTTTTGATAGTAGATACATATGAATCACGGGGATTACCATAATTGAAAAGTTATCCACCGAATTATTAACCGTCAAAATTCCAACAAACCCATGAAAAAGAGGCATTCTCCCCATTTTTTCCACCGGTATTGGAAATATCGATAAGTTTTATCACCAGTGAATAAACCCGGAGTAAAATTCCAATAACCGTGATAACAATAAGGACAATTATTTTGCCTGTNAATTGGCGCAACTTATCCACAAAAGAATACAACGGAATATTATGTCCAAAACCCTAATATTGGCNTCTCAATCCGAGGCGCGCCGACAGATGTTACAAAANGCTGGCGTTGGGGTCGAGTGTTTGCCCGCGCGNATNGACGANGCCGCTGTAAAAGCTGCCCTTTCTGCGCAACAAGCAAAGCCGCGGGATATCGCAGATGCTCTGGCCGAGATGAAAGCAAGAAGGATTGCTGGAAAACACCCCGACCGTTTGGTGCTGGGAGCCGACCAAATCCTTGTTTGTAACGGCGAAATTTTTGACAAACCGACAAGTGAATCGGAAGCCAAATCCCAACTTAAGGATCTGCGGGGGCGTAAGCACGAACTCTATTCTGCGGCGGTTATTTATAATCATGGCCAGCCTGTATGGCGATTTATTAGCCGGGTAGAAATGACCATGAGAGACTTTAGCGATGACTTTCTGGAGTCCTATACAAGCGCGCTCAAAGACGACCTCTTTACAACAGTTGGTGGATATAAACTCGAATCTTTAGGATCCCAGTTGTTTTTGAGCGTAAAAGGAGACTATTTTAGCGTATTAGGCCTGCCGCTTTTGGAAGTTCTGGAATTTTTGCGAGGAATTGGCATTTGTCAGAAGTAAAGGAAGATAGGCCGCCACTATTGGCGGGTGTTGTTGGCTTCCCGATTGGGCATAGCCGGTCGCCGCTGCTTCACGGGTATTGGCTAAAACGATATGGAATCAACGGGTTCTATATACCCTTGTCTCTTTCGACTGCTGATTTTGTAGCCGGAATACGTTCTTTACCGCGACTTGGGTTTAAAGGGGTTAATGTTACAATTCCGCATAAAGTTTCGATGCTTGGTTTGGCGGATAGCGTTTCGGACCGGGCCGCGCTGATTGGCGCTGTGAATACGGTAACGTTTAAAGAAGACGGCTCGATACGTGGCGACAACACAGATGGATACGGTTTTATCCAGAATATGCGCCAACACGCACCAAACTGGGACGCGCGCTCCGGACCGGCTCTGGTTTTGGGAGCAGGGGGTGCCGCGCGCGCCGTGATCTCTGCCCTTCTTGGCGAAGGCGTAACAGAATTGCGGTTGGCCAACCGTACACGGCAGCGCGCACAAATACTTGCCGACCAGTTTGGCGCAAAAGTTCAGGTGATTGACTGGAATCGCGCTTCTGATGCTGCCGATGGTGCGATGACCATTGTGAATACAACTTCGCTAGGGATGCAGGGGCAGCCCGAGCTCAATATCAGCCTTGATCTAGCCCCAAAGGCTGCCACCGTAACCGATCTGGTCTATGCACCTCTTGTTACTCCATTCCTGGAGCAAGCCTCTGCGCTTGGTCTTAAGGTGGTTGATGGTCTTGGCATGTTGCTGCACCAGGGCGTCCCCGGGTTTGAAATGTGGTTTGACCAGCGCCCCGAAGTTGATGAAGGCCTGCGTATGGCGGTGCTGGGAAAATGAGCCTGAAACTCGGGCTAACCGGCTCAATTGGTATGGGAAAATCGACTACCGCAGGGTTTTTCAGGGAATTCGGCGTGCCGGTATGGGATGCTGACGCTGTTGTTCATGCAATTTATGCCGAAGGGGGTGCGGCTGTTGAACCTATTCGCGAAATTGCCGCAGAAGCCACGGAAAACGGATTTGTTGACAGATCCGTTTTAAAAGATCTGATTTCCAAAGATCAAACGTTGCTGGCCAAAATTGAAACTGCGATCAACCCGATATTGCGTGAATCTCGCAGGGTTTTCCTTCGGGATAACCAAGCCTCCCCCTTGGTTCTATTTGATATCCCGCTGCTTTATGAAACAGATGCCGAAAGCTGGCTTGACTATGTTTTGGTTGTTACCGCCCCGAAACATATACAAAAACAACGGGTTATAGAGCGCGGCTCGATGGATGAAGAGCTATTCGAAATGATCCTTGCCCGCCAAATGGGGGACGCCGAAAAACGAGCCCTTGCGGATTTTGTCTTTGACACCTCCAACGGGATGGATCACACAAAATCAGAAGTTAAAACCCTGATCGAGGAACTGGAAAAAGAAAATGCGTGAAATCGTTCTGGACACCGAAACAACGGGTCTTGATCCGTTCACCGGAGACCGGATTGTCGAAATTGGCGCGGTTGAATTGTTTAACCACATGCCAACCGGAGAGACCTACCACCAGTATATCAACCCGGAGCGTAATATGCCCGCCGGGGCTTTTGCTGTGCACGGTTTGTCGGAAGAGTTTCTATCAGATAAACCGGTTTTTGCTTCCATCGCTCAGGCATTCATTGATTTCATTGGAAATTCAAGGCTGATAATCCACAATGCTGCCTTTGATATGAAGTTCCTAAATGCGGAACTGGATGGGTGCAGCTTCAAAAAAATTCCGATGGGGCAATCTCTCGATACACTCGCAATTGCGCGTAAAAAATTCGCGGGGGCTCAAAATTCGCTGGATGCCCTTTGTCGACGTTTCGGGATTGATAATTCCTCTCGCACCCTGCACGGAGCCTTGTTGGACTCCGAAATATTGGCCGAGGTTTACCTTGAACTGATTGGCGGGCGCCAACCGGATTTTGCGCTCTCAATCGTGCAAAACACCAGTTCAAATAGTGTTGGTGGGGATTATATCCCACCCAAACGGCCCGAGCCTTTAGCGGCACGCTTGTCCGAAAGTGAAAGCGCCGCCCATGATGCCTTTGTTTCGGCACTGGACGGCGAATCTTTGTGGAAAAACTGACTTAGTTTTTCGGGGCAGCAGCAGCCTCAGCTTGCGCGCGGCGCTGCAATTCCTGACGGTAAAGTTGCAGGAAGTCGATTGTATCGAGGTTCAGCGGCGGGAAGCCGCCATCATGGGTAATGTCGCTCACAACGCGGCGCAGGTAAGGGAAGATCTGGCGCGGACATTCGATCAAAAGAAACGCATGTAATTGCTGCTCGGCGACGTTGTCCACTTCGAACAGGCCAGCATAGTCAACTTCGAGGATAAAGAGCTTGTCTTCACCACTGGTTGCGTTGACTTGTAGCTTGATCACCACTTCATAACGCTTGTCGCCCTTTTTCTGGGCGTCGAGTCCAACCTGAACGTTAAAGGCCGGCTGCCCTTGCGGGGTTTTGCCCTTTTGGGCGGCAACATTTTCAAACGACATATCACGCACGTATTGGGATAACACCTTCAATACCGGTTGTGGTGGAACTTCGCCGTTTGTTGGCGCGGCTGCGGGTGTGGCTTCATCTGCCATGGGGTAATCCTCGCTGTTAAAAAATCACTTTCCCGCTTATCACCTATGGCCGCGGGTCACAACATCAAGGATGCTTGGTCCAACCGGAATTTCCCGGGTTCGGGTTTTCGGAGGTTTCGTCATCAACGACTTCAAATTCGGCATCAATAATATCCGGTGCCTGTGGGCTATTCGCAGCAGATGCATAGAGCTTCATTTCAGCTCTCATGGCTAACCACCGGATGATCACGGAACGCACTGGCGGTACCATGAGCAAAAATCCGATTCCATCGGTAAAAAACCCGGGGGTAAGGAGCAATAATCCGGCCACCAGAATAAGAGCGCCATGCGCCATTGGTCCGGCGGGGTTTTGCCCGCTTTCAGCTCTGCGTTTCAATTCTTCGATGGTCGAGAGCCCTTGCGTTCGCAAAAGGATCGAGCCGATCAACGCTGTTGCCACGACGATCGCAAGGGTTGGCCATAGGCCCAATAGCCCGCCAAGCTCAATAAATAGCCCGATTTCTACGATCGGAACCGCAACTAACACTAAAAACAACCACATTTCGCTCACCTCCTAATTTTAGCCACAGCCTACCCATAGACTTGCGGCTTGTCTGTGCTTACATAGGGTCGAACGCGCAATATTGCCAATATGGCGGCGCAAATAGGTGAATAAAGGCGCAAAAATGGGATCTTCGATGCTACAACTTTTGATCTTGGCTGCGGTGGCGGTGTTTTTGGTAATGCGACTCTTGTCGGTGCTTGGCACGCGCGAAGGGTTTGAACCCAAAACCCAAGCGAAACCGAAACGGGGTCCCGAGCACCTAACNGTGATCGACGGGTCAGATGACCCTGACATTGCCGATTTTGCCGAGGCCGATAGCCCGACCGGACGAGCCCTAACGGAAATGAAGCGGGCAGATCGCAGCTTTTCCGTGGGAGAATTTGTAGCGGGCTCGCGCCAAGCCTATGAGATGATCCTGATGGCTTTTGAAGAGGGTGACTTGAAATTGCTCGAAAGCCTGCTGGCACCGGATATCTACGAGAGCTTCTCTAGCGTCATTCATGCCCGTGAGGAAAAAGGGTATGAAGTTGACGCAACCTTTATCGGCGTGCGTGAAATTACGTTGAAATCAGCGCGTTTTGATGCCGACGAAAAAGAAGGTGAAATCACAATGCGCTTTATTGGCGAGCTTACTTCCGTGGTCAAAGACCAAAGTGGAAATGTGGTTGAAGGTAGCGCCGACGAAATTAAGCGCCAAACAAATGTCTGGACGTTTGCTCGGCTTATGGGAACCGATAACCCGAACTGGTTGCTAGTTGCTACCGATGAATGATGCTGGGGTACATTAGAAAAACCTTTGTTACCCTTGCCTTGGCAATACCTGTTTCGGGTGGAGCAGCAACCTATACGCCATTGTCTTACACATCAATCGACGGCTGGACGGTAGACAACCACAGCGCGGCGCTCCATGCCTTCAAGCGCGGCTGCGCGGGCATGAGAAGCACAGAAGAAATTCCCGTGCGGGATTGGGATAGAGTTTGCGCTTTGGCAAAATCCGGCCCCGGTCCGGCCCGCGCCTTTTTTGAACGAAATTTTACACCGGTGCGTATTAGCACAGGTTCGGAAGCCCTGTTTACAGGGTATTACGAGCCGGAATTAAATGGTTCCCGCCACAAAACCGATCAATTTCAGTTTCCGTTGTATCAACGCCCGCCAGAGGTCCAACCGGGGGTCACTTGGAACACACGAACAGAAATTGAAAGCGGTTTGCTGAACGGGCGAGGGTTAGAGCTTGTGTGGCTGGATAACCGGGTGGATGCGTTTTTTGTGCATGTGCAGGGTTCTGCACGTATTCTCCTGGCTGATGATACAACCATGCGCGTTGGGTTTGCCGGGCGCAACGGCCACCAATATCGTTCGGTAGGGCGTGAACTGGCCCGGCTCGGAACCCTTTCAGACGGCCAGCTAAGCATGCAAGGCATCCGCACATGGGCAGAGTCTAACCCCAGTCAGGCAATTCTCGCATTACAGCACAACCCTTCTTTTATTTTCTTTCAGGAACTGGAAATCCCGGAATCACTCGGCCCGATTGGGGCGCTGCAGGTACCTCTCACACCTTTGAGATCCGTTGCGGTTGACGATGATTATACGCCGCTTGGCGCGCCGGTATGGATTCAGATGAGTGGCGGATCGGCCTCACTGAACCAATTGATGGTCGCCCAAGATACCGGAAGCGCTGTCAGAGGCGCTCAACGGGCCGACATTTTTTATGGCTCAGGTGTCACGGCTGGAAACCGCGCCGGAAATATCCGGTATTCCGGTGAGATCATCACTCTCATTCCCAATGTGACCGCAGAGCGGTTAAGCGGGCAGTAAATGAAATACCGTGGTCGAAAAAACCTCTCGGAAGAGGACCAGGCCCTGTGGGATATGGTCAAGAAAACCACGGAACCCCTACATCCGGCGAGCCTGAACCCAGCACCCCTTCCGATCCTCAAACCCAATAAAATCAAAGTCCATCCCGCTGCCAAACATGTTTTTAAAACCGTTAAACCAAGCGGCTCCAAAAAAGAGGCACCGTTGCGCTTTGATCTGGCTTCAGATCCGATGCAACCTCTGGCGCGCGCGCCTAAAAACCTTGACAGACGAACCCATGACAGGTTGCGCAAAGGTAAGACAGCCCCCGAAGCGAGGATCGACTTGCACGGGATGACAGCGGCACAAGCCCATGGCGCTTTGCGCGGGTTTATCCGCTCCAGCCATGCGCGCGGGTTGCGTTTGGTTTTGGTCATAACGGGAAAAGGAAATACGACCCGGGAAGAGGTTGGCATTATGCCAACGCGAAACGGCGTTTTGCGCCACGCCCTGCCCCAGTGGCTTGGCACGCCCGATATGCATCCAATGATTTTGCAAATCAGTGCTGCCCATTTGCGACATGGCGGAAGCGGTGCCTATTACGTCTATCTCAAAAGAAAAGGCCGCACCTGAGGCGCGGCCTTACAATGCTTTGTTGTGCGGATTACATCGGCAGAGGCACGCCGTTTGCTGTGATGCCTTGAGGTGAGAATTCGATTTCCGAGACAAACTCGTCTGCGGCATCACCCGGGCGGGCAAACGCCATCATCATTCCCATCGCCATGCCGGCTTGGTCCTGCGGGATCAGTCCGATTTCTACAAGCCCATTCACGAGCGCTTGCACGCCCGCAGCATTGATGGTGACTTTGCCTGTCGGGAATGGGAACGGGCCGGAGTTATCAACCGTTGCGCCGCCATCTGCCGTTATCTGTGCACCGCCAGCAGTAAACAGAACTTCGTTGATGGTTATATCCTGAACCAACCCGACATCATTTGGGTTTCCACTCGCTGCAGACATCGGCATCGACCAGTCCACTTTTGATTGCAAATTGGCGCTTATATCAACCACTGCATTGATTGGGTCGCGAGATATAGCCTGACCCGGGTCAATCATAGAATAAATCGATTCCGAGATCTGAAGACCGCGCAACGCGACCACGGCATTTGCTTCTTCAAAGCTACCGTGATCAACGGTGGGCGTTTTGAGCTTGATGCCGAGCTCATCAAGCGAAACGTCAAATGGGGGAAGAGGCATGCCATCCACATTGAACTCGCTAAATGAGTATTCAGAGGCTCCCACTTCTTCTAAAATTGTAAGCCAACCGTTTTCGGCGCGTACGGCTATAGTGGCACCTTCGGATGAACCGCTATAGGAAATACGGGCATCCGGGCTGTTCAGTTTAGCCACTGCGCTTGAAGCGCCTACACTAAATTCGAGAAAGGCCGTTGTAGCACCACTGAGATACTCAATGATATTGCTTTCACTGTCATTCGCAATGAACTCGAATGCAAGATTGATATCTACAACCTCACCGTCACTGGCCATTTGGCCATCAGGCGTATTCAGATCGTAAAGCATATCGATCTTGGAAATTGCCACTTCACCGCTCAACAAAGCGCTGTTTGGCATAACCGAGCCTGTTTGATTCAGGTTGGTGATAACAAAGTTCAATGCCTTCAAGATCGGATCATCCGGGTTACCTGAAGAAATACCAAAGCTATTGGCCATAATGGAAAGGCTAAGAGATTCAGCATCTTGGCCGCTGGTAATACCGTCCGCCGTAATAGACAAGCCGTCATTGGCGATATTGATAATATGCTCGCCAGTGTCGGGGTCATTGAAGGTTATGGTTGCGGATGGGGAAAGAGTAAAGGTGACCTGCCCAAGCGTGGTGGCGGAAGGGACGCCTTTGATCCAGTCTGCCTGCACGGTCATTTCACCCTCAGGTGCNGACATCCAGAAACCAACAAGTTCAACCGAACCATCAGCCCCGACATTGCGTTCATCAAATGAAACAGTGGCGCCCTGACTGCTGAGCATACCTAAAATGCCCTCAGAGAATCCGGCAAAATCATCTTGCGCAGCTACCGGGCTTGAAAACCCGATAACAAGGGCNGTGGAGGCCNTTAAAATATGTTTTTTCATTATTTTTTCCCTACAGGTTGAAGAATCGAATCGATTTTACGCTTGGATTGTTTTTCAAGCAATCTTTATTCCAAGAACAGAAGTCTACTACAAGACGTAGCGCGATATATCACTGCTCCGGCTGAGTTCGCCAAGGTGTTTCTCAACAAATTCAGCGTTAACGGTAATCTGGTCTCCGGCGCGGTCCGGCGCTTCAAAGCTCAGTTCCTCGAAAACGCGCTCCAGAACCGTATAAAGCCGCCTTGCACCGATGTTTTCGATCGATTGGTTCACCTCAGCAGCAATTTTAGCAAGGGCCGCTATTCCTTCAGAGGTGAACTCAACCGTAACCTCTTCGGTTGCCATCAAAGCGGTGTATTGCAAAGTGAGGGCGTTATCGGTTTCGGTTAGAATCCGCACAAAATCTGCCTCGGTCAGGGCGCGAAGCTCGACCCGAATTGGCAGGCGGCCCTGAAGCTCTGGCAACAGGTCGCTTGGTTTCGCAATGTGAAATGCGCCAGAAGCAATAAACAGGATATGGTCGGTTTTGATCGGTCCATACTTGGTTGAAACCGTGGTGCCCTCAATCAATGGCAACAGGTCACGCTGAACGCCTTCGCGCGATACATCGCCGCCGCGGGCATCCGAACGTGCACAGACCTTGTCGATTTCATCAAGGAAAACGATGCCTTGTTGCTCTACTGATTCCACAGCGGTTTTGTTGACAACATCTTCGTCCAGAAGCTTATCTGCCTCTTCGGCGATCAGGAGTTTATAACTATCGGCCACGCGAACCTTTTTACGTTGGGTGCGCCCGCCAAGGGCTTTGCCAAACATGTCCCCAAGGTTCAGCATCCCCATGCCGGCACCGGGCTGCCCGGGAATATCCATCATTTGCATCGGGTTCGAGTTATCTGCCATTTCAAGCTCGATTTCTTTATCGTCCAGCAATCCGTCGCGCAGCTTTTTGCGGAACATATCACGGGTTTGCTCACGGGCGTCGGTTCCGGCGAGGGCTTCGATGACCCGTTCTTCGGCGGCACTGTAGGCGCGGGCTTCCACATCTTCCCGCATTTTTTCGCGCGTCATTAAAATGGCACTGTCTATCAGATCACGAACGATCTGCTCCACATCACGGCCAACATAACCCACTTCGGTAAACTTGGTGGCTTCGACCTTTAGAAAAGGAGCATTGGCGAGCTTGGCCAACCGTCGGGAAATCTCGGTCTTCCCAACCCCTGTTGGCCCGATCATCAGAATATTCTTCGGGTACACTTCTTCGCGCAGGTCGTCAGAGAGCCTTTGCCGACGCCAGCGATTGCGCAGGGCAACAGCCACAGCGCGCTTGGCATCATTTTGGCCGATAATATAGCGGTCGAGTTCGGAAACAATTTCGCGGGGGGTCAGGTCTGTCATGATTTTTCCACGTATGGGGGGAGGCGGTTTTTAAGCGGGAAATTGGGCAGCGTGTTCATGATTACAGCCCGAATGGTTGCCCACCACGTACCGAGAACTGTGATAAACACGCCCAAAATAAGCAAAGTCGAGATCATGGCACCAAGTTCGCCATCACCTTCAAAAGCGGCGTATACCAGAAACGCCATATAGAGGATGCCAGCTGTCAGGAATGAACGGCGGTCAATGATCAGGGCGACGAANGAAATCAGAAACAGGGCTATTGCGGTCTGCCCGTAACCGCCGCCGTTATAGAGTGTAAGAGCCACTGTATTTACGATCGCGACGGCGGCCAGNACATGTANCCAAAAGCCGGACGCAGCAAACCGGCTCACTCTNTGCGGGTCCCNCATGTCAAAGAACATAGCGAGCAAAAAGGTTATTATCCCGAAAATGAGGGTGGCCATCGGAAAAAATGATTGGGAATTGAGATCAAACAATCCTTCGCGCAGGCTCAGGAAGTCCAGCACATTGGGGGACATGATGGCCGCAACCGCGAGCGCTGTTACAAGCCCGAAAAGCCCGAAAAGGAACATCGAAAACGGGAGTTTAAAGATGTAAAACCACCCGGCCATTGCCACCATGCCGATCAAGCCAACATAAAGCACGTCATATTCAGACGGGCTGATCGGGTCAAACACCATAATCCCGAAAAATAGGGCGATATTGGTGGCGAAAACAGTGGCCAGCCAGATGCTTGGCAGGTTCATCCGCCGTCTTTTTGTAAAATAAAGCGCAAATCCAAAAGCAAGAGCTGCGCCAACGGCAGGAATTCCGGCATTGGCACCCCACAATGTTACCAAAACAATGATGCCTGTAAAAAGCATCCCAAGTCCGACAGTTACAAATATCTCGGCAAAGCCTTTGAACAATTCAAATGGCTCGTCATCATCCGGCATATGCGCGCGATAACCTTGGCGCGACTCGGCAAAAACCATAAGCCGTGCCGCCTGTTCTTCCGAAATCACATTGGCCGCAACAGCGGCGCGAATATCATCAAGGTGGAAATCAGCCATCCAGAGATTCCACAATCATGTTGCCGTTGGTAAACACGCAAATTTCCGCAGCTATTTCCAGAGCGCGCCGCGCAATCGCTTCGGCCTCCCGGTCGGTGTCCATCATCGCACGGGCAGCGGCCAGAGCAAAGTTTCCGCCTGAGCCTACGGCTGCGATATCGTTTTCCGGCTCAAGCACGTCTCCGGCGCCAGTAATAATGAAAAGGTCTTTCCCGTCAGAAACGATCAACATCGCCTCGAGATTTTTCAGGTATTTGTCAGTGCGCCAGTCTTTTGCCAATTCCACGCTGGCCCGCGCTAGCTGCCCGGGAGTCGCTTCAAGCTTGGCTTCGAGGCGTTCCAATAATGCAAAGGCATCAGCGGTTGAGCCCGCGAATCCGCAAATAACATCATGCCCGCCGGGGGATATTTTCCTCACCTTGCGTGCCGTGCCTTTGATGACCGTGTTTCCAAGGCTCACTTGCCCGTCACCCGCGATCACGACTTTTCCGCCTTTGCGCACACCGACAATTGTTGTGCCATGCCAGCCCGGGAAGTTTTGTGATTCAGCCATACCTGTCTCCGATTGTTGTCGCTTGGATATATGACCCCAAATGGCAAAATGCCAGAGGGCGCAGGCTATTTCAGCCAACGCCCCGCTGAATTCCAGCCATCAACCCATTTAGCGCGCAGGTTCCCGGTCACCTTTGATCCACTTGAGAGCATCGGGATAGTCAAACGCAAGCGAGATGGTATTTGTGCAAAGCAGAACCCAGAGATAGATGCTGTAGGCTCCTGTGGCTTCTGGTCGTGCAAAAAGCAAAATACCTACGAGGATTGTCCAGGGAAGCAAGTGCGGAAAAGCCATTAACTTTGAGAAGCCGCGATCATAAATCATAGCCGGTAAATTGAGCATCATGGCAATAATCGCCAAAAACGCTATCCAAAACCCCGTTGGCTGATTGATGAAAAACAAACTTGCCATATTGACGGGCACCAATATGAGCGCCACCCAAATTTGCACCCAGACGGGAAGGGCGTCAAATGAGCGCCAGATATCCAGGAAAATGTTGTTCTTTTGTGCGGCTCCGGTCATGACGACCACGAATACCCAGTTCGATAACTATGTCGATACACAAAAAGGTGAGCGGCGGGGTTTACCCGCCGCCAATTTGTTGCCTATTCGCCACCCGTAGGTTTCGGTCACAAAGTCGATGTCTTTATCGCCACGACCCGAAAGATTGATCAGGATGGATTTGCCAGGGTGGTTTTTGGCTTCCCGCATGGCAAAGGCCAATGCATGGGCCGATTCCAGTGCCGGAATAATTCCTTCATGCCGTGAAAGTGCATAAAACGCATCAAGAGACTCTTTATCGTCGGCTGAAGAATAGGACACCTGACCCGAGCTTTGCAGATAGGCATGCTCCGGTCCTACACCGGGGTAGTCCAAACCGGAAGCCAGCGTATTTACCGGGGCCGGCTCGCCGTTTTCATCGAGCAAAACCTTGGTGGCAAAACCGTGGATCGCGCCATCCTGCCCGTAGGTCAGCGTTGCGGCGTGGTCGCCAAGCTTGCTGGATGTCCCCATTGGCTCCACCCCGTGCAGGGAAACACCTTCATCATCAAAGAAACCCGAGAAAATGCCCATCGCATTGGAGCCACCACCAACACAGGCCGCCACCATATCAGGCAACTCCCCTGTCATTTCAATGAATTGCTCGCGCGACTCTATGCCGACAACTTTCTGGAAATCCCGAACCATCATCGGAAAGGGGTGCGGCCCCACCACTGAGCCAATAGCAAACAATGCGTGACCGGCTTGTGCGATATAGCTGCCAAAAGCGCTGTCTACCGCTTCTTTCAGGGTTTTTGCGCCTTCGCTAACCGGTACCACGGTGGCACCAAGCAGTTTCATGCGGGTCACATTCGGGGCTTCTTTGGCCATGTCGACCTCACCCATATGGATCTCGCATTCCATGCCGAAATATGCTGCCGCTGTTGCCAGCGCCACGCCGTGCTGGCCGGCGCCGGTTTCTGCAATCAGCTTGGTTTTACCCATGTGTTTGGCGAGTAGCCCCTCAGCCATACAGTGGTTGAGCTTGTGTGCGCCTGTGTGGTTCAGATCTTCCCGTTTGGCATAAATCTGCGCGCCGCCGGAAAGTTCCGAAAGGTTCTTTAAGTAAGAAATTGGCGTTGGGCGGCCCTGAAAGTGCTTGCGAATATAGCGCAGGTCATTCAGGTATTCGGCTGATTTGCTGAGCTTGTCATAAGCAGCGCAAATATCGGCGAAATGCGGCACCAGCGGTGGCGGAAGCATGGCCCCACCATAATTGCCAAAAAATCCTTCGCGGTTCGGAGTGGTTTTCAAATACGGTTTCATGGGTCTTCCTGTCGGTTGGTTGGTTTTTGCCAGTCTGCGCAAAACCGACCAACCGTTCAAGGAAAACTTAACGCATTTGCAATTCGTTGCCTTCGGGCCATTCGAGTTGATACGAAAGCAGGATGTTCTGATGTGCGCCGCTTGCGAGCGGGAAGGCCCAAGCCATAACGCCGCGTTGGCCGTCAATATCATTATTGGAGGGCCTTGGCCGCGCGCTCCAGTCGATCACAAGTTCCTCCTGCTCGGAATACGGCACACGGTCATAGATCACCACATCCCACGCGCGGTTGCTTACGTTTTCAATGCTTAGCTCGTATTCCTCGACCCTGTCATTGCTGGTGGTGATAACGCCCGATGAGCCGTCTTCACGCCGCAAAGTATTGCGCTCCAGCAACAACCCGTCGATCCGTCCGAATTCCAGTTCGGCGCTGGCACCGGCGGCGATCAGCTCGATTTCGTCATTCCAGTCACCACCTCGCACAAACGCACCGTCGCGGAAATAGGATGCCTGACCGGGCAGGTAGGGTTCTTCGCTAGTATTGGTGAAATCCGCAATCACAAAGGCAGTTGGCGTACGCGCCAGCATGTTGGCCTGCGCGCTGATCGCCACATCAAAGCTGGCGCTGTTGATGGTGATCTGCACCGGCTCGAAACTGCTGGGGAGTTGAGTGCCCGTCGGCAGCATGTAGGTGGCGGTAATACCTTGCATAACAAAACTTGGATCGCCCATCGCGGATGGTTCTTCAATAGCCACGACTTCGGGCGCAACAAAGGTCGTACCGGCATCGGACCGCATCATCAAAGGCTGGGGTGGTGGCGGTGGGGGCGCGTAACTGGCGCGATTTCCATAAGGTTTCTCGAAGCTCTCGAAACTGTAGGGCAGGGCTGTTGAAAGGGTGATCTCCGCATTTTCCCAATCCTCGCCCGTTGCTTGCATGACCATGGCATTGCGGTCAATTTTCAGGCTTTGTTGGCCTGAATCCAGATGGAAATCATAGACCGGTTTCCAACCAGCCCCTTCTTCCCCGCCCGGATGGGTATAGCTGACGCTGAGGGATCCTGAAGTTTCAGC
>JGI24723J26617_10002472_pt1 | contig 14502 bp, 14 predicted proteins | sample Cruoilmetagenom6_FD_26617 | JGI IMG/M metagenome (IMG submission 26617)
TAGGTATGTGTATTGGCTTCTTCATTGCAGTATATACTTTGGTTTTGCCATTTACATTGCGCACATTTACAGGGACAGATGATTTTACACAATTTGGATTATTCGGTATAATAGCTTTAAAACCGTATGCGCTGTTTGGTATTGATTTTTTAAGTCCTCCAGCACACGCATTCTTTTGGAGTATGACGTTTAATTTGTTTTGCTACTTAATTTTTTCGTTAACTTCAAAAGGAAACTATAGAGAGCGTAATTATGCCGAAATGTTTGTAGATAGTAAAAATTTTACAAACCTTCAAGACAGTGCATTGGTTTGGAAAGGTGAAGCTTATGTTGCAGATATTAAAAATGTATTGATACGATTTTTAGGTGAAAAAAGAGCCGCTCGAGCTTTAAATATTTTCTTTACTAAATATAAATTGCCTCAAGACACACAGTTGGCAGATGCAAGACTGATTAATTTTTCTGAAAAATTACTTACTGGAAGTATTGGTTCTGCATCAGCGAAAATATTAATAGCGAGTGTGGTAAAGGAAGAACAAATTAGTTTGGTTGAAGTATTAAAGATTCTAGAAGAATCTAAAGAAAACATCGTCAGTAATAAAGTACTGTTAGAAAAGTCTAATGAGTTAACACAATTATCTTCTAAGCTTAAGGATGCTAATGAAGAGTTGATTTCTAAAGACAAACAAAAAGATGAATTTTTAGACACTGTTGCACATGAGTTAAAAACACCGATTACAGGCATAAGAGCAGCAACTGAATTATTAATGGATGAGGAGGATGACATGCCAAAAGAAATTAAAGCTCAATTCTTAAAAAATATTCTTCAAGATTCCGATCGTTTAGGACGATTAATTCATAATATTTTAGATTTTGAAAAACTAGAAACTGGTCGTTTACATTTGGATATGCAGTATCAAGACATTCAAAAAACCATAACTAAAGCGATTCATAGCATTTCACAAATTGCAGCAAAAAAAGAAGTACAAATTATTAATAAAAATACACATGCTTTTAAAACTAATTATGATGAAGATCGTATCCTACAAGTATTAACCAATTTATTATCTAATGCAATTAAGTTTAGTGAGCCTAAAACAGGACTAATTGAAGTCGATTTTAAGTTAGGAAATAACTTCGTGGAAATCTCTGTAAGTGATAATGGTAAAGGGATTCCTGAAGAAGATCATCAATATATTTTTGATAAATTTTACCAATCTCAAGACCAAAATACTCGAAAACCTCAAGGTAGCGGATTAGGTTTAGCCATTACCAANCAAATAGTTGAAAAACATAACGGAAAAATTTGGGCAAAAAAAGGTGTAAAAAATGGCGCAATACTTGTTTTTANAATACCTTTTAAGTAAATTGTTGCTTTAAAGTATGAAGAAGAAAATTTTAATTGTTGACGACGAACCAAATATTGTAATGTCGTTAGAATATACCTTCAAAAAACAAGATTTTGAAGTGTTTATAGCAAGAGATGGAAGTGAAGCTTTAGAAATATTAAAATATCATATTCCTAACGTAGTTTTGCTAGATATTATGATGCCAAATGTTGATGGCTACCAGACCTTAACACACATAAAAAATACAGACAGTTTAAAAAATACCAAAGTAGTGTTTTTAACTGCAAAAAATAAAGCTTCAGATATTGAAAAGGGTTTAAAACTTGGAGCAGATAAATATTTAACAAAACCTTTTTCAGTAAAAAAAATAGTTTCAGAAATAATGGAACTTATAACTTAGAAATAAATTTTTTAAGTTTTTCTTAAATTGGTTTTGTGTGCAAACAAACTAAGTTTAATTAAAGTTTAAAGACATGAAATTTCGCATCAATCCATTAGTGTCAGATATTATCATTAGTATCTACGTAGTGGCTACCCTTTTTTTAAGGTTTAAATTCGAAAACGAAACCAATATAAGTCCCATGCTGTCTATAGTAATGGGTGTTTGTTTTGTCGTTATTATTTGGGTACTTGTAAAACTAAAAGTGCTTAATCCTAATTGGTTTGGCTTACTGAATTCTAAAAACAGTCAGTCATGAAATACCAAGAATTTTACCAAGAAAGCATACAGTATCCAGAACAATTTTGGAGTAAACAAGCTATGCAACTCGATTGGTTTAAAGAACCAAAGATCATAATATCTAAAGATAAATATGATTATACACAATGGTTTGAAGATGGACAACTTAACTTAAGTTATTTGTGCATAGACAAACATATTAAAGATGGTTTTGGAGAACAAAATGCTATAATTTATGATTCACCAGTAACCAATACTATACAACACATTACCTTCAATCAATTACACCATGAAGTATCTAAACTAGCTGGTGGATTACTAGGTTTAGGTCTCAAAAAAGGAGATACCTGTATTATTTATATGCCCATGATTCCGCAAGCACTTTATGCAATGTTAGCTTGTGTTAGAATAGGTGTTATTCATTCAGTTGTGTTTGGTGGTTTTGCTCCACATGAGCTAGCTATTCGTATTGATGATTGTAAGCCAAAAGCCATTATTACAGCGTCTAACGGAGTAGAAATAGAACGCATTATTCATTATAAACCTTATGTAGATGAAGCCATTATTAAATCTAAATATAAGCCTGAACATGTAGTTATTTATGATAGGCAACTTGGCGTTGAAATTCCTAAGAAAAACTACGATATAGATTATACAACTTTAGTGGAAGAATCACCTTCAGTGGAAGCTATTTCTGTTGCTTCAACACATCCTTCTTATATTTTATATACTTCAGGAACAACAGGAACTCCTAAAGGAATTATTAGAGATACAGGTGGTTATGCAACCGCTTTAAAATTCTCAATGAAATACATTTATGGAGTTGATGAAGGAGATGCCTTTTGGGCTGCAAGTGATGTTGGTTGGGTTGTAGGACATAGTTATATTACGTATGGTCCTTTATTAAATAGAAACACAACTATTTTATTTGAAGGAAAACCTATTAGAACTCCTGATGCATCTACGTTTTGGCGTGTCATTAGTGAACATAATGTAAAGGTTATGTTTACGGCTCCAACAGCAATTAGAGCCATAAAAAAAGAAGATCCTAATGGAGAGTTATTGAAACAATTTGATTTATCTTGTTTGAAATATCAGTTTTTAGCAGGCGAGCGTTGCGATGTTGCTACTTTAAATTGGACAGAAGAAAAACTCAATGTACCTGTTATTGATCATTGGTGGCAAACCGAAAGTGGTTGGCCAATGCTAGCCAATATGGTTGGAGTAGGTTTAAGAGAAGTGAAACCAGGATCNGCAAGTTATCCTGTGTGTGGCTATGATATTCAAATTTTAAATGAAGAAGGTGAAGAAGTAGAATCTAGCGTAGAAGGTTATGTAGCCGTAAAACTACCATTACCTCCAGGAACATTAAGTAACCTTTGGGGAAATCCTGAGCGTTTTAAATCTGGATATTTAGAGCGTTTTCCGGGTTTTTATTTTTCAGGAGATGGAGGCTATAAAGATGAAGATGGTTATGTATTTATTACAGGTCGTGTTGATGATATTATTAACGTTGCAGGTCATAGATTATCTACAGCAGAAATGGAAGAAATTGTAGCTTCTCATAAAGCCGTTGCAGAGTGTGCAGTATTTGGTGTGCATTGTGAAATTAAAGGTCAAAAACCTTTAGGTTTAGTGGTCTTAAAATCAGAAGTAGATTCCGAAGAACGAGTAATTCAAAAAGAAATTATACAAGATGTTCGAAAAGAAATAGGTGCTGTAGCATCGTTTAGAGATGTGTTAATTGTAAGTCGGTTACCAAAAACACGAAGTGGAAAAATTCTACGTAAATTGTTGCGAAATATCGCAGACGAACAGCAGTACAACATACCATCTACTATAGATGATGTTACTATTATAGACGACATAANAAATGTATATCAAGCCCATCGTATTGGGATTCATAAATAAAACAAANATGACATAATAACTTCTTTCAACAAATTTTTATAGAAAGAATATAGTGTCTCAATAAAATTTAAAATAACAATTATGAGTAATTATCATATAAAACATTTAGAAGAATATTATCAAGTTTATAGAAAATCGGTTAGAAATCCAGAAAGCTTTTGGGAAGAAATCGCTGAAGAGCATTTCTTATGGAGAAAAAAATGGGATAACGTTTTAAATTGGGATTTTACAAAACCAGAAGTAAAATGGTTTGAAGGAGCAAAGCTGAATATTACAGAAAACTGTATCGACAGGCATTTAGCCACAAGAGGAGAAAAAACGGCAATTTTATTTGAACCAAATGATCCAAAAGAAGGAGCAGAGCATATTACTTACAGACAACTGTATCATCGTGTCAACCAATTTGCAAATGTATTAAAAGAACAAGGTGTAAAAAAGGGAGACCGCGTTTGTATTTATGTACCTATGATTCCTGAATTAGCCATTTCTGTTTTAGCTTGTGCTAGAATTGGAGCAATACATTCTGTAGTTTTTGCTGGTTTTTCTTCAACTGCTTTAGCGACTAGAATTAATGATAGTGACTGTAAAATGGTTATAACTTCTGATGGTTCTTTTCGTGGATCAAAAACGATCGATTTAAAAGGGATTGTAGATGAAGCTTTAGAGTCTTGTTCAGGTGTTAAAACTGTTTTAGTCGCAAAGCGAATCAATTCAGATATAACGATGAAAGAAGGGAGAGATAAATGGTTACAACCATTATTAGATGCAGCTTCAGACCAATGTGTTGCTGAAGTTATGGATGCTGAAGATCCGTTATTTATTTTATATACGTCTGGTTCTACAGGAAAACCAAAAGGAATGGTTCATACCACTGGTGGTTATATGGTGTATACTGCCTATTCATTTAAAAATGCTTTTCAGTATAGAGAAAATGATGTGTATTGGTGTACAGCAGATATTGGTTGGATTACTGGACATTCTTATATTGTGTATGGACCATTAGCTAATGGAGCGACAACTGTTATGTTTGAGGGTGTGCCGAGTTATCCAGATTTCGGACGGTTTTGGGATATTGTTGATAAACACAAAGTAACTCAATTTTATACAGCACCAACAGCTATTCGTGCTTTAGCAAAACAAGGTGTTGAACTTGTTGAAAAATACGACTTGTCTTCTTTAAAAGTTCTAGGAAGTGTTGGAGAACCTATTAACGAAGAAGCGTGGCATTGGTATAATGATAATGTAGGAAAAGGACAAAGTCCAATTATAGATTCTTGGTGGCAAACTGAAACAGGTGGAATTATGATTACTCCAATTCCTTATGTTACACCAACAAAACCAACCTATGCAACCTTACCTTTTATAGGAATTCAGCCTTGTTTAATGGATGAAAATGGTGAAGAACAAAAAGGAAATCAAGTTGAAGGTCGTTTGTGTATTAAGTTTCCTTGGCCTAGTATTGCACGTACGATTTGGGGTAATCACCAACGTTATAAAGACACCTATTTTTCAACCTATGAAAATAAGTATTTCACAGGAGATGGAGCATTACGTGATGAAGTTGGTTATTATAGAATAACAGGCCGAGTTGATGATGTTATAATTGTTTCTGGTCATAATTTAGGAACAGCACCAATTGAAGATGCTATTAATGAACATCCAGCGATTGCAGAAAGTGCTATTGTTGGTTTTCCACATGACATTAAAGGAAGTGCACTGTATGGTTATGTCACATTAAAAGATGCAGGTGAAACGAGAAATCATGATAATCTTCGTAAAGAAATTAACCAATTAATTGCTGATAGAATTGGACCAATTGCGAAACTAGATAAGATTCAATTTACAAAAGGTTTACCCAAAAACACGTAGTGGTAAGATAATGAGACGTATATTGCGTAAAATTGCAGAAAATGACACTAGTAATTTAGGAGATATAAGTACGCTTTTAAATCCTGAAGTAGTGCAAGATATTATGGATAATGCTATATGATTTGATGGAATGACAAAAAAACTTGGTTTTACTATTTTTGCAGGCTTATGTATCATCATTGGTTTATATCCTTTGTTGTACTTTATAATTGATACAAAGTTTGGAATATTAACTTCAAAAAGTGCTTTATTATTAAATGATGACCTTTGGAATATTGCTTTTTATACGCATATTTCATTAGGAGGACTTGCGCTTTTAATAGGTTGGACACAGTTTAGTAAAAACCTTAGAGTAAAGAATATAAATCTGCATCGCAATTTGGGTAAAATCTATTTGATTTCTGTTTTGTTTAGTGGGTTTTCAGGATTGTATATTGCTTACTTTGCTACAGGAGGAATCATATCTACATTTGGTTTCTCCTGTTTGGCAATTATTTGGTTGTTCACATCAATTAGAGCTTTTTTAGAAATTAAAAATGGTAGTGTAAGAAAACATCAAAAATTCATGATTTACAGTTATGCTGCTTGTTTTGCAGCTGTTACTCTAAGAATTTGGATGCCAATTTTAACCGCTATTTTTCAAGATTTTATAACAGCTTATAGAATTGTAGCTTGGTTGTGTTGGCTCCCTAACATAATAGTTGCAAAATATATAATAAGTGACTTAAGATTAAATAAACCTAAGTTTTAAATCCAGTTAAAAAAGTCTTTCAGATTCAGCCTTTTTTTCTTTTTTCTAAGTAAAGAAGTTAGTTTTAAAAATAGTAAGCCAGTTAAATAAGCATCTCCAGAAGCTGTATGCCTATCATGCATTGGAATATTAAACATTTTACACAAGTCATCCAAACTGTATGGTTTTTCCTCTTTTATGTATTTTGTTTTTTTATAGAGAAGACCAGTATCAATAACTTTATTTTTTAGTTTAGGTAAATTCATACGTTTCAAAGCTTCGTTTATCATAGCAACATCAAAAGCAGCATGGTGTGCCACTAATATTGCATTTTCAATGTGAATTAGAAATACTTTTATAGCTTCAGTTTCATCAATCTTTTCGATAGTACCTTGTTTTAAAAGTCCATGTATTTCTGCAGTTTTGGTATTGAAAACGGACTGGTTTAAATAACATTCTAAATAATCTGATACATCAATTTGAAATTTTTTAATCGCAATAGTTCCAATAGATAATATCCGATCAGATTTTGGGTTCAAACCTGTTGTTTCAGTGTCAAAAACCACAAACCTAGTGTTGTTTAAATCGTTTTGTTTTTGTTTAAAAGTAGCTTTATAAGTTTCATAAAACTCAGGGTAATTATGATGTCGTTTAAACCAATTCATTACATTAATTGTGATAATTTAAATCTAACTAGAACAAGTTCTTGAATATCTTTAACGGGTTTAAAACACCCTTTAAGTTTTAATCTATCGTTTTTACTTAAACGCTTCACATCAATAAAGCGTCCTGAATCTTGATGTTTTAAGCCATGTAGTGTTCTAAATTGTAATACTATTCGAAAAGCATTAATACAAGATTCATATAGATCTTTATTTTGAGGTTCTAAATCACATAATTTTTCATAACGTGATATCGTGTTATTTATATCTTTAATCTTGTGAGATAAAATTAATAATCTTGCAGCGTCAACTAATGGCATGATGGCACGAGCTTTAATATCGAATTGATTCTTATGTTCTCCCGAGTTTTCAACTAAAAAATGTCTAAAAAAGCTAAGAGGAGCTGGGTTTTTTAAAGCATTTCTTGCCATGAAATTGAGAAATATTTCATAGTTGTCAATCGCTTTAAAGATACTGTCAGACATCTCGTCAACAAGTTTATAGTCTCCATATATTAAATCATAATCAAAAAAGATATTGCAAAGCATCATTTTATCTTCATCAGGATGCGTAATCCAATTTTTAAATTGTGATTTCCATTGAAACAGATAGACACCATTTTGGATTACTAGCCATCATTTCTGCTGGACACAATTCAAAACCAACAACATTTAGTTTGTTGTTTATTGCTTTTGATAATTTTATAAAATAGGCTTTTACTTCAATATCGTTATCAACATTTTCATAAACTAAAGCATTATCTTGATCGGTTAATAGAAGTTGTTCTTGTCTTCCTTGGCTACCTATTGCTAGCCATGCGAAATTTACTGGCTGTTCTTCGTTAATTTCTTCAAGACTTAATTGAATACAGCGTGTTGTTATTGCATTATTTATGGCAGAAATAATATTGGTAATGAATGTAATAGGAATTTGTTGTTCAATATAATTTGTCATCAAAATCTGAGCCTGTTGTCTAATTGTTTTAAGCTTTTTGTCAGAAGTACTACGTTTAATCTCTTTGATGAGTACTGATGGATTGTTACCATGAATGACAATAATATCATGTTCAGAAAGTATACCTGTTAACTCGGAATGCATTGTCCCATCTTTAGTAATGCATAAGTGAGATATACTGTGTTTAAGCATGGCTATTTGAGCTTCAGCGACAGTAATATCTTCTGGAAAAGTAATCACAGGAGAAGACATAATTGTTGATACTTTTTCAGAAATATTAAACTTTCCTGTAGCTATTTTATGCCGTATATCTTTGTCTGTAATTATACCTATGGGTTTGGTGTGTTCTGTAATTACAATAGAGCCAATTTTATTCTCACTCATTATAATTGCAGCCTCTTTTATAGTGATTTGAGATTGACACGTAATAGGGTTTTTAGAAAATGATGCTGATTGTACTTCAGTAAAATTTGATTTATTAGATTGTAATAACATTTCATTTGCAAACAATTTGCCTTTAGCATCGTTTGAATAAGGATTACGTGTATTTGTAGCAAAACTAGCTATAATAAACTGATTGGCTTGAAGGTTGTTGATGATAACGTCTTCAATCAATTTTGAAGGAACACTATAAATAATACTCTCCTCAATAGCAATAGCATTTAGTAAATAATGATCTTTACGAATGATTGCTCTTAAGCCAAAGATATCACCTTCGTCACATTCGTCAACTAAAGTGTTATTATGATAAATACCAATAGCACCATCTTTAACAACATAAAAAGAATTATGTAATGCTTCATTTTGTTTAAAAACGGAATTACCTTTTTCGAAATAGATGACTTTTATTTGAGATGAAATAGTAAACAATTGCTCATGATTTAACGAATCAAAAGGCGGAAAGTCTTTAAGGAAATCTAAAATTCGTTCTGCAATGGTATTCTTCATCTTACTAATTTAGATAAAATTAATAGGATAAAAGCTGATAAGTGTCAGCTATTTGCTAAATAGATATAGTTAATGTGTTTCTTAAAAAATTATGCATGCATAGTATTTTTTATATCTTTACAAAAAATTATTCGCATGACTTCAACAAAATTAACTCAGCTATTAAATATTAAATATCCAATTATTCAAGCTCCAATGTTTTTGGTGTCTAATGTGGCTATGGTAAAAGAAGCTATGAAGGCTGGTATAGCTGGTTGTATTCCTGCTTTAAATTATAGAACCCTTGACGAATTACGTACTGCAATTAAAGAGTTAAAGGCAGCGAAAGTTGAAGGAGGTTCGTTCGGATTTAATCTAATTGTAAATAAATCCAATATAAAATATAAAGGACAATTAGAAGTATTATGTGAAGAAGGTTGCGATTTTATTATTACTTCTTTAGGTAGTCCTGAAGAAACTATAAATCAAGCACATGCCGTAGGAATTAAAGTATTTTGTGATGTCACCGATTTAAAATTTGCCAAAAAGGTAGAGAGTTTAGGTGCAGATGCAGCTATTGCAGTAAATAATGAAGCTGGAGGTCATCGAGGTAATTTAAACCCAGAACAACTTACCAATTTATTGAGTAAAGAATTATCTATTCCTGTGATTTCAGCTGGAGGTGTTGGTTGTAGAGCAGATATAGATAAAATGTTGAGTTATGGTGCGGAAGGTGTCTCTGTAGGAAGTCCATTTATTGCTTCCATTGAAGCTGGTGTTACAGACGAATACAAACAAGCTTGTGTAGATTTTGGAGCTGAAGATATCATTATGACAGAGCGAATTTCTGGAACACCTTGTACTGTAATCAATACACCTTATGTTCAAAAAATAGGAACGAAAGCCACCTGGTTAGAAAACCTCCTGAATAAAAATAAAAANCTCAAAAAATGGGTNAAAATGGTTCGTTTTTCAATTGGTATGAAAGCAACTGAAAATGCAGCCACAAAAGCAACTTACAAAACTGTTTGGGTTGCTGGTCCAAGTATTGAACACACTAAAGAAATTTTACCTGTTAAAGCTATTGTTGCCAATTTGGTGAACTAAGGCTTATAAAATCGAAATAAAATCACTTTTTTTAGCTATCGAATTGTTTATAAAGATTTGACACAGAGTTTATTTGTAACAAATAAGTGAATTACACGACTTACAATTAAATCACATTTAATTAAAACAAAAAAGTCATGATTCATAAAGGAACTTTAGTATTAGGAGTATTAATTGGAGCAGCAGTAGGAGTGTTGTTAGCGCCAGAAAAAGGGAGTATTACAAGAGATAAGCTAAAAAAAGAAGGTAAGGATATTAAAGACAGCTGTCTAGTGATTTAAAAGAAGTTAAAGACGATATATCTAAAGCAGCTAGTTCAGGTAAGGAAACATTACAAAAAGAATTTAAAGATATTGCTTCTAAAACGAGTTATAAAACAGAACAAGCAATCACATTTTTAGAAAAACAATTAGCCGTTCTTAAAGAAAAAAACAAAACACTACAGAAAACCAGTTAAATTGTTTTAAAAATTGAGTTTTTAATGTTTGACCATTCTGATTTTAAGATGCCATAACAACAGGTACTACGTCTAAAACCATCTTTCATTATGGTGTCTTTTCTTAAAGTACCTTCGAGTGTTGCACCAAGTTTTTCAACAGCTTTTCTTGATTTCTGATTGCGCTCATCGATTCTAAATTCTACTTTTTCGAAAGCAAGCGTTTCAAAAGCATATTGAAGCATTAAAAATTTCATGTGCTTATTTAATCCTGAACCTTGAAACTCATGACCAATCCAAGTCCATCCAATGTGAAGGACTTTGTTTTTCCAATTAATCAATCCAAATCGAGTACTTCCAGCATATTCTTGTTCCCTTTTATCATAAATTAGAAAAGGCATGACTGTTTTGTTCTGAAAACCTTCAAGTGCATCGTTTACATAGTTTCGTAGTGTTTCTGGAGTTGAAATAGTACTAGGCGAGTAGTAAATCAAATCTTTTTCTTGAGCAATACTAGTCAAGTAATGATAATTTTCAAGCGTTAAAGGCACCAATTTTACGCGTTCGTTTTCTAAGGTTGGTATGGTCATCTTTTATGTGTTATTTATCATTCTCACGAAGGAGTAATTTTAAAATTAAACTAATGTTTCAATCAGGTTGATATTAACAACATGTTTGCCTTCAAACGGAAGAACTTTTAATTTATTACCAAAAAGTGATTCAGCTCTTTCGGTTTCGTAAGCAATACGTTTTTCATTTAAATATTCATCTTGAGTTCCATAAATAAGAGTCGTTTTAGCATTCAAAAACTCAAAATCTCGAGGAGTTAACTCTTTAGGAATTCCTCCAGAATGTAATATAAGTTGTGTACAATCTAATTTTCGTTTAGCGAGATAACGCATAGCAACACTTACACCTTGAGAGTACCCAAAAACAATTAAGTTTTTATCCTTCGGAATTGATTCGTTGTCTAACACAGCATCAAAATAAGTCATCACATTTTCGGTTTCTACTAACGTGTTTTCTTTTGTTAGCCAGCTTGCTCCAACATGTTTAAATTTTGATGCTTGATAATATTTACTTTGTGCTTGAGGTGCAATAATATAATTCTCATCTGGCTGAAGTCCTTTAAAATACTGTATAAAATAACGACTCAAATAGCCCATACCATGACAAACAAACCATACATTTTTTGTGGCTTTGGTAAGTTTGTTTAATGTAGAGTAACTGTTGTTAATGGTGTAATAAATTTCTTTCTCTGTAGAATTCATTTTGTACTTTTGTTAGCGACTTTAAAAATACAGTAATTCTATGCAATTATCTAAAGAAGCTATATTAGCTCAGGCTAATTTGGTGAGTAAAAATACCTTAATGGAAACGCTTTCTATCGAAATGGTAGATTATGGAGAAGACTTTTTAGTCGCTCGAATGCCTGTAACCTCTAAAGTTCATCAACCAGATGGTGTTTTACATGGTGGAGCAACAGCTGCTTTGGCAGAAAGTGTTGGGAGTTTCGCAGCGCATATTTTTATTGATACTGACAATTTTTTTGTTCGTGGATTAGAAATAACAGCTAACCATTTAAAAAGTGTCAAAGAGGGGTTTGTATATGCTAAAGCTACATTTTTACACAAAGGAAGAACGACTCAATTACTAGATATTAGAATTACGGATGAACACGATAACCTTGTTTCTATTTGTAAATTATCTACTATTTCCCTTCCAAAAAAGAAATAGACAATGCTACCACAGGATTTCTTTTCATATATTGAAAATCAGTACACTAATAACTTACCTTTTGTAGCTTATAGAAAGTCTAAAGATTCTACTATTAAAGCCTTACTTCAGAATAATAATACCATTTACAATACACAAGAATTTGTTGAAAGTGGATTTGTATTCGCGCCTTTTGATACTTCTGAAGATACCGTTTTAATTCCTTTAGAAAAGTCGGAGTGTTTAACTTGTGAGCTTGAACTTTTAGATTCTCAACATTCATCTGAAAATGAAATTGTTGCAACTACAACAGGAAAAGACAATCACATAAAATTAGTAGAACAAGGTATTACAGCTATTAAAAAAGAGAACATGCAAAAGGTTGTACTCTCAAGATGTGAAGCTGTACCTTTTTCAGAAAGGGAATCTATTTCAGTTTTTAAGAAATTATTGCAAAATTATCCTAATGCGTTTGTGTATTGCTGGTATCATCCAAAAGTAGGATTATGGCTAGGCGCAACTCCAGAAACATTAATTAGTGTAACTGGCAATCGTTTTAAAACAATGGCCTTAGCAGGTACACAGCCATATAAAGGCACTCTTGATGTTACTTGGCAACAAAAAGAACAAGAAGAGCAACAGTTTGTCACAGACTATATTGAAGCATGCTTAAAGTCTTCAGTAAGCAGTTTGGCAATTTCTGAATCTAAAACCATTAAAGCAGGAACGCTTTTGCATTTGCAATCTAACATTAGCGGAATTCTTAGTACAGATTTACATTCTGTCGTTAATCAATTACATCCAACGCCTGCTATTTGTGGCTTGCCAGTTAAAGAAGCTAAAGCATTTATTCTTCAAAACGAATCGTATCATCGAGAATATTATACAGGATTTTTAGGTGAACTCAACTTAAAAGAAACAACGACAAGAAATACAAATAGACGAAATGTAGAGAATAATGCTTATAATACTGTAAAAACTGTAAGTCATTTATTTGTAAACTTGCGCTGTATGCAAATAAAAAATAACCAAGCTTTAATCTACATTGGTGGCGGAATTACTAAAGATTCAAATCCTCTACAAGAATGGGAAGAAACCGTTTCAAAAGCAGAAACTATGAAACGTGTTTTGTTATCTTAAAACAGACATATTTTTCTTAAATTTGTAGTCATGATTTATTCAAAAATTCCACTTGCACAAACTGTTGTTCAGTTGTGTAAACTCAAACATATTAAACATATTATTATTTCTCCAGGCAGTAGAAATGCGCCTTTAACTATTGGTTTTACTAATGATGACTATTTTACATGTTATAGCATTGTAGATGAGCGTTGTGCAGCATTTTTCGCTTTAGGAATTGCTCAACAAACAAAAGAAACCGTTGCTGTGGTTTGTACATCTGGTAGTGCATTGTTAAACTACTATCCTGCAATTTCAGAAGCATTTTATAGTGATATTCCTCTAGTGGTACTTTCTGCTGATAGACCTAAGCATTTGATTAATATTGGTGATGGACAAACCATTAACCAAAGAAATGTTTTTGAAAACCATATTCTATATTCTGCTAACTTGAAGTTGGATATTAAAGATGAAAACAACTTACCACAAAAGGAAGACTTACCAATTTTTAAAAGTTTAGAGAATAAATTAGAACGTATTTTAGGCTTACAACAAGGCATTCAGTCGTTTAATGAAGCTGAAATTAATACAGCTTTAAATTTAGCCAAGCTAAAAAACGGACCAGTACATATAAATATTCCTTTTGATGAGCCTCTTTATGAGCTTACTGAAACCTTATCTGTTAAGCCTAAAGTTGAATCTTTAGAGAGCAAACCAATTAAAATTGATGATGCTGAATTAGACGATTGTATTGATGAATGGTATGTTGCTAAGCGAAAAATGATTTTAGTTGGTGTGTTAGAGCCCAATTCGGTTGAACAAAAATTTTTAGAAGATATAGCAGATGATGATGGTGTTTTAGTATTTACTGAAACAACGTCTAATTTACATCATCCTAACTTTTTTCCGAGTATAGATAAAATAATAGCACCTTTATCTGAAGATGAATTAAAAACACTTCAGCCAGATATTTTAATCACATTTGGAGGCATGATTGTGTCTAAAAAGATTAAAGCCTTTTTGCGAAAACACAAACCAAAACA
>JGI24723J26617_10002475_pt1 | contig 14480 bp, 12 predicted proteins | sample Cruoilmetagenom6_FD_26617 | JGI IMG/M metagenome (IMG submission 26617)
GACTGGCCTACTTGTGATTCAGTGGGTTGGTTGTCCAATTTAACTTGTGGAATCATGGAGGAATAAGTGATGTTTTTGCCACCTGGTTTATTCTTTTGATCCGTTTCCGATGACTCAACCATCAATGACATGGATTGAGGCGCAGTATCTGCGGGTAAAGACCATTTATCCCATACGAAATAAAAGCTCAAAGCCAACATGCTAAGCAACGCAGTTCCAACGGCATATTTACCTAAATAATTAGACTTGCGGCGCACCCGCGCCAATGGGCTGGCACCCATCGCATCAGAAGGTTGGATGGTTTGAATTTGTAAAAAACTATCGGGTATTTGCTGAATGACAGCTTCTGCTGACAAATCCAAAGCTTTGCAATAATTAGTCACATGACCTTTGATAAAAGTCGGCGCACCTAATTTATCAAAATCACCAGATTCTATGTACTTAATAAAATCCTTTCTGACTTTTAAGGTATCAGCCAATGCTTCTAGACTGATTTTCTTTTTATTGCGAATTTTCTTTAATTCAGTAATGTCAATTGTGTTAGTTGATTCAGTGTTCATTGTGTTGTGTCTGTTTTTTATTATGATTTTTTTAATTTTCTCAATTGAGCTAAATATTGATTAGCCAATCGGTCATTCCCCATTTTTCGTTCAACTTCATATGCCACTTTAAGTATTTTCTCATCCAACTTCATCATGCCTTCTAAGCGCTGAATAAAGGCTCGTGCGGTCATATTTTCACCTTTCCCTGCTGACAATATCACCATATTATAAAGTGAAATCGTCATATTTGGATTAATTGACAACGCATACCTGAAGTTTTCTTCTGCTTCGTCAAAGTAATCTGCCCTCATCAAACAAACACCTATATTTTCATGCACCGTCTCTGGTGTTTTATAGAAAGGGTTTGCCAATGTTTTTTTGTAATAAGTAACGGCTTCTAAATAATGCCCATTTTGACACAAATATGTACCATAATTATTTAATATGGTTGGGTCATTGGGGGCAAATTTAACCGACAATTTATAATGTCTTTCGGCATCTGCATAAGCACCAATGGTGCTATAAACCAATGCAATCGCTGAATGTGCAATGGCCAATTTTGGATTGTGAGCCAGCGCCCGTTTGAATTTTTCTAAAGCAATGTCCGTNTCACCACGCTCAAAATAGGCCACACCCATTTTTACGTTCAGCATTTCAGGACTGCCTTGATCGACTTGTTGTGAATCGGTTTCTTGGTAACGTTTGTTTTGTGCCGTGGTTCCACAGCCAGCCAGTAAGACAAATACTAAGATACAAAACAATTTACTCATACCAACTCCAATTCTAATTTGTTAACTTGGGATGAACGTCGTGTGCGGTCCATAAACTCACCAGCCAATTGACCACAAGCGGCATCAATGTCATCGCCTCTGGTTTTTCTGACGGTACTGATAAAACCATTTTTCATACAGATCGTTTTAAACTTCTCAATCGCCTCTGGCTTTGACTGTTTAAACAAGGTGCCTGGAAACGGGTTAAACGGTATTAAATTAATTTTTGATGGTAAGTCTGACAAAATTTTGCACAAAGCCCTGGCATGCTCGGGTTGATCATTAACCCCATCAATCAGCGTATATTCGATGGTGATTCTGGCTTTTCTTTTGTCTTTGATAAATGTTTTACATGAATCAAGCAAAGTTTTGATGTTGTATTTTTTATTCAATGGCACCAGCTTATTTCTCAGCTCATCAAAGGGTGCATGCAATGAAATTGCCAAAGAGACATCGGCATCTTCATTCAGTTGTAATATTTTAGGGACTAAACCTGCCGTACTGACAGTGACTCGGCGATTGGCAAATCCAAAACCCAGGTCATCACGCATAATATTCAATGCCGGTAAGACATTTGAATAATTAGCCAAGGGTTCACCCATACCCATCATCACCACATTGGTTATGACNCGGTTGTTTTTGGTGTGACCCAGTTTTTTAGCTGCCACCCAAACTTGGGCAACAATTTCAGCAGTGCTCAGTTGACGGTTGAAGCCTTGTGCGCCGGTGGCACAAAATGTACAGTTCAAGGTACAACCCACTTGTGATGAAACACACAGTGTTCCACGATTCTTCTCTGGAATAAATACAGTTTCTACCGCATTCACTTCATCGACTTTAAGCAACCATTTTTTNGTGCCATCGNTTGAAACTTGTTCACTGAGTAATTCAGGGACTTCTAAACGATAGGAAGCGGCTAATTGTTCTCTCAGCGACANACTGAAATTATTAAAAGCCGCAAAATCCAATTCGAAATCGCCATAAATCCATTTCAATGCCTGAGCCGCACGAAAACGCTGTTCCCCCATNTCGAGAAACAGGCGCTCTAATCCATCNCGGTCTAAATTAAGTAAATTTATGGCTTCGTTTTTCAAATTATATCTTCAGTTCAGTTCAGTTCGATTGATGAAAAGAAATATGCAATTTCTTGCGCTGCAGTTTCTGGTGCATCTGAACCATGAACAGCATTGGCATCAATACTTTCAGCAAAATCTGCTCTGATTGTACCAGCAGCTGCTTCTTTAGGATTGGTTGCGCCCATGATGTCGCGGTTTTTAGTGATGGCATTATCACCTTCAAGGACTTGAATCATCACAGGGCCAGAAGTCATAAACGACACCAAATCACCAAAAAATGGTCTTTCACTGTGTACTGCATAAAAACCTTCAGCTTCAGCTTGGCTTAATTGTTTCATTTTCGCAGCCACAACTTTCAGGCCTTGATCTTCAAATCTTTGGTAAATTTTCCCTATTACGTTTTTAGCAACGGCATCAGGCTTGATAATTGACAAAGTTCTTTCTTTAGACATTTTTTACTCCAAATCGGCGATCAAAGCAAGATTTTCTTTTAAAATCTGTCATTTACACCTTAAATTAAAAATAATATTTAACTTCTACTGAATCAATTTTTCTCATATTATCGATTGATTGAATTGATATCAGCAAAAAAACTCGCGCATTGTATCAATAATAGCCCTTATAAGGAACCGTAAAACCTTAATTCACAAGGAATTTCGACAATTAATTGCCTTCTATTGGCGGATTTAATTCAATCCATTAAAACCACCGAATCCTCGTTGAACGCCCTCCTATTTACGGATATATTTCCGGNCATTAATGTGGCTTTCATCACAGACTGAATAAAAAATTAAAACAACCGTTTGAATTGCTAACTATTTTCACATCATTTACAATGCCAACACTGCAATTAAACTAAATATATATGACAACACTCTCTACCAAGGAAAGAATTCTCAACAGCACAGAAAACTTAATTGCTGAAAATGGTTTTGCTGAGCTTTCTATCCGAAAAATCAGTCTTCAGGCCCATACCAACTTAGCCGCCATCAATTACCATTTTGGTAACAAACAACAACTCATCAACCAAGTTTTAGAGAGAAGACTGAACAACCTGTTTCAAGTCCGTGAAAAAATGTTGCACGACCTGAATCAAGGCAACCAAGAGTTGGCCTGTAATTTAGAACAGATTTTACATGCCTTTATTGCNCCTGCTTTGTACATGATTAACGACAGACACCAAGGCGGCAAGGTATTTATGAAAGTTTTGGCCAGAGCGTATGCTGAACAAAGCGAGTCATTGCATGAGTTATTAGCCAACCGCTACACCCCCATTATTAAGGAATTTGCAGAAGCCATACATTTGGCATGCCCTGACTTACCCAGAGAAACTATTTTTTGGCGATTCCACTTTTTAATTGGCGCCTTGACCTATGTGATGGGTGACTTTGGTGCTTCCAGCTTGTCGAAACAAATGCCTGAATCAGAATACTTCAACAAATCAGTTGAAGAACTGATTCAATTNGGCGTGGCCTCATTGTCACTCACAACTGCCAGTAATTAATGACCCTGTATCTAATTACACTGTTTTTACTGGGCTTAGTCCACGCGTTCTATTTATGGCCTTTTTGGCTACTTTCCTTGTTTTGGTTTATCACTCCGGTGATTTTTTATAAATTACAATTCATCACCAACACCCAAGGAATCATCACCCTCTTTTTATTATTAAACATCATCATTATTGGTAACATTCGATACATCAGAATGCTATTCATCACNTTACCCATATTGCGCATTTTCAACAGCAAAGATCGAATCAATTGGCAACGATTTGCAAAAATTGATGATGGTTGGCTCGTCACTGACTTTGAAAAATCAATTTATAACGGCAAACCAGATTTTAATTTCAAACCGATTGAATCACTGCCAATTTCAGACACAATCAAAGCTTTTGCAACTGATTTAATCGAGGGCGACCAGAGCAATATGGTTGAATGGCGAAAGTCCATTACGCCCAATAAATACACAGGTTTAACCATAGACTCACAATATGGTGGTCATGGTTTTAACCGGCAGGAGGTCGCCTACATTTTAAGCAGGGTGGCACAAGTTGATCCACTTTTAGGTGCCTTAATTGGTATTGTGAATACTGAATCGGTGATTACCATTATTCAGAAATTTGGCACAACTGATCAAAAAAAGACCTATTTACCGGCTTTTGTTTCTGGCGAAAAATCACCTTTTTTAACCGCTACTTTTCTCTATGAATTATTAGAAAATGGCAAATCCTCAATTGAAGGCCGAATTGACATAGAAGATCATGGCAAACAATCAGTCCACGGGATTCGTTTAAGCTTTACTGACATCATCATGTTAGGTACGCCGAAATCCTCAGTGTTTTATTTGGCCGTCAACCTGACAGATTTTGCCAACGAATTGAGTACCCGCACCCGGTTAGGTACTGCCCTGTGTCTCTTAGATGCGCAAAATGACAAAATAGAAATCAAACATGGCAATGTGGCTTACAAAGGTCTGTTTAACTACTATAGCTGTTCGGCCAAAGATATTTTTATCCCATTAAGCCAAATTGTTGGTGGCTTTGATCAAATGGATCAAGGGATTAAACAGATGTATGAAAAACAAGCATCAGCCGCCAGTTTATGGCCGGCAGCGGTGTCAAGACCGATTCATGACAGCACCACCTATATTTCATGGTTTTTTGCTCACATAAAAAAACAGAATTCACGCGCCTTACTCAACTACCGATTGGTGCAAAAACAATTAAATCGACAATTCAGCCACCGCCAAAGACTGATTAACATACAACAAATGGCATTGATTAATAATGGCCAATCTTTAATGAGTTACACCAATATCTTATTTAAGAATTCAATCTTTGATATCAGCTTAAACCAGCTCACATGGCTCAGAACGGTGTTGGGGTCAAACGCCCATCAAATTAAAAGTGAGAACAACCTCAATCAATATTTTCGAGTCAAACACCTCAGCATGGAATTAGATGGCAACAGCCATGAAATCAATCAATTACCATTAATGAAAAAGGTGGCCTTATCTGCACACCCTTGGTACAGCAAAGAAGTCGAGGTTTTGAGTCGGCCACAAGTTGACATTAAAAAATTAGATTATTTGATTTTTAAACATGTGGCTTTTATTTGGCACAACTGTGCTCGCGTTTGGGTTTATGCGATCAGAACATCATGGCTTGGTCGCTTCATTTGGCGTCAATCAAAACACCAAAATCTAATCAGAAGGATGAGCAGTACTTATGCGCTGATTGCTGATTTGGCATTACTTAAATGGTCATTAAAAGAAAAAAATAACACAGAATTCACAGGCTACTTGGCACAATGTAATCAACAATTACTGATACAAATGGCCGTATTGCGCCAGTACATAGCGAATAACAACGACGACAACACTAAATTCATATTGAAACAGTCAATGAGAGACAGCTTTTATATGAGCCAAAAAAACATCAATCAATGTATCAACAGCGCCTTTGGCCGATTTGCTGCATTGGGATTAAAAATAATGGTTTTCCCATTTGGCAAACCATTTCATCAAGCCGGTTTTGCAACCAAACACAATGAAACTATGGTTGACTTGGATGTGGTCAAAGAGTTGTCACAAAACAACAGTATTTTGGCTCGTATCTCAAAAGCATCTGAACAATTAAGCCAAGTTAAAAGCATAGAAATTGCGGTCAGTAATGCAACTGGATTTTCTGTCACTACAAAAAATTATCAAGTTTTGATTGATCGAACTTTAGCCGCTGGCATCATCAGCGTCGAACAAGCCGAACAAATCAGAACTGCCTACGACTCCATTCATGAATTGGAATTAATTAACCATTTTGGAAATCACAATGAAAACTAAAAATATCAGAAAAGTGGCCATTCTTGGCGCTGGTGTGATGGGTGCTCAAATAGCTGCTCATTTCGCTAATGCCGGAATACCAGCCTTACTATTTGACCTGGCCGCCAAAGAAGGCCCTAAAAACGGCACAGTTAACAAAGCCATTGCGGCTTTAAAAAAACTCAAGCCAGCACCCTTGGGTGACAGTAAAGTCTTGTCATTGATTGAACCGGCTAATTACCAAGATGACCTTGAAAAATTAAAGCAAGCTGATTTGATAATTGAAGCCGTGGCTGAACGCATGGACATTAAAAAATCAGTTTATGACATGGTTGAAGATTACATCAATGACGATGCCATTTTTGCCACCAACACCTCAGGCCTAAGTATCAATGAATTGGCAACCGTATTNCCGGCATCTTTGCAATCTAAATTCTGCGGTGTACATTTCTTTAATCCTCCCCGTTATATGCANTTGGTAGAAATCATCCCGACCAACAACACAGACAGTCAAGTTGTCAGTGATTTAGAAGCGGTGTTAACCACTGTAGTCGGCAAGGGTGTCATCATTGCNAAAGACACNCCCAACTTTATTGCCAATCGCATCGGGGTGTTTTCAATTGTCTCGACCATGCACCATGGNGCTCAATTTGGNATTCCTTTTGAAACCATTGACGCTTTAACCGGCGCTTTGATTGGCCGACCCAAATCAGCCACTTTCAGAACTGCAGATGTGGTTGGTTTAGACACCTTGGCTCATACCATCAATACCATGAAAAATGGTTTACCTGATGACCCATGGCATGCCCATTTTGAACAACCGGCTTGGATGCAAGCTTTGATTGAAAAAGGCGCCCTCGGACAAAAAACCAGAGCCGGCGTCTACATGAAAAAAGGCCGTGACATCTTGGTACTAGATACCGACAAAGGTGAATACCGCGCACAAAATGCTGAATTAGACCCACGTGTGGTTGAAATCATGAAAAAAGGCAAGCCACAAGATCGCTTAACCGACTTACAAGCCTTAACTGATTCGCCACAAGCCCAATTCTTATGGTCTATTTTCCGTGACTTATTCCATTACTGTGCCACTCAACTCGAGCACATTGCTGATACGGCCAGAGACATTGATTTTGCCATCAGGTGGGGTTTCGGCTATGCCCAAGGTCCATTTGAAACTTGGCAAGCTTCAGGCTGGAATCGCATTGTTTCGATGATTGTGGATGACATCGATGCAGGTAAAACCATGGCATCAGCGCCTATGCCATCATGGGTTATGAAGGTCGAAGGTGCGCATGGAGCTGATGGTTCCTACTCTGCGGCAGAAAATACATTCAAACCGAGATCAACTGCNGCTGTTTATCAACGTCAATTGTTTCCTGATCGTTTAATATCAGAACAGGCACATTATGGTGAAACCATTTTTGAAGACGATGACATTCGAGTTTGGCACCAAGGTGATGAGATTGNGATAGCCAGTTTCAAAACCAAGAAGCACATCATTGCTGAAGGTGTTTTAAAAGGTTTAAGAAAAGCCGTAGCCATCGCTGAAAAAGATTACAAAGGCTTGATTGTTTGGCAAACTGAAGAACCCTTCACTTTGGGCGCGAATTTAGCACCTGCAGCCATGGCGATCAGTGCTGGAGAAGTAGATGCCGTAGAACAATCGGTTGATTTTTTCCAACAAACTTCACAAGCCCTGCGCTTCAGTTCAGTGCCCACCATCATGGCAACACGTGGTATGGCTTTGGGTGGCGGTTGTGAATTTTCCATGAGCGCCACTTCCGTGGTTGCTGCTTTTGAAACTTATATCGGCTTGGTCGAAGCTGGCGTAGGCTTATTGCCTGCTGGTGGTGGTTTGAAAGAAATCGCCAGAAGGACAGCNAATGAATCCTTTGGCAAAGATTTGTATCCGATGCTGGAACATTACTTTAAAAAAGTGGCAATGGCAGCGGTTGCTGGCAGCGCTTTGGAAGCCAAACAAATTGGCTTTTTGAAACCATGTACTGACATCGTCTTTAATGCCAATGAGCTGCTTCATGTGGCCAAGGCCAAAGTTAATTACTTGCATGAGAAAGGTTATTTTGCGCCAGCCAATGAACAAAACATTCGAGTGGCGGGCGAACCTGCCATTGCTAATATGGAAATGATGTTAGCCAATATGATTGAAGGCAATATGATTTCTGAACATGATTATGAAATCGCCAAACGCATAGCCATCGTCATGGCAGGTGGTTATGTAGATTCAGACTCATTGGTCACAGAACAATATTTATTAGACCTAGAACGCAAATACTTTATGGAGTTAATTCAAATGCCGAAGACTTTGGCACGAATTGAACACACCTTAACCACCGGCAAACCACTTAGAAACTGATAGGAGAATGAAAATGAAACCAGTATATATAGTTGAAGCGGTCAGAACACCTATCGGTAAAGCCCCAAGAGGTATGTTCAGCAAAACCAGACCTGATGATTTATTGGCCAGATGCCTGACCGAAATCATAGGCAGAAACCCCACCTTTGATCCCCAAAACATTGGCGATGTCGTGATTGGTTGTGCCATGCCAGAAGCCGAACAAGGGATGAATGTGGCACGTATTGCCGCCCTACTCGCTGGCTTACCAGAAAGTGTGCCAGCCATGACCATCAATCGATTTTGTTCGTCCGGAATACAAGCCGTCGCTATTGCAGCACAACAAATTGCGACCGGACAAATGGATGCTGCCATCGCTGGCGGTACTGAAAGCATGAGTATGGTACCNATGATGGGTCATAAAGTGGCGATGAACCCAGCTGTCTTTGAAGATGACCAAGTGGCCATCGCTTATGGCATGGGTATCACCGCTGAAAAAGTGGCTGAACAATGGCAAGTTTCTCGTGAAGACCAAGATAAATTTGCGGTTGAAAGTCACAACAGAGCACTTAATGCCATTAAAAACGGCTTTTTTGATGATGAAATCATTCCGGTAGAAATTACCAGCAAAAAACCAGATTTCAACAACGCAAGTAACATCGTAACCAGCCGAGTTGNCGATACCGACGAAGGTCCAAGACCGGGTTCTAGCGAAGCCATTTTGAATAAGTTACGTCCAGTCTTCCGTATGGGTGGTTCAGTGACTGCGGGCAANTCCTCTCAGATGTCTGATGGTGCAGGTGCTTTGTTGTTGGTTAATGAAGAAGTACTGAAACGTGACAACCTCACACCGATTGCCATGTTCCATGGTTTTTCTGTCGCTGGCGTGCCACCAGAAATCATGGGTATTGGCCCCATTAAAGCGATTCCTAAAGTGTTAAGCCTTACTGGTATCAAACAAGACGATCTGGATTGGATTGAATTGAATGAAGCTTTCGCCGCACAGTCTTTGGCAGTGATTGGTGAGCTGGGCTTAAACCCAGAGAAAGTGAATCCAAATGGCGGCGCCATTGCATTGGGACATCCTTTGGGTGCCACCGGAGCTTGTCGGGCAGCCACCGCGATTCATGGCTTGCGCAGAACTGGCGGTAAATACGGTATGGTTACCATGTGTATTGGCACCGGTATGGGTGCAGCAGGAATTATTGAAGCCTTGTAATACACTCACACTTCAGTTCAAAGTGAATAAAAAGGTCGCACTGGCGGCCTTTTTTTTGCTTCAGTCATTCAACCATAAACTGAACATAACTTTTTCCTGAATTCATGACTGACTTCTCATTTATTTTAGTGATTCCACGTCACCATAGGAGCCATCATCTTTAACCTGACTCAAAGCAAACAAATCATCGCATGAATTACCATTTTTCTGGCTTCAATTACGACACCGAGCAGAAAATCCTTAAATACGGAACTCACACACTAGAGCTGACAAAAAAATACCAAACCTTGCTGGCTTATGTATTGAGTCGCCCCAATCAGTTGATCAGCAGAGATGATCTGATCACACATGTTTGGCAAGGACGAGTTGTCACCCATAGCACCATTGACCAATCTATATCAAAACTCAAAAAAGATTTGAATCAGATACATAAAGACCAGTACTTTGAAGCAGTCAAAGGGCAAGGGTTTCTATTCCTGCCAAAGGTATCAGTTGATTCAAGCGAAAGCAATAAAACCACAGGTTCTCGATTTAATCTCGAATGGATAACACTGATTGCTACCCTTGTATTTTTATTTATTTGGTTGACGATTAAAAGTAATGACAAGTCAGTTTCTTTACCAACCAATGCTTCAACTGATGCTGAACCCACAAGCACGCAGGTTCCCTCCCTATCAACACCAGACAATAAGCTCAAACAAGACAATGGGTTACTTGATGGTNGCGCAGTTTATCTAGACCACTTAATCCANCAGTACCCAACATTAACCCCAGTCAAACCAGGCAAAGAGCCAACATCAACCAAACATACTCTGACCATAGATATAATTCAAGACAACCTTAAAAAACTGACCCTTCAATTAAATTTGCAAGCATTCGCCGCACACAAAAGTACTGGTTATTTGGTTGATTTATCCCTATTTGATGAACAAAGTCTTATAGCCTCCCAGCAAATCAAGTCCAAGCAACTCAGCCAATTATTTCCACAGTCTGCACGATGGCTGGCCCAACAACTAGGGATAGAAGCCATCAATCAAACCAGCGACTCAAATACCTTTAGCCAAAATGAATTTGCTTTACAAAGTTATTTCAGAGCCATGTATGCCCAAGCCAATGGAGACAACAACAAGGCGCTGACACACCTNCATACAGCCATTGAACAAGACTCCAAGTTTGAAATGGCATGGTATGAAATGGCAGTGACCCTATGGAAAACGTCTGAACCCTCGAAAGCCATTGAGATTTTGCAAGCTATAACCACAGCTGACCGCCTTTTGGCCTTTAAAATTGCCTTGGCCAAAGCTCAATGCTTTGACTCAATTGGTGATTTTGATGCAGCCAGCCAGATGTATGCCAATGCTTTGTTACTGGCTGAAAACAACCTGGATTCCAGTCGATTATCACAGGTCTATATCAACCAAGCCAAGTATTATAGCAAGAGCGAACAGTTCCAACTGGCTCAACNAGCACTGGCCCAAGCAAAATCAGTCACCGACGCCACTCAACAACCACAGTTGTATGGCACGATGATGNTCACCCATGCCAAACTGGCCAAAAACAACAAGCAACCACTATTGGCCATTGAAAAGGCCAAACAAGCCATTGTCGCCTTTCAACACTCTGGTGACTTAACACAGCAGATGCAGGCCAAAACAACATTGGCCAGTATTTTGCTGCACAGAAACGAGTTTAATCAAGCTGAACAACTGCTTAAAGAGACTTTGTTACATGCTGAAAAACAGAACGACCTTCAAGCCATCAGCAATAACCGCAATGAATTAGCCAAACTCTTTCAACAAACAGGACGGTTTCGATTGGCTGAGCAACAATGGCAATCAGTCCTAACTTTAAGTGCTGAATTGGGATTAAGTGAAAACTCAGCCGAGGCTTATTTGTGGTTATTGCAAATGCATTTATCTGAAAACAACAACACGCAAGCAGGGGCCGACCTTCAAAAGTTAACCCAATTATTCCATGACCACCCTACCCATAACATCAATAAAAAACTGCTTGTCGCCCAACTTATCATGGCTGTTTATCAAAAAGACATGCCATTAAGCCAAGAGCTATTGACACAATTGGTTTCCAATGGGCAGGAATTGAAGCAAGTGTATCAAGGCGATGTTGCCTTATTGCAACAAAAAGAGTCGGTGGCTGAAATGCATTATTTAGAAGCCTTATTGTTCGCCAATACCAAAGGCCGTTTTGACCAAATGGTGATGATATTGAATCGATTAAATGCATTATATTTAATCGAAAAGTCACCAAAACTGACTGAAAANCTCAACCGAACNAGCCGTCTCAAACCGTTTATTTACCCTTTTCAAAAATACCAAGCACAAGCAATTAAATTAACTGGTAATCACATCAAAGCATTAAGCCTGATGGAAGAGCTTAAATTAAAATCTGGTGATTTTTGGCAATCCCAAGACCAATTATTATTAGAGAGTTGGAAAAAACAACAACAGTAAGACAAATGATTTCGCAAAGAGCTCTGTTGTGGTTAAATAAAATGATGACAAAATACTTACCCAATACATTATGAAACAACGCGCACTGATTTTAGTTATGGATTCATTAGGCATTGGCGCCAGCGCCGATGCACATTTGTATGCTGATGAAGGAGCCAACACCTTAGGCCACATCGCTGAACAGTGTGCCAAAGGCTTGGCAGATGCCGATGGTATCAGACAAGGGCCATTGAATATTCCTAATTTAACCCGTCTGGGCTTAGCCGCAGCACAAGCCGATAGTTCAGGCTCCGAATTAGCNGGCATTGATCATTCGATTGAAGTCAGCTCAGTTCACGGTTATGCCATTGAACAAAGCAAAGACAAAGACACACCCAGTGGTCATTGGGAAATGGCCGGCGTTCCAGTACCCTTCAAATGGGGCACCTTTCCAAAAACAGTGCCCTGTTTTCCAGACAGTTTAATTAATACTTTTATAGAAAAAGCCGGTATTCCAGGAANTTTAGGCAACTGTCATGCCTCAGGCACTGAAATCATCAAATCATTGGGGGAAGAACACATTAAAACTGGCCAACCGATTTGTTACACNTCAGCTGATTCGGTATTTCAAATTGCTGCCCATGAGACACATTTTGGTTTAGCTAGGTTATTAGAAATTTCTGCCATTGCCAAAGAATTGGTTGACGAATTAAACATCACCCGAGTGATTGCACGACCATTTATCGGCGAGGATNCCGAATCATTCCAACGCACAGCGAACCGCAAAGACCTCACCACGCCACCGATTGAAGACACCTTATTGGATCATTTATCCGCTCAAGGTGGACAAGTCATTTCTGTGGGAAAAATTTCCGATATTTTTGCTGGCAGNGGCATCACGCACTGTGTCAAAGGTAAAAACAATATGGAGCTGTTTGATGCCATGTTGGCTAGTTTAAAAAAAGCACAAGATCATACTTTGGTGTTTGTAAATTTTGTTGATTTTGACAGCCATTTTGGCCACCGCCGAGATATTATTGGCTATGCCAAAGCATTAGAAGAGTTTGATCAACGCATACCTGAATTAGAAGCTATCATGCAAACAGGTGATATCGCATTAATCACTGCAGATCATGGTTGTGATCCCACTTTTCCAGGTTCAGATCACACCCGTGAACATGTACCTGTGTTATTTTTTGGCCCCAAAATCAAAACACAAAATATCGGCGCCAGAACGTCATTTGCCGATATGGGACAAACCTTGGCTCACCATTTTGGTATCGATACATTAACACATGGGAAACTGATCCAACTGTACGATTGATGCANTTAGCCCAGCCAACTGGGATGAAGCAANTGATTAAAGAACAAGCTGATCACACGGGGTTCTAAAANAAGGGTGATGATCACTCCAAATAAACCACCATATAAATGTGCNCTGTGATTGACGTTGTCATTGGCTTTTTTGTGCGCATGGATGCTGTACCATACATATGCCACAGCAAATAAGATTGCTGGTATCGGTATGGCACCAAATAAATACAACAATTCCCAAGGCGCAAATAATATATAAGCAAACAAGACCGCAGACACGCCACCAGAAGCACCGAGACTCATGTAATTACGATCATTTTTATGTTTGAAATATGATGGCAACATAGCCATCACTATAGCGGCCAAGTAAAACAGCACAAAACCAGCCCCACCAAAATATTGACGATAAAATCCTTCAATAATTGAACCAAAAAAATAGAAGGTAAACATGTTAAACAACAAATGTGCACCATCAGCATGGATGAATCCATGCGTTACAAACCGTTCAATCTGAGGTATACCCGATAAAACGGACACTCAACTAAGGGACTATAATGTCCCATGAGGTGTACCATGAGTAATTATACAAAAGAGTTTAAGTTAGAAGCCATCAGGCTGCTTGAAAGTAAGAAAGTAGCAGGAACTGATTTAGCACGCGAATTGGGTTGTCAAAAGGGAAATGCTCTATCGATGGCAGGAAGAGTACCATGCTAAAGGCCCAGAAGCTTTTCCAGGCAGAGGGAGACCTCCTAAAAATAATGACGATTTGGCGGCTTTAAGACGTGAGTTAGCTGAGGTCAAGGAGGAGCGAGATATTCTAAAAAAGGCCGCGATAAACTTTGCCAAGGAAGTCAGGTGAGGTATATGTTTATTCAAAGCAACAAGGCCGATCACACAATATCTAAGCTTTGTAAAACGCTTAATGTAAGTCGAAGTG
>JGI24723J26617_10002479_pt1 | contig 14468 bp, 5 predicted proteins | sample Cruoilmetagenom6_FD_26617 | JGI IMG/M metagenome (IMG submission 26617)
TCCCCCAGATTTGACAATCTTTCCATTGTGCAAAACATGTACATAATCGGGCACAATATATTCTAAGAGTCTTTGATAGTGCGTAATGACGATTACGGCATTATTAGCATTTCTCAATTTATTGACTCCATTAGCAACAATTTTTAAGGCGTCAATATCAAGGCCAGAATCCGTTTCGTCTAAGATGGCTAATTTAGGCTCAAGCATGGCCATTTGAAAAATCTCATTTCGTTTTTTCTCTCCTCCAGAAAACCCTTCGTTGAGCGAGCGAGATAAGAACTTGCGATCTATTTCAAGCATTTCAGCCGTAGCGCGAATTTTTTGTAGCATATCTTTTGCCGATAATTCTTCTAAACCATTTGCTTTACGGGTTTCATTAATGGCAGTTTTTATAAAATTAGTCACCGAAACACCTGGAATTTCAACGGGGTATTGAAAGGATAAAAAGATGCCTTTATGTGCTCTTTCTTCCGGGGCTAGATCTTCAATGTTTTCATCATTAAGATAAATATCACCTTCGGTCACCTCGTATTCTTCTTTTCCGGCAATTACGGAAGAAAGGGTGCTTTTTCCTGAGCCGTTTGGTCCCATGATGGCATGGATCTCACCAGCTTTAACATTCAAGTTTATTCCCTTAAGAATTTCCTTTTCTTCAATTCTAGCATGTAGGTTTTCTATTTTTAACATAGTCTTTAGTTATATTTCATTTCAATAGTGTCAAAGGAGTCTGATTTAAGTAGCTTAAAGCGTAGGACTTTCTTTGTTTTGTTGTTTAATATAGTGGCAACTGCCACATTGTTTTTATCAAAAACAGTATCGGTAGATTGATTAATTTTTGAGAAATTAATCTGTTCAAAAGTAAATGTGTGTTCACCTCCCTTTTCAAAATCGGTGACTTTATTTTTAACAATGGTCATCGGAACACGCTGATTGTCACCCGGTTGATTTGTTGTAATAATCCACTCATTTTGCTTGTCAATTACCTTTTTAAAATCAACCGATATGGAAGGTGTTTGTTGGCTGGTTGCGGCTGAATTTTTTAGGGTTACGTCATAAGACGTTTGGTTCAATCCTAAATAATGAACCGCGAGTAATAAAGCCAAGTATATATAATTTGTTTCTGCTACCATATTGCTATCCTACAGAGCCTTCTAAGCTGATTTCCAATAGCTTTTGAGCCTCTACGGCAAACTCCATCGGTAATTTATTAAGCACTTCTTTACTAAATCCGTTAACGATCAGGGCAATGGCCTTATCGGTATCGATTCCGCGTTGATTACAATAAAATAGTTGATCTTCTCCAATTTTAGAGGTTGTGGCTTCGTGTTCTATTTGAGCTGATTTATTTTTAGCTTCAATATAGGGAAACGTATGGGCTCCACATTCATTACCCATGAGCAAGGAGTCACATTGTGAAAAGTTTCGCGCGTTTTTGGCTCTAGCGTTAATTTGTACCAGCCCTCGATAGGAGTTGTGCGAATGTCCAGCAGAAATTCCTTTTGAGATAATGGTACTTTTGGTATTTTTTCCTAGATGAATCATTTTTGTACCGGTATCCGCTTGTTGGTGATTATTGGTCACTGCAATGGAATAGAATTCACCCACTGAGTTGTTTCCTTTAAGGATGCAACTTGGGTATTTCCACGTAATGGCAGATCCAGTTTCTACTTGCGTCCATGAAATTTTTGAATTTGTTTCGCACAAACCACGTTTGGTCACAAAATTATAAACCCCACCTTTTCCTTCTTTATCTCCAGGGAACCAGTTTTGAACTGTAGAATATTTGATTTCTGCATCATCTAGGGCAATTAATTCTACGACTGCTGCGTGGAGTTGGTTTTCATCTCTTGCTGGTGCGGTACAACCTTCGAGGTAACTGACAAAACTACCCTTGTCAGCGATCACTAAGGTTCGCTCAAATTGGCCTGTACCTCCTTCATTAATCCGGAAATAGGTAGAGAGTTCCATCGGACATTTCACCCCTTTTGGGATATAGCAAAATGATCCATCACTAAACACAGCACTGTTTAACGCTGCATAGAAATTGTCTGCTTGAGGCACCACCATTCCGATATATTTTTTAACTAATTCAGGATGATTTTGAATGGCCTCAGAAATGGGACAAAAAATGATGCCTTTTTCCTCTAAAGTTTTTTGAAAGGTGGTGGCTACAGAAACTGAATCCATCACAATATCAACCGCCACATTACTCAGTCGTTTTTGCTCATCAATAGAGATACCTAGCTTATCAAATGTTTTCAGTAATTCTGGATCAACTTGGTCTAGACTGTCGAGTGTTGGTTTTTTTTTGGGGGCAGAATAGTAGCTAATGGCTTGAAAATCGGGCTTTTTGTACTGGATATTAGCCCATTCAGGCTCGGTCATGTTTTGCCATAATCGAAAAGCTTCTAGCCTCCATTCGGTCATCCATTGTGGTTCGTTTTTTTTCTTAGAAATAGCGCGAACAATTTCTTCATTTAAACCAATTGGGAATTTATCAGACTCAATGTCTGTATAAAAACCGTATTCATATTCTTTAGTCTCGAGTTCTTTCTTTAAATCGTCTTCTGTGTATTTACTCATACTTCACGTTTCATGTTAAATAGTGTTGGTTTTTTTGGCACAAGGTCAACCCTAATGCGCTTATACTGCGAAGCTTTCTCCGCAACCACAAGTCCTGTTGGCGTTCGGGTTTTTAAAAACAAAACCTGTTCCATTAAGCCCCCCAGAGTAATCTAAGGTGGTACCAACTAAGTATAAAAAGCTCTTTTTATCCACAATAATTTTGACTGAATTATGTTCAAAAACTTTATCATTTTCAAGTTGTGTATGGTCAAATTTTAATTCATAGGATAAGCCTGAGCAACCTCCGCTTTTTACACCAACACGTACATAGTCTTTGGCAGCATCAAACCCTTCTTCTTTCATTAATTCGATGACTTTGGTTTTTGCAATCTCTGATACTTGTAACATAATAAAAATCTTTCGTTAGAAATGTGTGCAAAGATAGTTCAAATTTGACTAAACCCGTAATTTTTACCGTTAAAATAAAACCACAGTAGCCGCATACGAAAGGGGCGTGTTTGGTGTTGATAGGTTTGTTTTTTCGTACGGAATTGTGCGTAGTGAAATTTGATTTTGTAAAATTTGCGATCGCATTCCAAACAATTGTTGTAGGATTTTAAACCGAGTAGTATCTTTGCTGCTGTAAATTGACTGTTGTTGTCGAGAGATTATTTAAATCTCATGGGGTAAAAAATACTAAAAGACATAAGTTGCTGTTATAGGTATGGGCTTTTTAGCCATAATGCGCTATATGTAAAAGCAAAGTGCTGTAATTCAGCGAGTTGCGTAGAATTTTCATGTGGTGTGTAGAAACATGCATGTTGAGAAGGGGGTTGGGGTTGTAATAAACACCAATTGTTTACTGGGAATTTTCACGTTTTAGTTGTTATGTGATTAGAACAGCAATGTGCAGAATAAAAAAGTAAGTAAAAAATAGTTGTAGTAGTGATCTTTAGCACATCGCGAAACGCCTATTCAATTCGCAAAAAATACAAACACTCTTGAATAAGTCATTATTAAATTTTAGAACGTCACTTATAAGTCTAGTGGTCTTGGTAATTGCCAACATGGGATACGCTCAATTGAGTGATTTACACTATTTGCCACCTCTTAAGCAAGATCAGAACAACCAGGCAATTCAGCAACAAACGATCTACTTATCAACCCCAGAAACCACGAGTTTTACGGTGAATGTATATCGCGGAACCAACGCGACTCCCATAACAAGTTTTAACCTTTCTAAGGCTACGCCTATTGCCTATGCTTTGGGAAATGGAAATAATAATATAACCTTAGTAAGCAATGGTAATACTGGCGTTGTGTTGTCCAATTCAGGACTGCGCTTTGAAGCCCCAGGCGGGGAGAAATTTTATGTGAATTACCGGGGTAGGTCAGGTTCGCAAGCGGCATCAATTACCTCCAAGGGTAGAGCGGCTATGGGACGAAGCTTTAAATGGGGAGGTGCACCTATAGAGGGAAATCACTCTACAATGAGCGCTACCTTGGGAATCATGGCTACTGAAGACAATACAGAGATAACGATTAGTGGGTATGACCCAAATTGTGAATTTAGATCAGGGGTTACAGTGGATGCAATTACCGCTAATACTATTACAATCAATCTTGATAAAGGAGAGTCCTATGTGCTTGAAGCAGCCAAAGATGCAACCAATGCCAATATTGACGGTTGGATTGGGGCCTCGATAACCGCAAATGAGGATATCGTAATCAGTAATGGTATGCTCAACTTCGGGATTAACCCTTCGAGCGGGAGTCGTGATGCGGGTGCAGATCAACCTGTGCCTGAAGATAAATTGGGAAAGGAATATGTATTTGTACGTGGAAATGGAGGGAATACGAACGAATTTGTAATCTTAATAGGAACCCAAGCCAATACCAATGTTTATGTGAATGGTAGCGTCACCCCTTTTGCCAATATTGGGGTAGGAGAATATGTTGAAATTCCAGCCGGTAATTATTCTGGGACCAATGTAGGAGACAATATGTTTGTTTCAACAACCAAAGATGTTTATGCTTATCAAGTAATATCAGGAGATAGCGGTATTCACACCGTGAGTTTAAATTTTGTAGCACCTGTGAATTGCTTGATGCCAGATACGATGGATTTTATTCATGAGATTGAAGATATTTCTGGAATTAACGCGTCGGGTGGGGTATTTATAATTGCCTCTACCACCACGCCAGATGCAAATATTGTTGTTACGGACGATACAGGTGTAGTGGCAAAACCAGCTCCGCTTGCCGTGGCAGGATCTTCTGAATGGAAAACTTTTTATTTGAGTGGTCTTACTGGAGATGTTTCTGTCCAATCTACTGGGCCCATTGCTGTGGGATTTTTAGGATTTAACGGAGCGCGTGGAATTGCCGGGTATTTTTCAGGGTTTGATACAGTGCCTGTGATTGCGCTACAAGTTGGTGGTGGGGGTTGTTTGCCTGGAGCAGATGTGCATGTTGTTGACCCTAATTTTGATTCTTATCAATGGTATGATGATGGAGTTTTAGTTCCTGGAGCTACAAACGCTTCCTATACCCCAACCAATTCTGGCGATTATTTCGTACGGGTAACTAAGGGAGGTTGTACCTATGATTCCCAACCCGTCGCGGCCTATTATTGTAATCCAGATATCGTTTTAACCAAAACCGCTGATCAGTCAGAATACCTCGTAGGAGAAACCGTTATTTTTGAAATAACTGTAGAGAGTAGAGGGGTAAACCCTGTTACAAATGTGGTAGTGAACGATGTGCTACCGCCTGGCTTGACTTTTGTAAGTGCAGGACCTAGTACAGGCACTTGGACTGCCCCAAATTGGTCTGTAGGTACCTTGACGAGTGGTCAAACTGAAACCATAGAAATAAGAGCAACTGTAGACGCTATTTCGCCGTTACTACAGCGTGAAAGTATAACCAATACAGCATCAAACACGCAAGATCAAACAGATTCTAATGCCACCAGTGATAGTCCGAGTGTGACCATTTCGGTGTTGGGTGATGCTGATAATGATGGGGTCTCTGATGAGGATGACCTTGACGATGATAATGATGGAATTTTAGATACTGTAGAATCTAATGGAATTAATCCAAGTGGAGATGCTGATGGAGATGGGGTACCCAATTATGCAGATGCTAATTTTTGTACGCTTAATGCACAAGGTGTTTGTGATAATCTTGACTTCGATGGAGATGGAATTCCAAATCACAGAGATTTAGATTCAGACGGAGATGGGATCCCCGATAATATTGAAGCACAAACTTCCTTAGGCTATACTGCACCATCCGGGGTAGTAAATGCAAATGGAGTTTTTAATAATTATGGTGCCGGCTTAACGCCAACAAATACAGATGGCGCCGATAATCCTGATTATTTGGATTTAGATTCAGATAATCAAGGGGGAAGTGATACCACTGAATCAGGCCTTACCTTGAGTTATGTCGATTCAGATGGTGATGGTTTAGATGATTTATCCGATGCCACGGTTGGCTATGCCGATCCGGGAGGCGTGATTGATGATCCAGTTTCGGCCCCAAGAGCCCTGCACGATAAAGATGGAGATGTGAATAGTGGTGGGGATTTAGATTTTAGAGATGCTTTAGATGATCGTAACGATAACGATGGCGATGGTCTTGCCGATGAAGATGATGTAGATGATGATAACGACGGTATTTTAGACACTGATGAGGGCTGTGGAAATTTATTGATAAATGGTAGTTTTGACGCCCAAGATTTTTCAAGTACAGCAGAGTTTCCTGGACCTAACACTGAGTCTGGAGGAACCTTTATAGGTCAAAGTATAAACAATTATAGTTTATACGGATGGAGCCAAAGCCACAATTTAGATGGCTGGGTAGGCGGAGGTAGTTTTTCATGGACTCCCCATGATTTTGCCGCCTCGTATAATGGAGATCAATATATAGATGTATTGGGAAATAACACGCATTCAGGGGGTGTTAATAATACGATTTCACATACGGTTCCAACGGAGATTGGCCAATCGTATACGCTTTCGTTTTACTGGGGTGAAGATGTAGGTCATTCAGCTGGAGCTCAAGTAACCCTTGATCTTGACGTGACCGATGCAGGAGCAAACAGTTTAGTAGATCAAACCTTAAGTACCTTAGCGCAGGGAGAGATAAACGGCGTGATAGGACCAAAGAATTGGTATTATTACGAAGTGTCGTTTGTAGCTACCACAAGCAGCACCACGGTTGCACTTCAGGCCATACCACCAGGAGGCAATACGAGCGCAGGTGCAGCCTTAGATAATGTAGTGCTTACAAAAGATGGCGGTTGTCGCGATACCGATGGCGATGGTGTTATTGATGCTTTTGATTTAGATTCAGACAATGATGGCATATTTGATGCTGTAGAAGCCGGGCATAATCAAGCGCATACCAATGGAGTAGTAAACGGAGCAGTAGGAGCCGATGGGTTACCCAATTCAGTTCAAGACGCACCAGATAATGAGCGCACCAATTACAACTTAACGAGTACAGATGCCGATGGGATTCCAAACTATGTGGATTTAGATTCAGATGGCGATGGGATTCCAGATAATGTAGAGGCGCAAACTTCAGTAGGTTATACGGCGCCATCTGGATCGGTTGATGTAAATGGGGTATTTACCAATTACACCAGCGGATTAACACCAGTAAATACGGATGGTGCAGACAATCCTGATTATGTAGATTTAGATTCAGATAATGAAGGTGGAGATGATACAGCAGAAGCGGGAATAACCCTAGCAAATGCGGATGCAGATGGAGATGGACTAGATGATAGTACAGATGCCACAGTTGGGTATGCTGATCCAGGAGGAACCATTGATGATCCGTTGACAAATCCAGGTGCGCTTCCTGACGTAGATGCGGATGCAAATACCGGAGGGGATGTTGACTTTAGAGACACGTTTGTAGAGCAGTGTACAACTGTTTATGCGGCAGCAATTAATGGGGCTAGAAATCAAATTTATTCAGTAAATGGAACGGTCATGACGCCTATTTTTACCGCACCACAAAACGTAGGAGCAATTGCGGTTAGTGCGAATGGAAATGTGTATTATGACAATGCAACGTTTGGAGCCGCTCCGCTATATCGTTTTAATGGAGTTGGACAAATTGATACAGGTGCTACCTTACCCGGTTTAAATGTGGGTATAGCGGCAGATGCAATAGGTAATGTATATTATATTGACGGTTCATATCACTTGCGACGTGTAAATTTTGGAGCTACAGGTGCGGCCTCTGATTTAGGAGCGTTGGTGTTTGATGCAGGAGATGCTATTGGTCCAACGTTGCAATATGGAGATATGGCCTTTGATGGTAACGGACGATTACTGTGGTATGCTTCAGTAGCAGGGTCAGGTAGTTCATACTTATATGTTATTAACACGACAACCCTAAGCGCAAAAAATTTAGGAAATGTTGGTCCAAATGGAGCTTCGGGAATTGCTTTTGACGGAAGTGGAAATTTAATCACAACGGCTAATAATGGTTCTACGGTGTATTCAATTGATTTTTCTTCACCATCCTTGGCAGGAACAGTAGTGGGAGCGGTAAATCCAAGAATTTATGATTTGGGATCGTGTTCAACACCGCTGTTTAACCCTGATTTAACCTTAGTGAAGTCGGTTGAAAACATCACGCAAGGACAATCTCCGGCAACCTTAGCTCGATCAGGTGATATTTTAGAATATACTATCGTGGTGACCAATACAGGTAATTTTACTACAAACAATGCGACATTGCTTGATGCCATTCCAACTGCAACTACATACGTAGCAAACTCAACAACACTTAATGGGAGTGCGTTGGCTGATGTAGGCGGTGCAATGCCATATACAACGGCTTCTCCTATTCATTCGCCTGCGCAGCCAGATGGTGTTATATTAGGAGCTGGTGGTGAAGCAACGATAGTGTTTAGGGTGGAGGTTGATGCAACAACCCTTCCGGCAGTAATTTCAAACACGGCTACGGCAACCTATCCAACGGTAGTTGGAGGGGTGGTTACTTCGGAAACGGAGAATTCAAATACCACCAATACACCTACCTTAAATCAGGCCGATTTGAGCTTGCGCAAAACAGTTAGTAATAGCACTCCCGATGAAGGAGATGAAATTACCTTTACAATTACCTTGTCAAACGCAGGGCCGTCTTCGGCAACAAATATTGTTATTGAAGATATTCTACCAACAGATGTTACCTATACACATCCTAACTTTACAGCGAGTGAAGGGGCGGTAAGTTATACGGCCGGAACGCGCGCATTGAATTGGGATTTAGGGGCATATGTGTTAGATGCATCTTCAAGTGTCACCTTAACGTATACCGTACGGGTAGATGTTTGTGGTGAGTTTGTTAACCGTGTGGAAATCATTAATAGCGATGTAGTAGACCCTGATTCTACGCCAAATAACGGTCAATAAATAGGGTGTAGCGCGATTGTTTGTGCAATTACTTCAGTATGAAATAAATGGACTAATTAGGTTGTAAACACCCATTTTAATGGCGCTCCCGAAGTTATTAACAATTTTATTACTTTATTAACAATGTTGTTAACATTAAATGTTGATAACCTATATTCGCAAGGTAATTTGGAGAATTTTTTGGGTAGCATAAATTGGAACTTTCAGATCTGTTTTTATTAAAAAACTGGTGGACGATTATTTTTATGGAGGATTAGCGACGTGTTGAACGGAGCGTTTTCCTTTTTTTAAATAGACCGAAATCGGGATAACAAACCTAAAGATCTAATTCAACGTGTTTAAATCATTGTATTGCTTTCATTTTAGTGGTGAAACTTTAGCCTCTTCTACCGCTTCATTTTATGTCAACCAAGTATCGTCACGGACTTCCTTAGTAGTAAAATTTTATACGTATCTCGTGGGGTGTAGCCTGCTTGAGAAATCAAAATTATTTCTAACCCGTGTCAATTACTCTTTGCGTTCTATCGCTGATGAGGTACGATACCAGAAGAATCTATCCAATAATATTACAAAATATGCGTTAGTTATAACAGTAACCAAAAAAGGACTATCTGAAGCGACATCTAAAAGCCTAAAGGATTTACATCCGATCGACTCAACCTACTCCCGCGCCATTGATATTATCAATTCAGGTATTCATTCATTCAAAAAATATATTTTTTTCACCTACAGGGAATTAGGGATGTTTACATCAACGTCTTTCTTTTCTATTGTAAATTCCCGCTCGGTTTTTAATTTCCATTCAGTGCAGTTACTAAAACGCACCTGTGCACAAATTATACGCAATTATTAAGTCCACAATGAAATGAGAAATAAAAAAGAAAACCAAACATCAATGATTATGGGTCCATTAAAATGGCCTTATCTCATGTTAAGTTTACTAGTAGGAGTTGTGCATGTTGCTAATGCGCAAACGACGTTTACCGAAGATGCAAGTTCCTATGGACTAGATCTAGGCTTTAATAAGGATGGCGGGCATGCGTGGGCAGATTACGATAATGACGGTGATTTAGACGTACTAGTATTAAATAATAACAATGGTCAACGTAACTCCCTTATGCGAAATAACGGCAATGGTACGTTTACCAATGTCCAAGGAACCTTAGTCTCTGGGATGCTAAGTGACCTCGCTGAGCGTCAAGCCGCATGGGGTGATGTAAACAATGATGGACGTCCTGACTTTTTAATGACTTCACACGGTACAGGTAACAACAGTTCAGCCATGCAAATTTATATTCAAAATAATGACGGTACCTTTGGGGATGGAATTGGGGGCTCTACTCCAATCACTGTTGGTAAAAGTGGTTTTACCATAAACATTAATCTTTTAAATGTTGAAGGAGCCGGATTTTTTGATTTTGAAGGGGATGGCGATTTAGACATATTTTTTGATAGTCACAATTACGGAATTGAACTCTTAAGAAATAATTATATTGATCACACTACCCACACCGTGGTTAATCCAGGTCCTGCAGCCTTGTTTTCTCATATTACCACCAGTAATGGGTCGCCAAATGTAGATTTCGGATTAAATCAATATGCCACTGATGGAGATTATGGTACTGCGGCCGATGTAAATGATGATGGTTGGGTTGATTTGTTTATGCGTAAGCGCGATGAAAATGATTTCTTTCTTAATCAAGGTGGAACATTTGTTAATGGAGCAGATTTAGGTCAAGCCGAAAACGGAAACAAAGGGGCAAATGGCTTATGGGATTTAGATAATGATGGCGATTTAGATGCCGTTTGGACCGAAAATGGCCTCACCCAAATTTTTAGAAATGACAATGGTACATGGACTGCCCTTGGCGCAGCCACTTTTCCTGGATTACCACAGCCGGGTAATACCGATTTAGGTACTTCTTCAGCTGGAATTGATGGACTGGCAGGAGGTGACATAGATAACGATGGAGATATTGATATTATTTTTGTTGGAGATAGTAGAAGTTATTTGTTTATCAACCAATTAAATAGTCCTCTTCCTGCACCAGGTCTTATAGGGAGTGGTACTGCGATGACTTTTCAATTGGATAGTGAAACCTTTAATACGAGAGATGGGGAAGGAGCAACCATGGTTGATATAGATAATGATGGAGATCTAGACATCTATATGAGCATAAATCATAATAGTGGAAATCAATTATTCATTAATAATTTACCGGCAGCCAATAGAAATAATCATTTATTTATCGATGTTACCGAAGATCGTGGAGCGGATGGGAGTACTGGCGGATTTTCAGGAAGAACAGCAATTGGAACCAACGTACTCATTAGAGATTGTGATGGAAATATTGTCAGTGGTTTACGTCAAGTTAATGGCGTTTTTGGGCATGGAACCCAACAAACTCCGCTGGTTCATTTCGGATTACCATTAGGTGAAAATCAAACTTACCTAATTGAAGTGCATTATCCAAATCTATACAATGCCGGGTCTGGTTCTATAGAGCGCTTAATTGCTACGGCAATTGCGCAACCAGGTACCATCCCAGGAACCAATCATTACAGTTTAACGACAACGGACGCGGCCGCTTTAGAGAATTTAAATGCACCTATCGCTAATGATGATATTGAAACGGTTTCTTATGGTAACACAGTTTCCGTACAACTCAGTTTATTTGATAATGACTCGGAGCCTGATGGAGATAACTTTTATATTTCTGACATCGTTCAACCAGCTCATGGATCTGTAGTTATTGATGATGCAGACCTAGGCCTAGTGACATATACCTATAATGAAGCGGTTCCTTTTTCAACCACCTCATTTACCTATACTATTTCTGATGCCTTTGATGGTTTATGTCCTGGATCGGGAAAGAGCGCAACTGCTACGGCAACCATTTATGAACCCTGTACGGATAGCGCAGGTATTGATACCGATGGGGATGGAATAAACGACGTTTGTGATATTGATGATGATAATGATGGTATTTTAGATGTATTGGAAGAACAGTGTGAAATTTCTTTGAGTCCAGGAACCCCGCCCACCACCAATGCGATTACGGCGTTTGGAACGTCTTTATATACCGACTTTAATTCCTATTGGAGCTCTTCTACATCATCAGTAAACCCCGTACAACCAAATGATAATTTTCATTTACTGGCTTTTGAAATTGGAGGTAAGGTTTATCCTACTGGAATCCCGAACTCTCGACTCATTGATACCGATTCAAATGGGTATTACGATCAATTAGATACTGATGGAAATGGCACAGGAGATGTTGCTTTAGAAGAAACAAGCTTTACGGCGCTAGCTCCGTTTTCTTCAATAAATACAGGTATCCGTTTAGAAGCGGCAAATATCGATGGAAATAATGCCTCGGCTGCAGGACCTTTACTTACTTCTGGTGGAGCTCCATTTAACCCCTATCTAAATGCAGGAACAAGAGGATTAAACATGGCCTATGCCGTAGCAAATATTGGAAGTACTTGGTATTTTAATTTACAAGGGATTAGTCCTGCTGCCTATGGGGATGGAGAACTCGATATTTTAATTACCCAAGTGGCCCAACCTGGAGCTAGCACTAATAATAGATTGTTTGTTTTAGATGTTTATGGAAATTATTTGGGAAATGGGGTCAATGTAAACTGGAATTCAGTGCCTTCGATGGGAAATTATGTCGTTGATCAATACAATACCAATGATAGTCCAAATGCGGGAAATGTGGCAAAAGGAATTCGTTTTGCAGGGATAGAATTAGCTGACTTTAATTTAACGCCAGCCGAACTTGCAGATGCAGTCGTTATTCAATATGAAGTATCTGCTAATGCAGATCCAACTTTCCTGGCTCTAAATGACGATAGTTTTTTATCGGGCTGTGCAAATTTAGACTCCGACGGAGATGGTCTGTCAAATTCTGTGGATTTAGACTCGGATAATGACGGGATTCCTGATAATATTGAAGCACAAACAAGCTTAGGATATATCGCCCCAAGCGGTGTAGATTCAGATGGAAACGGTCTGGATGATGCTTATGAGTCAGTTCCTGGAGCTGGTGAAGGCCTAACACCCACAAACACAGACGGATCAGACAATCCTGATTATTTAGATCTAGATTCGGATAATGAACGAGGTAATGACACCACCGAGGCAGGTCTTACCCTGAGTTATGTAGATTCAGATGGTGATGGTTTAGATGATTTATCCGATGCCACTGTGGGGTATTCAGATCCAGGAGGAACCATTGATGATCCGGTTAGCGGACCGGTTGCGTTACACGATAAAGATGGTGATGTGAATAGTGGTGGGGATTTAGATTTTAGAGATGCTTTAGATGATCGTCCGGACAATGACAATGACGGTATTGCCGATGAGGATGATGTAGATGATGATAATGATGGTATTTTAGATACTGATGAGGGCTGTGGTAATTTATTGATTAATGGAAGTTTTGATGCTCAAGATTTTTCGAGTTCAGTAGAGTTTCCTGGTCCAAATACAGAGTCTGGAGGTACATTTATCGGTCAAACGATTAACAATTATAGTTTATACGGTTGGAGTCAAAGTCACAATTTAGATGGCTGGGTTGGCAGTGGAAGTTTTTCATGGACGCCAAATGATTTTGCAGCGTCTTATGATGGTGATCAATACATTGATGTTTTAGGCAACAACGCCCATTCAGGAGGGATTAATAATACAATTTCTCATACGGTTGCTACCGAAGTTGGTCAATCGTATATCTTGAGTTTTTATTGGGGGGAAGATGTAGGGCATTCGCCAGGAAGTATCGTAACTTTAGATTTAGACGTATTAGATGCGGGATCCAATAGTATTACAAGTCAAACCCTTAGCACTTTAGCTGTTGGGCCAGAGAATGGCATAATAGGGCCAAAAACATGGTATTATTACGAGGTATCGTTTGTGGCTACTACAACCACAACGAGGGTTGAATTACAGGCAACGCCTCCCGCTGGAAACACCAGTGCAGGAGCTGCTTTAGACAATGTTCGCATGATTCGAGATGGCGCCTGTCAAGACACCGATGGAGATGGTATTATTGATGCTTTTGATTTAGATTCAGACAATGATGGCATATTTGATGCTGTAGAAGCCGGGCATAATCAAGCGCATACCAATGGGGTAGTTAACGGCGCTGTTGGAGCAGATGGATTGCCTGATGCCGTACAAGATGCCCCAGATGATGAGCGTACAAACTATGCCTTAGCTAGCACGGATAGCGATGGGATTCCAAACTATGTGGATTTAGATTCAGATGGCGATGGGATTCCAGATAATGTAGAGGCGCAAACTTCAGTAGGTTATACAGCGCCATCTGGATCGGTTGATGTAAATGGCGTATTTACGAATTACACCAGCGGATTAACACCAGTAAATACGGATGGTGCAGACAATCCTGATTATGTAGATTTAGATTCAGATAATGAAGGTGGAGATGATACAGCAGA
>JGI24723J26617_10002486_pt1 | contig 14444 bp, 13 predicted proteins | sample Cruoilmetagenom6_FD_26617 | JGI IMG/M metagenome (IMG submission 26617)
CCGAACGCCTCTCTTTCATAGGCGCGATCATGGCCGCCATCGGCCTCGACCATCTGTCGGGGCAGGAGGCGGTGGCGGGCATGTTCGGCGCGGTCATGTGCGGCTATCTGATGATGATAAACACGCCGCCTGAAGACCGCACCGGCGTGGTGACGGTGGTCATCACCGCTGCCGTGATCGGGCTGCTTGGCGCTGGATTGCAGGAATGGGCGGGCAATTTCGTCCACACCTCGATCCGCGAGATGCACGCCTTTGCCTTCATGAGCCTGTGCGGGTTGGCCTCACGATACATTGTCGATCTGTTCAAGCTGACCGAACTGGTCAAATCGCTGATGAAAGCCTTCGTCAAATCGCTGTTCACAAGCCTGCGCGGGGTGAAATGATGGGCAATTCATTCGATCCCATCGGCGACGTGAGCGACTGGCTGATCTTCGGCCTGTATTTCATCGGATGCATGGCGCTGTTCTGGGAAAGCGCAGATCATTGCAAGCGATCCTTGGCCTGGCGGATGACGATTTACTGGCTGGCTTCAATCCTTGGTCTGTTCCTTATGGGACGTTATCTGCACCACAATGGGATCGTCGCCAGCTGGCTGTTCACGCTCAACCACTGGTCGCTGGCGATTTACGGCATTGTTCACGCATTTGTTACCCGCGCGATGATGCAGACGATGAAGCAAAGGGATGCGCAGATAGCACAGCTGACCGTCGAAAACGAAAAGCTGCGGCACGAAAGCGCACGGTAAGCATGCGGCTGGATAGGCAGATGCTGGTTGAGAACCCCGCCCGGCGCGGCGGAAGCGTCAGTTTCTGCGGTCGAGCAGGTACACAAAGCCGTTAAGCGCAGGCGCGGCCTTGAGGAAATCGCGCCATGCCCCCTTCACGCCTGAAAATCCGACCACCACAACATCGCCCCCAAGGATTTGCGGGTCNGGCGACAGGCCGGCACGCACATCGCGCAAATCAAACCGTCCGGCCATGCGCCTGCCATCCACAGTACGAAAGACGACGACCTCATCGAGCTTGGCTACGCCGGTAGGGCTCTCAGCCCGCGCAATCGCAGCAAGCAGCGTATATTCCCGGTCAATCTCGTAAACGCCGGGCTGCTTGACCTGTCCCTCAACGGCAACAAATCGCTTCGCCGGCTCTGCCACCGAAACAACCACCTGCGGATCGACGATATAACGCTGGCTCAATCGGTCGGAAATGTCGGCGGCAAGCTCGGTCGGGCTGCGCCCGGCAGCCTGAATCTCACCCAGCAGAGGCATCTGTATATTGCCCACATTGTCGACCTGCAGCTCGTCATTGCTTAGATCGGGTTCCTGAAAGACCTGCAAATCCAGAACGTCGTTGGGCACAATGATATAGGAGGCGGGCGGCGCATTGGGATCTGCCGGCGGGATCACCCTATAGGCAACTTCGCCATTTGGCACAGCTGACATGCGAGACGATTGGCACGCCCCCAGGCTCAATGCCACAAACAGGATCGCCATGGTCCGAAGATTGCAGAGCCTCATTTTGCCGTTTTCCCTTCGACAGAGATTGTCATCCAATTTTCCGGCCGGGCCATGCCGACACATGGTCCATCGACTATGCCCCGCATTGCCACGAAGGTGCGGCCCTAATCAACGGCTGATCGCGCTGTTCCACAGATTGCGATCATCGCGGCATGGCCGCTGGCCCGCAGGCTTGTGTCTGCGCCGGAAGCGGCGTCAGAATGCCTTGTCATGGATTAGCACACGAAGCGTCAGGAAAATGATCTGAATGTCGCGCAGGATCGTCCAGCCTTCGAGATATTCCAGATCGGACTGCAAGCGCGAAACCAGATCGCTTTCGTGATCGGTCGCACCCCGAAATCCGCGGATTTGGGCAAGGCCGCTCAAACCGGGCTTGAGGCTGTGCCGATGCCAGTAGCGGTGGTCGACTTCCCAATATAATTTGTCACCCGCAAGCGCCCCCGTGGCGTGAGGGCGAGGGCCAACAAGGCTCATATCGCCAAGCAGCACATTGATCAGCTGTGGGAGTTCATCAATGCTGCTGGAGCGAAGCAACCGGCCAATTTTGGTAACGCGCTGATCATTTCTGCTGGTCAGGACCGTGGCATCCCGGTCAGCCATCTCAACCGACATGCTGCGGAACTTGTACATCTCGAAAAAGCGATTGCCGCGGCCAACCCGCTTCTGCCGAAACAGCACCGGGCCGCCATCTTCCAGTTTGATGGCAATCGCCACAATTGCCAGCACCGGCAACAGAACCAGGAGCGCGCCCAGCGCACAGCCCATGTCAAACAGCCGCTTCGTTGCCCTGTCGCGCAGGCCCAGTGGCCCTGATGACACCATCAGGACCCCCTGATCGCCGACTACGCGTGCGCCTTGCGCACCAAGCTGGACAACCTGCTCGTCAAGCACTTCGCCTTCCACATTGGCCCCTTTGAGCACCATCGCCCAGGCCGCCCGCCGTTCCAGCGGACAACTCACTATAACCCGGTCAATATTGCGCAGGACCAGTCCGACCCGGTCCATCGCCTGCGGATCCTTGAGGTCCGGGTCCAGATTCATGTCGACAGCCGAAATGTGGATCGCGCTATCCAGATGCACCGGAGGTCCATCATCATCGATCACCAGTTCATTCATCACCGCAGCGCCGCAGCGCCACCGCACGAAGGAGCGCAGCTGCAAGCGGGACCAGATCATCAGCAACGCTGACAATCCAACACCTGCCGTAAAGGCAACACGCGAAAACTGCGCACCCGACTTGGTCAGGAATGCAATCAACACAACGGCAGCGGCAGACAAGGCCAATGCCAGCAGCGCCTTCACAATCCCGCTGCCGGCATCGCGCAGCGAGTCGATCGAATAGGCACCATTGTACAAGGCGATTGTCAGGAATAGCGGCGCAATAACCTGGCCGCTTATCAAGGCGTCCGTCATCCCGTCAGGCCCAAGATAAAGGAAGCCGAGAATCAGAAAACCCGTCATCAGCACAGCAAGATCAGCAACAATCTGGGCCAGATAGCATTGCAGGCGCCGACGTTCGAGCGAAGGAGCGATCAGCAGTTTGTCACTGGCCTGCCAGGTCGGGATTGGCGGACTAACTGCCACATGAGCATTCACTAAATATTTCCCCGTGTCATTAACCAGCAAGAACAGCATGGACACTACGTAGCAATGCGTATGCATGCAGAAAGCTAAGGGCAAATTAACAGCGGTGAAACGATACAGAACTGTGCATGAAACGAATCAATGCGGCAGCTAGCCTGTCAATCATCTTTGTCTGGCAGCTGCCCGTGCGATCTCTGATATCCCCTGCGCCAGCAAGAGCTCCGCATCCTGGCTGCTGGCCAGCATGGACTGGTGCATCCCGGCAAGCTTTTTCACCAGCCTTTCAAGCCGCTGGGCACGCCACTTGCCCAATTGCGTTTGCAACATTGGCACGTCTTTCCAGAAAACGCGGCGGGCGGACCGTTCAGAATCAAGCAGCGCGCGGACATTCCCTGACGGACCCAATCTGGCGGACAATGCAGCAAGCTGCGCTGCGCGCCGTTCGAATGCCAGCAATACCGCCACGGGATTGATACCATTTTCACGGTAGCGCCTCAGCTCTGCCGAAAGCCGCGAAACATCACCGCCCAGCGCGCAATCGACAAGCGTTGCAAAACCATCGTCCTCGCACTGTGCGCCGATGGCATCCAATGCCGCTATGTCGGCGGTGCGCGGCCCTTGCAGGCTTGCATCGAGATACAGCGCAAGCTTTTCCACCTCGGAGCGGGCAAGGCGGATATCAAGGCCCGCACCGCGCGCGATCCGCTCTGCCAAGCCGGTGTCCATCCGCACCCCGGCCTGATCGCCCATCTTGCGAACCGCAGCAGCAATTGCCTGCAAATCGGGCGGATAAAACATCGCCACCAGCGCATCCGGCCGGCTGGCAAGGAGCTTGGCGGTGCGTGACTTGTCCGTCGCACTCGTCGCAACAATCAGGACAGGGCTTGCCTCGACTTCCGCTTCGACAAGGTTCTTCACAGCATCATGTGCCTCATCGCCTTGTGCGCGCACAAGGATATGCCTGGAATCGCCAAAAAGGGAATTGGAACGCGCCTCGTCACCCAGGCGGACCGGGTCTTTGCGCAGATCCGCGCCGGGCAGTTCGATACGCTCGCCAGCATCGGGCAGCAGGCTGACAATACGCTCGGCAGCTTGCCAGGCACCCGCCTCGTCCGGTCCGCAGAAAAAGAACACTCGCGCCTGCGATGCGGCCTGGCTGGCCATTTTAGGGAAGGTGCTTTGTGTCGCCTTCACCGTTGCGCCGGGCCACCGTCCCGCAGTTCCAGCGCGAGATTAGTGACGATACGGTTGGCGACATCGGCCGCAAGATTTTCCAGCGCCGTCTGTTCGGCGGCAATGGTGGCATAGTCCGAAGACACAACGTCGATCCCGGCATCAGAGCCGGCTGATGCATCAAGCACGATCTCTCCGCTTGCCATGTCGACAAGCTGATAACGGGCGCGCAATGTCCGCCGCTGACGTCCGATAGTATCATCGGAAAGCAGCGCAAACCCTTCCAGCCGATCATCCAGCCTGACATCCAGACGGTAACGCGGTGTCTCGCCCTGCCTGGCGGAGCTTTGTAAACTGTCATGGAGCGCATTGCGCACCAGCCACCCGGCCTTGCCTTCAATGGGGGCCACTTTGATGGCGGTCAGCCCGCGGGCCACCGCTCCATCGCCGCCGCCCGCATACATCGGCTGCAAACCGCAGGCCGCCAGCAACAGGCTTGCACTCATCATGGCAAAGGCAGGCTTCCTGCTCATGCGACAATATTGACCAGTCGGTCAGGCACTACGATCACCTTGCGAACAGGGGCTCCATCAAGGAAACGCTGAACCTTCTCGCTGGCAAGCGCAAGCGCTTCCAGCTCGTCATTGGTGGTGCCCTTGGCCACCATGATCGTGTCGCGCAGCTTGCCTTTGACCTGCACCGCGATGGTAACCTCGTCNTCGACCAACAATTCCGCATCGACTTCTGGCCATGCGGCATCGGCGATCAGCCCTTCGAACCCGGCTTCTTGCCAGGCTTCTTCTGCCAGATGCGGCATCATCGGCGCGGTCANCAGCATCACCGCACAAATCGCCTCGGATCGGCTGGCACTGGCTTCTGCCTTTTCAATCGCCGTGACCAGCTCATAAATCCGCGCCACCGCCTTGTTGAAGGACAATGCTTCCACATCTTCGGCCACCGCGGCGATCGCCTGATGCATCTTGCGGGCCAGAGGTTTGTCCTGCCCTGTTGCATCGGGCACATATTGCCCGAATATCCGCCACAGACGCTGAACGAAACGCGCGCATCCCTCAATCCCGGCTTCGGACCAGGGCAAATCGCGTTCCGGCGGGCTGTCGGACAGCATGAACCAGCGCGTAGCATCAGCCCCATATGTCGCGACGATTTCATCCGGATCGACGACGTTCTTCTTTGACTTCGACATTTTGATGACACGCCCGATATCAACCGGTGCGCCATCCGCCATCAGCGTTGCGGTGCTGGCCGCGCGCGCAACTTCGGCGGGGCTGAAATACATTGGCTGGCCATTGTCGGTATTGGTCCGGGAATAGGTCTCGTGCGTTACCATGCCTTGTGTGAACAGGCTGGCGAATGGCTCTTTCACGTCAATCTGGCCGATCCGCGCCAACGCGCGGGTCCAGAATCGGGCATAAAGCAGATGCAGGATCGCGTGTTCGATACCGCCAATATATTGCTCCACCGGCAACCATTTGGCGATCGCTTCCGGATCGAACGGGCGGTCGCCCGGCTGGCTGGCAAAGCGCAGGAAATACCATGATGAATCGACGAAAGTGTCCAGCGTATCAGTCTCGCGGAGCGCTGCCTTGCCGCATTGCGGACAATCAACATGTTTCCAGCTTGGGTGACGCTCCAGCGGATTGCCCGGCGTTGCAAAATCGACATCCTCAGGCAGAACCACAGGCAGCTGATCTTTGGGCACCGGAACGACACCGCACGCATCGCAATGGATGAACGGGATGGGCGTTCCCCAATAACGCTGGCGTGAAACGCCCCAGTCACGCAGCCGGTATTGCGTCTTCGCCTTGCCCCAGCCTTCGGCTTGCGCGCGCGCGATCACTGCCGCCTTGGCTTCGGCCACCTGCATTGAATCGATGAAATCAGAATTGACGACTATCCCGTCGCCCATTTCTGCCTCTCCGGCGAAAGGCCTGGCGGCATCATCCGCGCTTTCGGCAACAACGCGCATGATCTCAAGCCCGTATTTGGTGGCAAATTCAAAATCGCGCTGGTCATGTCCGGGCACCGCCACAACCGCGCCAGTGCCATAATCCATCAGCACGAAATTGGCGATATAGACCGGCAATTCCGCACCGGTGAACGGATGCTTTGCCGTCAGACCTGTATTGAAGCCCAGCTTTTCAGCTGTTTCCAGTTCCGCCGCGGTTGTGCCGCCGGCACGGCATTGCTCGATAAAGGCCTGCACTTCGGCTGAAGTTTCCGCCAGGCCGCGAGCCACCGGATGTTCAGCAGCGACGGCCACGAAACTTGCACCGAAAATCGTGTCNGGCCGGGTGGTATAGACAGACAATGATGTGCCGTCAGACANTGCGAACGAAAATTCCAGCCCCTGGCTTTTGCCGATCCAGTTTTCCTGCATCGTGCGCACTTTTTCCGGCCAGCCATCGAGATTTCCCAAGCCGCCAAGCAGTTCATCGGCAAAGTCGGTGATCTTGAGAAACCATTGAGAAAGCTTGCGCTTTTCGATCAGCGCGCCAGACCGCCAGCCGCGCCCGTCGATCACTTGCTCGTTGGCCAGCACGGTCTGGTCTACCGGGTCCCAGTTGACCGCGCTTTCCTTGCGATAGACCAGATCGGCAGCATACAGATCAAGGAACAGCGCCTGCTCCTGCCCGTAGTAGTCCGGCTCGCAGGTCGCCAGTTCACGGCTCCAATCAAGCGCAAAGCCCAGCCGCTTCAATTGCGCCTTCATGGTGGCAATGTTTTCGCGCGTCCAGCCGCCCGGATGCACGCCCTTTTCCATCGCCGCGTTTTCCGCCGGCATACCAAATGCATCCCAGCCCATCGGGTGCAGCACTTCGTATCCGCGCATCCGCTTGTAACGGGCCAGAACATCGCCCATCGTGTAATTGCGGACATGGCCAATATGAATCCGCCCGGAAGGGTATGGAAACATTTCGAGCACGAAACTGCGCGGCTTGTCTGAGGAGTCATCGGCGCGGAAACTTTCCCGCTCTTCCCAGACCTGCTGCCAACGGCTGTCCGCCCCGGCCGAATCGAACCGATCATTCATGACCTTGCGGTCTCCTTGCCGGCGGAATCAGCTTCCGATTGCGTTGCGGCGCAAATCGCGGGCGCGCGTCAGGATAATGTCCTCAAGTTTTTGCACCGTGGCCGCCTGCACCGGCGCGCTGGCCCACGCGCTTCCGCCGCCCACTTCGCGGCTGGCCGTGACGCGCAATGCATCGGCTCGCAAGTCCTGATCCAGGATGCTCACGGTCACCTTGACGCGCTCGCCTGAATTTTGCGGATTGGTATACCAGTCGGTTACAATAACGCCGCCGGCACTGTCGGTCTGCAGAAGCGGCATGAAAGACAAAGCATCCAGGCTGGCGCGCCACAGGTAGGAATTCACACCTATGGTGGTGACACGCGATGCCGCTAGATCGGGGGCAAGCGCCTCTTTCCCGCCGCAGCCAGCCAGTGCAAGCGCCGCTGCCGCACAAAGGCCGGCGCGCATAGCTGAACGTATGAAAGGATGGCCAGTTTGCGTGCTGCCGTTCATGATCGTTTCCAGTTCCTATTCCGGCCCGGCCGAACTGCGCAGCCAGGCTCCCTGATCCAGCCTCTATAACCGTCGCACACGGCGCGGCAAGTGGCCGCATCGACATAGGCCCGTGCAATTGCCGCGTCATGGCCAGACAGGTCAGCCCATGTTAATATTGCGCCAGCGATTTTCGGTCTATAACCGGCAATCGGCAACGGCGATTCGCCCATTTGAATATGGCCCCCAGGGATTCGCGATGCGAGGAACGAAACAGGTGAACCAGAAGGCCGACAGCAGCAATGCGGCAAACGGCATGACCGCCGGGGCACTTATTTCCTGTGCGGTAGTCATGCTTGCGCTGCCCAGCGCCGTGCTGGCCTTCGCCGTCGATTTCGGGCCGGGAACCGACAACGCAAACGACCGGAGCAGCGCGGCGGCTTCCTCTGCTTCGGAAGAGCCAGCCGCTTTGACGCGGGCCATTGCCATTCGCTCACTGGCCAGAGGGCAGCTTTATCCCTTCACGCCTGCCTCATCGCCTGACCGTGGCAGCCGTTCAATTACCGTGGCTGTTCGCGTCGATCCCGAAACTGCAAGAGCCATATCCGCGCAGCAGGCCGGTGGACAGATCGCCCAGCCAACCGACAAATCGCAGCTTGCGATCGCGCCGACTGCGTTCAGCCTGGGTGTTTCTCGGGGCTACAGCAATTTCGCGCAGGCGCTTGTCGGAAAGGACAAGAAGTCAAAATCGGCACTGCCCGATCTGGCCAAGTTCAGCATCGCCGCGAAAGGTGCGCCGGATGATTCTCGCTTCAGCCCGCGCATTGTAATGGACGAGACTCAATCGGCTGGACGGGCACCGCGCACTTTTGCCGGAGACAGCGATGATCTCGTCGATGTTGGCGGCAGCTACCGTGTGACCAAGAACCTCGATGTTACCGCTGGCGTGCGATACGCGCAGGAGCGTGAACGCCTGGTTCCGGTGACCGATGGCAAGCAGGACAGCCAGGCCGTTTACGTCGGAACTCAATTCCGATTCTGACGCCGCCGTAGCTGCAAATTTCACCAAATCACCTTGCATGTTGCAGTGCAGCATATTAGTGTCTGCTTGGCTTCAGGCTTTGCTGGCCTGACCAATTGTATCGCGCGAGCGGGTTGCGCGGTAGAGATAGCGAAAGGACTTTATTGATGACGCGCGTTGCCATTGTGACCGGGGGAACCAGAGGTATCGGTAAGGGCGTATGCCTTGCGCTCCAGGACAAGGGCATGACAGTCGTCGCCAATTACGCCGGCAATGACGAGGCAGCAGCCCGGTTTACCGAGGAAACAGGCATCCCATCCTATAAATGGGATGTGGGCGAACATGAGGCCACTATGGAAGGCTGCGCCCGGGTGGCCAAGGAAATCGGGCCGATCGACGTGCTGGTCAACAATGCCGGCATCACCCGCGACGGCACGCTCCACAAGATGAGTTTCGAAGACTGGAGCGACGTGATCCGAATCAATCTTGGCGGCTGTTTCAATATGGCCAAGGGGACTTTCCCCGCAATGCGCGAACGCGGCTGGGGACGCATAGTCAATATTGGTTCGGTCAATGGCCAGGCCGGGCANTATGGCCAGGTAAATTACGCCGCTGCAAAATCGGGCATCCACGGCTTCACCAAAGCGCTGGCACAGGAAGGCGCGAAATTCGGCGTCACGGTCAATGCTATCGCGCCGGGCTATATTGATACCGACATGGTCGCCGCGGTGCCCCAACCCGTGCTGGAAAAAATCATCTCCGGCATTCCGGTGGGCCGGCTGGGCCACGCCCGCGAGATTGCCCGCGGTGTGGTGTTCTTTTGTTCNGAAAACGCGATTTTCGTGACCGGTTCGACACTTTCGATCAACGGCGGCCAGCACATGTATTGATGCGTTCCCGCCGCGCGGGTGATTTTACCGCAGATAGTTCGATCCGCCATCCAGTGCATAGGTAGAGCCGGTCATAAACTGGCTTTCATCACTTGCCAGAAATGCGATCGGCGCCCCGATATCCGCAATCGGATCACCAATCCGGCCCAGCGGAATAGCTTTGGCAACCATTTCCGCGCGGCCTTCCTCCAGCGCGAAATCAGCATCGGCGGCCGGTGATTGTGACATGGGGAACACCACATTCACGCGGATCCCATCATCGGCCCATTCCATCGCCGCTGCGCGGCTGATTGCCTGAATGGCCGATTTCACGCCTGCGTAAACGCCGTAATAGGCGGGCCGGTGAACAGCGCCGCTGCCAAAGTTGATAATCGATCCGCCGCCCGCTGCAATCATGTGCGGGCGCACCGCGCGCATCAGGGCCAGCGTTGCAACCGCGCCCGATTCCCACAATTCGCGCACATCCTCATCTGAAATCTCGGCCAGAGGCGCGGTGCGGATCACCGGCGACTGCGCTGCGTTGACCAAAACATCTATCCGCCCGAATTTGTCGGCGACGTCTGACACCACCTTGCTCACACTATCGCTGTCAGTGACATCGGCAGGGCAAACCATTGCAACGCTGCCATCGGCCTCAATCTCCCGCGCGACCGCTTCGAGCTTCGAACGCGTGCGGCTGACCAAAGCCACCGATGCGCCTTCGCGCGCCATGGCCACTGCAGCGCCATAGCCGCTGCCCTGGCTGGCTCCTGTCACTATCGCAACTTTACCTTCAAGCTTGCCCATGGCTCTACCGCCTTTTTCCCGATGCCGTTTCATGTTTTGCCCTGAACTGCGCGGACAACCTCCATTGCATGCAGCTTACCGATTGCCTTGCGCCGGCCGGGGCGCGTAGGCAAGAGCATGACAACCCGCTATCATCCCCCTGTAAANCGTTCGGTCGAAATCGCCGGACACAAGACTTCGATCAGCCTTGAGCCGGTTTTCTGGGATATGCTGAAGGCACAGGCTGCAATGCGGGGGCTTCCACTCAATGCGTTGGTCGCGCGTATCGATGCAGAGCGGATCAAGGCCGAAACGCCGCCGGGCCTGGCAGGCGCGATCAGAGTCTGGCTGGTATCGAACGGTTGCAAGAATGCCTGACGTGTGTGGGCTTTGGCCGGCCCCTTATGCTTGCCAGCCGTAGATCAATCGTCGCCGACACGTTCGATTTGCGCGCCGACCAGCGAAAGCTTCTCTTCCAGCCGCTCATAACCGCGATCGAGATGGTAGAGCCTGTGCACCTGTGTTTCACCCTCGGCGGCCAGCCCGGCGATCACCAGGCTCATCGAAGCGCGCAGATCGGTTGCCATCACTTCCGCGCCCGACAGTTTGGGCATGCCGTGAACAATCGCGGTCTTGCCCGATGTTTCGATATTGGCGCCCATTCGGTTAAGTTCAGGAACGTGCATGTAGCGGTTTTCGAAAATCGTTTCGGTCAACACGCTTGTGCCTTCGGACCGGCAAAGCATCGCCATCAGCTGCGCCTGCATATCNGTGGCAAAGCCGGGGAAAGGCGCGGTNGAGATATGCACCGGGCGCAACGGGCCATCGGCAGCGACATACAAATCCTGTCCGCGCGGCTCGACCAGCAGGCCGGCATCGCGCAGCGATTGCACCGTCGCTTCCATTTCTTCGATCCGCGCATTCTTGAGCAACACATCACCGCCAGTGATTGCCGCAGCACATGCATAGCTGCCTGCTTCGATCCGGTCAGACATCACGCGATACGTCGCGCCGTGCAGCCGCGGCACCCCGTGAATTGTCAGGTCGGACGTACCGATCCCTTCAATCTGCGCGCCCATCGCCGCCAGCAGGTTACACAGGTCGACAATCTCAGGCTCACGCGCGGCATTGTGCAGCGTGCTTTTACCCTTGGCGATAACCGCCGCCATCACCGCATTTTCGGTCGCGCCCACAGACACCACCGGAAAGCTGTAGCGCCCACCGGGCAAGCCGCCATCGGGCGCAATCGCGCGGACATAGCCCGCTGCCAGCTCTATTGTCGCGCCCAGCGCTTCAAGCGCCTTGAGGTGCAGGTCAATGGGGCGGTTGCCGATAGCGCAGCCGCCGGGCAGCGATACTTTGGCCTCACCCATCCGCGCCAGCATCGGGCCAAGCACAAGGATCGAGGCCCGCATCTTGCGGACCAGATCGTATGGCGCGACGTTGCTGGTGATCCGGGTGGCTTCCAGTGTCATGACCCTGCCGAAATCCTCTGGCCGTGAGCCGGCAATTGCGGTCGAGACACCAAACTGGTTCATCAGATGCTGGAAGCTGTCGATATCGGCCAGGCGCGGCAGGTTGCGCAGCGTAAGCGGCTCTTCGGTCAACAGCGCGCAGGGCAGCAAGGTGAGCGCCGCGTTCTTGGCACCGGAAATCTGGATGCTGCCCGACAGCTGCACACCGCCTTGAATGATGATCTTGTCCATCAGCGCGCTTTAGCGAGAATCGACCCGCCTGCAAGACAATGCACTGTGCCGCATTGCGCTGGACCCCNGTTGCACATCGCAGGTCAACGCGCTTAAAGCACCTTCCATAACGACAGGGCCATTCCAGACGATATGACATCGCAAAATTACAATAAGCCTGTGCGCAAGGCCGTGTTTCCCGTTGCCGGCCTGGGCACGCGGTTCCTGCCCGCCACCAAGGCGATCCCCAAGGAATTGCTGCCGATCGTGGACCGTCCGCTGATACAATATGCGGTGGATGAGGCGCGCGAAGCCGGGATTGAGGAACTGATCTTCGTAACCGGGCGCGGCAAGACCGCCATCGTCGAACATTTCGACACCGCCTACGAACTTGAAACCACCATGGCCGAGCGGGGGAAACCTCAAGATGCGCTGGAACCAACCCGCGTCAAGCCGGGCAATCTTGTCACCGTGCGCCAACAGGTGCCGCTGGGTCTGGGCCATGCCATATGGTGCGCGCGCGCGATTGTAGGTGACGAGCCGTTCGCAGTCTTCCTGCCGGACGAGCTGATGATTGGCGAGCCCGGCTGTATGAAACAGATGGTCGATGCCTATGGCGAGGTGGGCGGCAATCTGATTTCAGTTCTTGAAGTGCCGCATGAGGAAGTCTCCAGTTACGGCGTGATCGACCCAGGCCCGCGCGCGGGCGCACTCACCCAGGTCAATGGGCTGGTGGAAAAGCCCAGTATTGAAGACGCGCCATCCAATCTGATCATTTCGGGCCGTTACATTCTCCAGCCCGATGTCATGCGAAGGCTTGAAACGCAGCAAAAGGGCGCAGGCGGCGAGATCCAGCTGACCGACGCGATGGCACAGATGATCGGCAACCAGCCATTCCATGCCGTGACTTTCGCGGGCCGGCGGTTCGACTGCGGGTCCAAGATCGGCTTTGTCGAAGCAACGCTGGCGCTGGCGCTGGAACGCGAGGATATGGGCGAGGAAGTGCGCGCCATGGCCAAGCGCTTGCTGGGCTGACTGGCGCAACCATGCCGGCATAGCGCAGCCGCGATGCGCACAATGGCTTCATCGCACAGCGAAAATGGGGCAAGGTCGGTTTCTGAAGGGAGCCGCCGCCGCGTACCATGGCCAAAAGCAACACAGCCATACCGGACTGGGTCCGCACTCTCTTGCCCGGATTGGCAGCGCTTGCGGCGGTCTTTGCCCTGCAATTGATAGGTTTCGCGCCGCTGACCCGCACCGGGCAACTGATTTTCGATGCCTATCAGCGCGCTGCACCGCGCACCTATGAACCCGCCCCGGTCAGGGTTGTCGATATAGACGAGGAATCGATTCGCCGCCACGGCCAGTGGCCCTGGCCGCGCACGCAGATCGCCCGGATGGTGGAAAAGCTGGGCGATGCTGGTGCCGCAGTTATCGCGCTTGATATCGTGTTCTCCGAACCGGACAGGACCTCCCCCCCGCAGATCGCGGCGCAAATCCGCCGCGCCGGCAAGGTGGCTGGGAACAGCGCCCCGATCAACGCCGCCTTGGCCAACAGGCTGGCCTTGCTGCCCGATCATGACACCGTACTGGCACGCAGCTTTTCGCAATGGCCCGTGGTTGCCGGATTTTTCCTGACGCGCGATCCGCGGCAGGTGCAGGCACACGCCAAGGCCGGCTTTGCCATAGCCGGAACATCGCCCGGCAGCGCCGTGCCCGCATACAGCAACGCCGTGTTGCCATTGCCGGCGCTGGCAAAGGCCGCGACGGGAAATGGATCGCTGACTTTACAGGGAGACAGCGACGGCATCATCCGCAAGACACCGCTTGTCGCGCGGCAGAACCAGGAATTGCTGCCATCGCTGTCGCTGGAAGCGTTGCGCGTGGCGCAGGGCGCTGGCGCGATTATGATCAAGACCAGCGATGGCAGCGGCAATCTGAGCGGCGGACGCAGGCAAAGCGAGTTGGTTTCGATCAAGGTCGGGGAATTCGAAGTGCCGACAACCGCCTCAGGCGAACTCTACATGCACTATTCGCCCGGCACGGCTGAACGCAGTGTCCCGGCGTGGAAGCTGCTTGGCGATGGCATGTCGACGCAAGCCGCCGAAGCAGCTTTTGCCGGGCAAATCGTTTTTATTGGTGCCGGCGCGATCGGCCTGCGCGATCTGGTCTCCACCCCGGTGCGTGAGCGCGACCTTGGCGTTATGGTCCATGCACAGGCGGCGGAACAAATGATCCTTGGCAAATTTCTGAGCCGGCCTGACTGGGCGAAAGGGCTGGAGCGCGT
>JGI24723J26617_10002489_pt1 | contig 14429 bp, 12 predicted proteins | sample Cruoilmetagenom6_FD_26617 | JGI IMG/M metagenome (IMG submission 26617)
CTTACGAAAATCCTCGCGGATTTTCTATTCGGTTTGTATTTGCTAAATTAGTTGCTGAAACACGCAACGAAATCATACACAAAACCGTTAGGCAACATTAGATGAAAACAATACGAATTCAATGTCATTTTTAGTCTTGCCATTTTGCTATCTCTATTATCAGAATCTTCATTGAACATCTCTTGGTATTTTGAATTATTATAAATATTCTCAAACTCAGGCAACCATTTTTATTTTTTTTACGTCTTTATAAATAAACCATCCAAATTAACTAAACTAAATCCAACACAATATATTGCTGATTTATGATAGCTTTGATTATTTATAAATTACTTAAAAATGTATAACTAATATTAAATGGCAGATAACTTTAAACCAATGAGTAGAATAATTACAATAATTTTAATTCTGTCCCTTTTTTCAACAAATGCAAATGCTCAAAATATTATTGTTGAAGGCATAATAAAAGATTCAGAACGAAAAGAAATCCTACCTTTTGCTAACATTTATTTACAAAAAAATTATTTAGGTACTATAAGCAATGAAAAAGGAGCATTTAAAATTACTATTCCTTCTGACAAAAAAAATGATAGTTTAGTTATCTCATATATTGGTTATAATTCTCAAAAAATTAGTATCGCAAGTATAAAAAGTCCCATTGAAGTATTACTTGTTGAGAACCAAGAGGCTTTAGATGAAATTATAGTTACTGGATATACTGCAAATTCAATTATTGAAAAAGCAATCTCAAAAATACCTCAAAATTATTATCAAGAACCTTATAAATCAAAAGGGTTTTATAGAGTGACTTCACAAAAAGACAATAATTATATTCATTTATCTGAAGCCGTTTTTGATATCTACCAATCAAAAATTGATAACAATAAAAAGCAATTTAAATTAGAAAAGATGAGAGCCATAAAAGATGAAAAAGCATCTAAAGGCATCGACTTGGGATTAAAACCAAAAGGAATATATGAATTTGACATTGTAAATAATGCAAATGATATTGGGTTACTGAATAGAAAAGGGCTTAAACTTCATACGTTTAAAATTGATGGCTCTGAATTTATAAATAACAGAGAAGTCTATAAAATTACTTTTGACCAAAAGTCTACTAAAAAAGCTGGTTACAAAGGTTATGTATTAATAGACAAAGAAACATTTGCCTTTGTTTATTTTGACTTTCAATTAAGCCCCAAAGGCATTACTTACTATAAATTCGGAGATGCTTCAACACGAACATTAATGAAAATAGTAGGAATCCAGATTGATATGAGTAGAAATAATTATCAAATCTCATATAAACAATTTGGCAACAAATACTACTTAAATAATGTTGGGAATGATGCAACATTAACTTTTAAAAGCGATAGAGAGCATTATAACTTTAAAACTAATACTAGAGTAGATTATTTGATAACAAAAATTGAGACAAGAAATATTAAGCAATTCTCAAATGAAGAAATATTAGGACAAAGCAAACTTATAGAAGAACAAAACTCTATTTATGATGCTGACTTTTGGAAAAATTATAACATTATGTTACCAACAAGTGACTTTAGTAAAATTGCTTCAAAGATAGAAGCCAACAACAAAGCCAATGACATAAAAATTGAAATTGAAGAAGAATTAAATAAACTACCAAAAGACAAATCCATTAGAATTGATTCGATTTTAAGTTTTTATAATAGTAAAAATTTATTTAATGGTACTGTCTTGATTACTTCTGAAGGAAAAACAATACTTCAAAAAAGTTACAACAATACACTCACAGACAATAAATTAAACTCACAATTCCGAATAGGCTCATTAAGTAAGACATTTACTTCTATGATAATTGCTCAACTTGAGAATGAAGGTAAATTAAAGTATAGTGATTCGATTAGTAAATTTTTACCTGATTATAAAAACGAAAATGTTACTATTCATCATTTAATGAGCCATCAATCTGGAATACCTAATTTTTTAGCAGATGGAGATTATTTAAAACAAATTTTTACTAAAAAATACACGCTTGAAGAATTAGTAGACCAATTTTGCAGCGATACCTTAGAATTCCGATCGGGAACTAAATTTGGATATTCCAATTCTAACTTTGTAATTTTAAGTTTAATCGCTGAAAAAATCTTAAATAAAAATTACAACGACATTCTTGATCAATATATTTTCAAACCACTAAATATGGCAGATACATATTTTGGAAAAAGCACCGATAGCACCAATCTTGTATCTGGATTTATGTATGGAAAACCAGAACCAAAATTTTATATTCAAAATGTTGGAGGTGCCGGAGGAATAACTTCGACAACTGATGATTTATTAAAATGGAGTAATGCCTTAGATTCAACACAAATTCTACCAACTTCTAAAATAAAACAATTAATAGAACCCAAAGCGGAATACAATGATTGGGATGCCTATTATGGTTATGGCTGGATGATTGATAGGTATATGTTTCCTTCTTCAAAAAAACATAAAATATACTACCATCCAGGAACGGATCTTGGTTTTAATACAATGTTTGTGAAGCAACCAGACAATGGAATTACAATAATACTTTTGAATAATACTGGTGAATTTCCAAGATTTGAGATAACGGGATTAATATTGAATGAATTGAACTAAATAACGTTGCCTAACAACGTGTATATTTAATTGCTTCTGCTGGCTAACACAATGATCTTTGTGTACTTTTTACTATATTGTTGTTGCGGAAAATAAAGCGTGTACTTTTACGCAACGAAAGTCATACACAAAACCGTTGTACGTCATACGAAAAACGAAATTCAACGGAATAATAGAAAATTCGAAAAACGAGGAAAATAAATACTAAATAATCAGAATTATGAAAAAATCAACCAACGGACTGACTTTACTTGCAACACTTTTTGCATTGACTTTTGGAATTCAAAGTTGTGACCAAAAACAAAAAGAAGAAACGAAAGAAGTTGAAAAAGAAGTAATAGTTGAATCTGAAAAACCTGAATATTTTCTGTTGCGACCAGAAGTGGAGAAAGCTTACGGATATTCCCACGCTGTGAAAATTGGAAATAGTATTAAAATTTCTGGAGCAGTAAGTATGGACGGTGAAGGAAATCCAACTGCTGTTGGTGATATAGAACAGCAGATGAAAAACTGTTATGCTGATTTGGAAAAAATACTAAAACATTATGGTTGCACATTTGACGATGTAGTAAAAGAAGACATTTTCACAACTGATATGGCACAAATGCTGGAAAAATCAGCATATAGAGCTGAAATTTATAAAAAAGGATTTCCAACTGGTTCTTGGCTTGAAGTAAAGGGATTGGCATTACCTGAATTTATGGTTGAAATCGAACTTGAAGTTCATAAATCTGAATAAAAGTACGAACGCACAACAATGGCTATAAGTAATTGCTTAATATCGACTACTTCTGAAAATCCTCGCGGATTTTCAGTTTGGTGTGTACTTGCAAAATTAACCGCTAAACCACGCAACTACTCATAGCCGAGACCGTTGTGCTTCATTACCACAAACCGCTAACCAATGATAAAATTCTTTAGAAAAATTAGAAAAAATTTACTTTCAGAAGGAAAAACTGGAAAATATTTGAAATATGCTATTGGAGAAATTATTCTTGTTGTTATTGGAATTCTAATCGCATTACAAGTTAACGAATGGAATAGTGATAGAAATAAAAGAAAATCAGAAAAGATATTAATAGTTCAACTTAAAAGTGATTTAGAAAAATCGAAAATTGAGTTAGGAGAAATAAAAGAGTATCATTTAGATAGAGCAAGAGCAAGTACTATAATACTTCAGTCCTTTTGGAAAACTGAAACCCCAAATGATTCCATTGTAAATTATTTCCAATTAGCTGGAAGCACCAAAATGTATAGTCCTATATTAGGTACAACAAAATCTCTTATAAGTTCAGGAAATATAGATTTGATTAGCTCATCCGAGTTTAAAAATGACATCGTATCTTATGTTGAAAAAGTAGAAAGTAAGCTAAAAGATATTAAAAGACACGAAGAAAGTTATTTTAGAAAAGGCGTTGAACTAATTGATGAAATAATGCCAAATAATGTTCAACCAAAAGAATATTATATAAAAAGGTTTGACGAAGCCACAAAAGAAGATTTGGATAGATGGGATGAGACTGGTTTATATATAGTACCTAAAAACTTGGATGTGGTTCCGTTTAAATCAGATTTAAAAAAAATATTCCAAAACAAATTATTTTTTAGGGGCTATAAAAAGTTATACTTATATCAGTATAATGGTTATAGAATCTATGATGAAATACTTATACTCACAATTGAGTTATTGGATAAATTGAACAGCACTGAATTAGTGAAAACTGAGTAAAAAAATAAAATAACGAAAGCACAACAATGGCTATAAGTAATTGCTGGTTCTCACCTACTTTGGAAATTCCTGCGGAATTTCCAACTTGGTGCGTACTTGTAAAGTTAATCGCTAACCCACGCAACTACTCATAGCCGAGACCGTTGTGCTTCATTACCAGAAACCGCTAACCAATGATAAAGTTCTTTAGAAAAATACGTTACGATCTTATGGAGAAAAACAAAGTTGGTAAGTACTTGAAATATGCTATTGGTGAAATTGTATTGGTGGTCATTGGTATTCTAATTGCCGTTTCAATTAACAACTGGAACGAAGCGCAAAAAAATAGAAAAACTGAAAAATTACTTCTTCAAAATGTTTTGTCTGACCTATTAGTTAATGAGAAAATTTTGAACAGTTCTGAATTAAAAATTGATAGACAAATAAACGAAACGAAACTATTTTTGGAATTAATGCGAGATGATCCAATAGATTCAACTCTATATAAAGTTAAAAAACTTCTATTTGAAAGCACCGAAGTAGAAGATTTGCAATTGAATTTATCTGGAATAAAAGTTGTAATTAATAACAAAATTGAGCTAATCATCAATGATTCAATAAAAAGTAAACTAGTTCAATACCCTGTTTTTTTTGAGGGATATAAGGAGCAGGAAAACTTGATGAAAGACCTGAAAAACAATAGAATTCGCCCAAGGATTAAGAACTATATTTTTATTGAGAACATTGCAACTGGTTCAGAAAAATTCCCAAGCAACGTAAAGGGGTTATTGTCTGACCGGACACTTGCAAATGATTTTACAGACCGTAAATGGGAGTCTTATGAATGGCGAGAAGACTTTATACGATTGAGGCAACACGGACAAATTTTGATTGGACTAATTGAAAAAGAATTGAATCGGAAATAAAAAAACGAAAGCACAACATTGTATATGAAATCATAGCACCCTTTGGGATGCTACGCTTCATATACTAACCGTTCTACGCAATTTGAAAGAAACATCGTAACTAAATGAAAACACTTCTGAATTTAATATTCTTACTTTTTACTTCAGTTACTTTATGTCAAGTGAAATCGGACTTTAGAGTTTATCAGTTTTTCGGAAATGATAGTATAAATGGTCACATATCTAAAATTGTCAAATACAATGCTAAAGGACAGTTAGTTTTTGAAAAATTAACAGATTATAAAACAAGTAAGTATAACGGGTTTTCAGATGTTTCAACAACAAATTTCTATAAAGATACTCTTCTAGTAAAAACATTGAAAGCCTATCCAAGAGGAATTGTAAAGGATAGTGCACGAATTGAATTTATCTACAATGAACAGAAACAATTAATTGGAAAAACTTATTTCGACTTTAAAAAAAGACTGAAAACGGATTTAGAATTTGGAGACTGTTTAATTGATTCAACTGACTATCAACCAGAACCAACTTGGGAAATTTATTCAAAAATAAAATTTACTTACAAAAAGCAAGATCAGAAAACAGAATACTATGCGCCTGAACATCATTGGGATAGTCAGAATCGTTATTTATATGTTTATGACAATAAGGATAGAATAATTAAAGAATCATCTCTTAATCACGATGAAATTGTTTGGCATAAATACTATTCTTATGTCGAAAATGGATATGATTATATTTTAGATTGGGATGGAAAATTTGAAATTGAAACAATAGCTGATTGGCCATATAAATATGAAATACGATTTAAAACTGACAGCAGAGGTAACAAAATAGAGGAAACTAAATCAAAAAAAGATGGCTCTCAAAATTATAGAATTGTGAGGATATTTGATAATTCCAATCGAATTATATCTGAAAAGAGATATGATTCAAAAGACAATATTGAATTAACTAAAATTTATAATTACGAATAAAAACTGCGTAGAACACCGCATATAATTTATTGCTTGCTTCTCGCCTACTTACGAAAGTCCTCTCGGACTTTCTTTGTCCGTAATTATTTACTAAATTAGTTGCTCAAACCACGCAACAAACCACGCAACAAACCATATACAAAACCGTTACCAAACATATTATAAGAATACTACTTTCAAATGAGATTATCCGTAAAAAAATATTCTTTTTAGTGTTTTCTTAACAAGAATATATGGTGAATAATTGTAGCTATGCATTTATTATTATAATGCTAATAATTAAAAAGTTTGAACAATGAAAAAAGTGGGTTTTATTTTAACAATTGTATTCTCAGTATTTTTTAGCTCCTGTAATACTAAAAAACAGAACTCAAAGGACAGCGTTTCACTAACACCAACAATAGAAAGTCCTTATTTTGGACAGAATCCACCCGGCTTAATTCCTGAAATTTTTGCACCTGGCATTATTTCGATGAGTGGGAGATCCGAAATGGGTGTTTCGTTTTCTCCTGATTTAGATGAAATTTATTTTACAGTTCAGAAAGAATATGGTGTACCTGCTGATATCTATTTTTCAAAACTCGAAGATAAAAAATGGACACCGTTTAAAAAATCAAATTTTACCAAAGGTAAAAAAACCGGAGAAATGGAACCCAATGTGAGTTATGATGGGAATAAAATATATTTCACTGCGTATAACGCTGACTTTACGGACACTAGCATTTGGTATGTAAACCGTCTGAACAATGGTTGGAGTGATGCAATAAAAATTGATTCACCTTTTAATGAAGATGAAGTGATGACTTCAACTGTAGCCAAGAACGGAGATATTTTTTATACCAATTTATCTAAAAAATTTAGAACCTACTATTCCCCTAATATGAATGGTAAATACCCTAAGAATCTAGAAGCTGAAATTGAGTTTGGTGATCATGCCTTTATTTCCCCGTCTCAAGATTATTTAATAGTAGATTCTCGAAACAGAGAAGACAAAAATCAAAAAGCGGATCTTTATGTTTATTTTAAAAAGAAAGACGGTTCATGGTCAAAACCAATAAACCTTGGCATTACAGTAAACTCAACATTTGATGAAACAGTTGCGACTGTCACTCCAGATGGCAAATATTTAATTTTTAGCCGACGTACCGAAGGCGACGAATTAAACCTTTATTGGGTGAGCACAGAAGTTATCAGCAAGTTAAAAATGGCATATTTTAAGAAGGAACAATAAATTTAGCAAACATAATTTTAAGACTAATTGTACATACGTTTGGTAACACCGTGTATAATTCATTGCTAATGCAAGCTTACTTACGAAAATCCTATCAGATTTTCTATTCGGTTTGTATTTGCTAAATTAGTTGCTTAAACACGCAACGAAATCATACACAAACACGTTGTGCTTCATTATTTCTCAATCGAACGGAATTAAATAATTATTCTAACTTTAGAGAAACTATTAACCAATGATAAAATTCTTTAGAAAAATTAGACAAAAACTGCTGACTGAAATCAAATTCAGCAAATATCTGATTTATGCAATTGGCGAAATAATTTTGGTAGTAATTGGTATTTTGATTGCCCTACAAATTAATAATTGGAATGAAACAAAGAAAATTTCAAATAGTGAGACTAACTATCTCAATGTTTTAAAATTAGAATTTGAGAAAAATCAAGAAAAGCTTCAATTTGCGATAAAAACAAACCAAAATAATCTAAAGTCCGCTAGAAAATTATCAGATTTAATGAGCAATGACTCAACTAATGTAACACTTACGAAATTAAGAAGTTTAATTCTAGGAGTAGTAAATTCAGAGGTTCAGTATCGACCGAATAATGGAGTTATTAATGAAATAATAAATTCTGGAAAACTTGAAATTTTCAAAGATGACAGTTTGAGATTTATGATAAGTAGTTGGGATGGTCAATTGTTGAGAGTTAAATTTCAGGAGCAGGAAGAATTGAATGTTGCACGCCAAAATATGTTTGACATTATTTTTGAGAAAACCAATGTAAAAAATATGCTACACGAATTTAATGATAATATGTTCTTGTTGACAAAGTCTGAAATTAAATCTAATGAGTTCAAATTATTAAAATCTTTACGCTTTGAAAACGCATTATCACGTTTTATTGCATCCAGTACTTATATGGACTTTGTGTATCGAAATATTTACAAATTTCAAGAAGAATTAATTGAAAAGACAAATGATATTTGAATGTAAAAATAACGAAAGCACAACAACGTGTATAATCCATTGCTTTTAAAGCTGTTTACTGGGAACTTTGTATATTAGTGCGCGTACGATTCCTACTCCGAAATTCTTACGAATTTCTCGCAACGGAATCATACACGAACACGTTGGCAATAATTTACTTAAAAAATCATTTATGAAAAATTACTTAAAATTTTTAGTTATATTTCTTTTTGTTAGTTGTAAAAACGACAAACAAAACATCTTAGGTTTAGTTGAAGTTAACCAAACAACGCTTGGTAATCATATTGAACGTTTGGCGTCCGATGAGTTTCTAGGAAGAAAACCATTTACTGAAGGAGAAGTAAAGACCGTGAATTACTTAAAAGATGAGTTTGAAAAATTAGAAGTTTTACCAGGGAATGGAGATAGTTATTTTCAAGATGTTCCAATGGTAGAAATTACAGGGACGCCTTCAGAAAAAATGATTATTTCAGGAAAAAATGGAAGCTTCGATTTAAAATATTTAAAAGATTTTGTTGCCACAACAAATAAATCAGAAACTGACGTTAACCTTATTGACTCAGAGCTTGTATTTGCTGGTTATGGAATTGTTGCTCCTGAATATGGATGGAATGATTATGAAGGTATAGATTGGAAAGGTAAAACTGCTGTTGTTTTAATAAACGATCCTGGTTTTAAATCTGGTGATTCAACCTTATTTAAAGGAAATGAAATGACTTACTATGGCCGTTGGACATACAAATATGAAGAAGCTGCAAGACAAGGTGCCGATGGACTTATAATTATTCATGATACAGAACCAGCTTCTTATGGTTGGAATGTAATAGAATCTAGTTGGAGCGGTGCACGGTTAATTATAGAAAGTGATTTACCTCTATTAAATATTGAGTCATGGATAAGTGTTGAAAGTGCTGAGAAAATGTTTGAAATTTCAACAATGAAAGGTCAAGACTATCAAACACTTTCTAGAAATATAAACTTTAAACCAATTCCATTAGACTTAAAAGTTTCAGTTGGAATTAAAAATGAAATTAAGAAAGATGTTTCCAAAAATGTAGTTGCTCTTATACCAGGTACGGACAGAAAAGACGAATTTATTATATACTCAGCTCATTGGGATCATTTTGGCGTTGGTAAAGCTATCAATGGTGACTCGATCTACAATGGATCAGTAGATAACGCATCTGGTACGGCAGGTTTATTAGCAATTGCTGAAGCGTTCAAAAAATCTGAAACTACAAAACGTTCAATCGTCTTATTAGCAGTTACAGGAGAAGAACAAGGCTTGTTAGGCTCAGCGTATTATTCAGAAAACCCAATTTTTAGCCCTAAGAAAACAATAGCAAACATTAATATTGATGCGCTTGATAGTCCCGGCAAAATGAAAGATTTAACAATTACAGGTTTTGGTCAATCAGAAATGGATGAATATGCCAAAGAAGCTGCAAATCAACAAAACCGGTACATTATTCCTGATCCAGAAGCAGAAAAAGGATATTTCTTTAGATCAGATCATTTTAATTTTGCAAAAATTGGAATCCCTGCCTTGTATGCGAGTGGTTCTTATGAAGGGTTCGATTTAAGTATTGAAGAAATAAAAAAGTACAATGATAATTATCGTATGAATAAATATCATCAACCTTCTGACGAATACAATTCTGAGAGCACAGAATTAAGTGGTGTTCAATTAGATTTACAACTATTTTTTAATGTCGGTTTTAAATTATCTAATGAAGAATATTTCCCAAAATGGTACAATGGAAGTGAATTTAAAGCCGCTAGAAAGTAAAACTATTGCCAACACCGTGTATAATTCATTGCTAGTACTCGCCTACTTACGAAAGTCCTCGCGGACTTTCTAGTTGGTTTTCTATTTGCTAACTTAGTTGCTTAACCACGCAACTAACCATACACAAACACGTTATAGCCAATATGAACACATCGATAAATGATAGCTAAAGTGAAATACATATCTCTTTCAATTTTTCTCTTGTTTTTACACTCAAAAAGTATTGGACAAAACACCAATCCAATAGGTTCTTTCATTAAAAGCGAAATGGAGGAAAGACAGATTCCGGGATTGTCTATTGTTATAATCCAAAATGGAAAAGTAATACATAAAAACGCTTATGGGTTTTCTGTGATTGAACATCAAGTTCCTTCTAAAATTGAAACAATCTATGAATTAGCTTCTATTACGAAGCAATTTATTGCAACAGGTATTCTATTATTAGAACAGGATGACTTACTTGATATTGACAAACCAATAGAAAACTATATTGATTCTTTACCTGTAAAGTGGAAATCCTTAACACTAAAACAACTTCTTTCACATACTGCTGGTTTAGCAGCTATGGAAGACGAATGGAAGAGTCTTAAAGAAAATAGATGGCCTAAATATGTAACAAGAAAAATGTTGTGGAATTCTGCTATTGAAGATACTATTTTAGCAGTTCCTGGAACACAATTTAGATATCACAATGTTGGATATTCCCTATCTGTCTTCATAATTGAAAAAATAACTCAAGGCGACCATAGAGATTTTTTTAAAAAACGAATTTTTGAACCACTTGGAATGAATAATACTTTTTTTGAAGACCAAACAAAAGTAACTCAGAATCAAGCAGAAGGTTATACTTTAAAAAATGGAGAATTGGTCAAAATATGGCGAGTAGGTCAAGAAGAAATAGGTGTTGGTGACGGTCTTTATTCATCGCTAGAAGATATGATCAAATGGAATAAAGCAATTAGAGAAAATCGGTTACTAAAATCAGATGTTCAAACAAAAATGTTTAGCAGAACCAAATTGAACAACGGTTTATTAACCAAATACGGTTTAGGCTGGTGGCTTTCAGAACGAAATGGAATTCCATATTATTATCACAATGGTATTACAGGTCCTGAGTTTTTAAAAATCCCTTCAATTGATTTAGATATTATCATTTTGTCTAATTTAGGACAAGGTGAATTTGATGATGTACATTATTGGGGAATGGCTCTCAAAATTGCAGGAGAATTTTTTGATACAAAACTGCGACATCCTCCAGAAAGTGTATTTTTAGATTCAACTGATTATAATTTTTTTACAGGAACATTTGAATATGAAAGCGAAGGCGAATTAGAGGTCTATGTAAGAGACGGAAAACTTTATCTTAAGGATAGTTTTGGCGAATCTCTGATGATTTATAAAGGCAGCAATATGTTCACATTAATGGATGACCCAGTAATTTTTAGATATCTGACAAAAAATCGAATCCAAGTCATAGAAGAATTGTGGAATGATGATTTTGCCAATAGAAAAAAATAAAATACTGGCTATAACAACGTATATAGCTCATAGCTTGGTAGTTGCTTAATCGAAGTTAAGATGTATTTGCGAGTCCGCCAAATTTTTAAATTTGACGATATCCAATAAAAAAGATAAATAGTAAAATTTAAAAATCTGGCTTGTGCTTAATCCGAAAATAATCGCTAATTTATACGCTACGAGCCATATACAAAACCGTTAACATTTATTTACCTCGCTACGCATCGGTTTTTTTACTACTTTTAATTTTTTCCTCTAATTCTTCATTGGTAAGTCCACAAAAAGGTATAGTATTTAAACCAAAAGCACCTGCTAACATTCCAAAGAATGGTTTTTCAGCACACTGCAAGTATGTGTGTCCTTTTTGTCCACACGAAATACATTCTTTTTCTACTTTGTTATTTTTCATATCTAATAATTAAAAAATTAAACTCTCGTTAAAAATCAATCAATGTTAACGCTCCCTGTCTCATTCGTGGATTATTGCTCCACCGCTCGGCAAACCTCGCTTCGCTAATGCTAACAACGTGTATAAGGCATTGCAATAATCTACACTTCATTCGTAAGTCGGTTCTTGTTCCCACAAATCGAGTAAACTCGTTTGTTCCACAATTCAACGCCTCATACACAGGGAGCGTTACCCACAATTTGAAATGAAAATAGTTACAATCATATTATTCTTAGTTTCCAATTTGATTTTAGGACAATCTAAGTTAGATTCTCTACCTAAATCTGATACAATTTGGATTAAACCAGGTGTAGGTATTGATAATATTAAATTTGGAGAAACTACTGACGCGGAAATTAAAAATTATCGAAATTGGAATTTTGAGATTGATAATGGAGAAGGATATGCTTGCGGAGATGATGACTCTTGTAGAAACTTGACAACGGATTACCAATGTAAAGTAGAAAACGTAAGATTTCTATTCTCCACTCCTTGTATATCCGAAAACGGAAATGACAAACCCGAAAATCATCCGAAAAAATTAACTGCAATTTATTTAAAACAAACTGAAAATGCTTGCCTCGAAAATGGAATCTGTATAGGAGAAACCACTTACGAAGGAATTTTAGAAATTATGGATAAACCTCGTGGATGTAGAAATAAAAATTTCTTAGCATTTTATGATAAAGGAATTAGTTTTCATTTCGACAATGAAAGAAAGATTTACTCAGTGAAAGTATATACACCGAGATAAAACAGTGGGTAACAACGCATATAAGCAATGCGGGAGTTTGTGCTTAATTAAAAGTTGGGGTATATTTGGGAGACCGCCGAATTTTAACAAATTCGACTTATTCCCCAAAAAAAAATAATAAACGAAATTTGTAAAAATCAGCTCGTGTCCGTCCGAAAGGTTAAAGCCTTTCTTCAATCGCACTGCTCATATACAGAGACGTTGTACCCAATTAAAAAATCCCGATTCTTAAGATAATTAAAATTAAATCATTGTATATTTGATAATATCAAATGATAGTATCACAATGAAACCTCCATATCAAATAACTCCCTTAATTTTAAAGTTGATAACTTCAATTTCAGAAAAAATTGGTGAAGTAAATGCAAATTTCTTGAACAAACCTTCTCCTACTCTGAGAAAACAGAATAGAATCAAAACTATTCACTCTTCTTTAAAAATAGAAGGAAATACATTGACCGAAGAACAAATAACAGCACTTCTAGAAGATAAAAGAATTATTGGACCTAAAAAAGATGTTATAGAAGTTTTAAACGCTATTCAAATTTATGAGAATTTAGAAAAATATAATCCTGAAAATGAAAAATCGTTTTTAAAAGCTCATAAAAAGTTAATGGAGAATCTGATAGAAAATCCAGGAAAATACAGAAATAAAAGTGTAGGAATCGTAAAAGAAACGAAAGTAGAACATTTAGCTCCACCTTTTCAAAATGTATCTTTTTTAATGAAAGACCTATTTGAATATCTAAAAAAATCTGATGATATAGAATTAATAAAAAGTTGTGTTTTCCATTACGAAATGGAATTTATTCATCCTTTTATTGATGGCAATGGCAGAATGGGAAGATTATGGCAGACGCTAATATTAATGCAAAAATATCCTGTATTCGAATTTTTACCCTTTGAGACTTTAATAAGTAACAATCAAGAAGAATATTATAAAGCGTTAGCTCAAAGCGATAAGTCTGGTCAGTCGACTAAGTTTATTGAGTATATGTTAGGTGTAATTAATCTTTCAATTAGTGACTTATTGAATTTTAATAATCGAACTTTGAATGAAAAAGATAGATTAGAATATTTCATCTCATTAAATAAAATTGAATTTACGAGAAAAGATTATATGGACTTGTTTAAAGATATTTCTTCAGCGACAGCGAGCAGAGATTTAAAGAAAGGTGTGGAATTAAAGTTATTTCAGAAAATAGGAGAAAAAAACAAAACGTTTTACCGCTTAAAATAACTGGGTACAACAACGTGTATAATTAATTGCTAGTGTTGGCTAAGCGCAGGATCTTTTCCCACAATTCACTATATTGTATCTCAAATAATATCGCGTACTTATACGCAACTAACCATACACAATCACGTTAGGCATAATTAAAAAAAAATGAAAAAGAATCAACTAATTTTTTTATTAATATTATTATTTATAATTCCTCATATCATTTATGGGCAAACCTTT
>JGI24723J26617_10002492_pt1 | contig 14426 bp, 15 predicted proteins | sample Cruoilmetagenom6_FD_26617 | JGI IMG/M metagenome (IMG submission 26617)
TGGTCTAGCTAAAAATTGTAGAGTACCGAACTGTGAAATAAGTGGGATAAATTGAGCGTATTGGCCGCTCAAGCTTTACAAGCTAATATCCTAGCCCTACATAATTTGTACGCTACGCTGTTCAGAAACTCCTAAAAATCACCCTAATTCATAGACCCAAAAGCAAACCTGTTTTGCACATCGAAGGCGCTGGGCGAAATTTACAACTTCCCTCCTTCAAAATAAATACCAAAACTCACTAAAAACGCTACAACATCTTTTCGAAGTGCCCTACGCTGCTTAGGGCCACCTTAACATAGCCAACAAGGCGTTGATTTTTTGTTTTATTAAATTTAGAATGAACCTATCTTACTTAAGATTGTACACATAATTTAATAACACGTCATTAGCATTTATCACCTGCTCAAGGGTCATTTTAATTGTAACATCCGGAATTATTCCTTTATCTAGTGGCAGTTTTGGCACGTTGACAGCTTCTCTTTCTACGCCTATTTGCAAAGCTAATTTTGTATTCTTTAGTGGCGCTACTCCCCTACCTGGATGTGTACTATAGGTGCCTCCAGATTCTTCTCCTACGATGGTTGCCAGCTGATTATGCTTTACAACGGCTAACATTTGTCCAGTAGCCGATGCGCAACGACCATCTGTTAAAATGAAAATATTTTTATTGCTGATATGATTTGTATTGGGCGTTACAACGAGTGGCCTATTTCTACTAAAATTTAACTCGTTATTTTGATAAAAGTCAATTTCCTTCGCAGTGAAATAAGATAATAGGTGATTTGTACAGGCGGGGTTTCCTCCTCTATTTCCTCTTAAATCAAGAACCACTTTTTCTATTTGATTTTCTTTAATGGTTTTAATATAGGTGTCAATTTCAGCTTTAAAAAAGTCAATATTTTCTTTACCTCTAGAAAAATAATTAAAGTTCTTAATTTTAATAATCCCCGTATGATGTTCTTTATTCACCACTAAACTTAGCCGTGGTTTAGTATTGAGTTCCGCTTTGTAGCTCAATCCTGGTTCATCAATAAAAAATGTGGTTGTGATTTCTCTATCAGTTTGATACGGTTTGAACGTTATCGTATAGGTACTGTGAAAACCGTAATAACTGTGATAGTAATATAAAAAATTCACATTTAAATCGCCCCTGTAAAAGCGTTCATTAAGGGCATCTGCGGAAATGGTAGTTTTTAAGGTACGATAGATTTCTTTGGCAGAAACTCCATTAATTTCTAGTATTTCGGCCCCAACATTCATTGCTTCATCTTCCACACGATTATTTATAGCATACATTTTATCGGCATCAAACCAAACTATTAAGGGCAACCAATATTTTGCCGGCGTACTAAAAAAACGATTATCAACAACACGGGTATGCAAACACCCTAAGCTGGTCACCACTGGAGCTACAATTTGATAAAATTCTTTGACCGTCATGGAATCCTTTAGCTTAGTTCGTTGTGCGTTTACCAACTTGGTAAAGGAGGATTTATCTACATACTCAAATTGCGTTGGATGTTGTTGTAAGGTGGCTACTAACTGATTAAAATCTTCTTCTAATTGTTCTTTTCCAATCGGTTGATTTAACTTATCTAAAATTGAATCTTTGGCCGTTTGATTTTGAATTGTTCGAAGCGATTTGGATTTTTCGTTTAAGGTTTCTTGAAATTCTATATTGTTAAATGGGGTTTCGGGAATAGATTGTGCTGTTAGTTGTGTAGCTACAACTAGGTAAGCTACAATTAGGTAATGTATCATCTGCGTTAAATTTGAAACAAATATAACTAAATAATTCGTTTTAACTATATTATTCGTTTAAACTGATCTACACCCCCTTTAGGAACTATAATCTATACGATTCTTAGCAAAGATAAACCTACTTTATGCAACTGTATTACAAAGAAAAGCAGGTAACTATAACCAATTACCCGCTTTTCAAAAAATCAACCAAATAAAATCCTTCTTTTTATTCCATATCAATGATACCAACCACCTCATAGGCGCGCGTTCCATTTACTTGTACTTTTTCATAGAGAATATTAGCATATTCATAATATGTGAGACCATTAATGACAACCTTTTCATAATTATCTGGAAGTTCATACACAATAGTNCCTATTTCCGGTTCTATAACTTCGTATTCATTATTAATTTGGGTATAAAAAATACCACTTACATTAAAGTAAATATGATTATTAAACAGAACTCGTTTATAATTAGGAGGTAGGGTTTTTATTCTAAATCCAACTTTGGGAGCAATAACAATATAACGTCCTCCTGATTGAGTATAAAATTTATTATTAGAATAATAATAATTTTGTCCATTATGTCTAATTACCGTTCTACTGGGTAGACTTCTATACGTGACCACCTTTCGTTTAGGTGTTTTATACGTTACTTTTGTACTTGACACTCTGCGCGACAATGTGCTTTTCTTTGTTTTGGATGTACTCGTAGTCACTGTTTTGACTGTTGAATTAGTCCTCCGAGATTGTGCTGAAATTTGCGTTGTCATGGCCAGCATTAACAGGGCTGGTAACACGATTGTTTTTATAGTTGTTTTCATAATTTTTTAAGATTTAATAACTAAACTTTTTCTCTATTATAAGACGCTATATGGTCTTAATGGTTTAAAGGTATTTGTATTATTTCCTAAAAAAAAAGGAACTAGACGTTTGCGTAAATTTCATCTACGAACCATGAAATTATACCGATAGAGATCTTTAAACGATGCCCTAAAACGGTCTAAAAGGCCTAATAAAGGGGTGTCCTAGTACGAAGACTCCCCTTTATAATTAGTACATAGTAGCCAATTTATTTTAGTAGATCTAACAACCCTGTTAATTCTGTAAGGTTTAAACTTGAATTGTTATCTGCATCTAATACATTAAAATTATCAGCCACAGAACCTATAGCTTCTGTTGAGCTAATACCTTTATCCTTATTTGCGTCTAACAAATTAAAAAGACTTGTGATTTGCTGAATGGTTGAATTAGAACTCAATGAACTTAATAAGGTAGTTGCTTGAGATAAGGTTGATGTGTTAACATCTTTTACGCTATTACAACTAACCATTGCAACAACTACAGTTAATGATAAAATAGTTTTTTTCATTTTAATAGGTTATATTTTAATTAAGCTGCAATGATACTACACACTTCGTATACGGTAGAAAAAAATATACAAATGCGGTAGGTTAATCGATGAATTGGCCTATTTACTAGACGAAGGAACCCAGGTCATTTTTTATAGTGAGTTGTTATGAATATACTCCAAAAATTTAGGTTTATACTGCTCAGAAACTGTAATGCGTTGATTGTTAATAATAATTTGACTGCGTTCAACGACTTCAATATTTTTTAGCGAAACGATAAACGAACGATGAACTCTTAAAAATTGAGTTTCGGGAAGTTCTTCTTGTAAACTTTTTAAACTCATTAAAGTTAAAATAGGTTTGGGGGTATCTTTAAGCCAAATTTTAATATAATCTTTTAAGCCTTCAAAATAGAGCACATCCGCTAATTTTATACGGAGTTGTTTGTAGTCAGATTTCACAAAAAGAAACTCTTTTTCTGCCGAATTAACAGGCTGTTGTTTTGCATGTACTAGCTCAAACCACGTTCTGGCTTTATTTGCTGCCACTAAAAACTCAGCATAGTCAAAGGGTTTTAACAAATAGTCTAAGGCCTCAACTTTAAATCCTTCTAAGGCATATTGATCAAAGGCTGTGGTAAAAATCACCCGGGTTGTAGTAGGAAGCATTTTAGAAAATTCAATTCCAGTTAAGTCCGGCATCTGAATATCTAAAAAAAGTAGATTTACAGGATGGTCTTTTACATACTCCATCGCTTCAATGGCGCTACTACATTTCTTTTGAAGGGATAAAAAAGGTGTTTTTTCTACATATCGTTCTACTAAATTTAGGGCCATAGGCTCATCATCAACAATTACACACGATATCTTTAAGAGGCTCATAGTTAACTAGTTTCAATTTGTAATTCAGCAATAAATTGATGGTCTTTCACTTCGGTGGTAAGGCTACTCTTATTTGGGTAGCGCAAGGCTAATTGTTTTTTAATATTAGTTAAGCCAATTCCAGAACCACTTTTATCGTCTGTTTTTTTAGGAAGGTTATCATTTTGAATCGAAAATAATACCCGCGTATCTTCTAGGGTCATCTGAATTGTAATCGTACTTTCTTTACTTGCAGAAACGCCGTGTTTAAACGCATTTTCTATAAGAGAAATAAACATTAAAGGAGCTATTTTAATTGTTGTGTCTTGGCTTGGAAAGCTGTAATGAACAGTTGTTTTATCAGATACGCGTAACTTCATTAATTCGATATACTTCTTCATAAAATCAATTTCCTTCGTTAGGGGGATTGTTTCTACATTAGTTTCATACAGCATATAACGCATTAGCTTGCTTAACCTGTGAATAGAAGATTTTGCTTGTGCAGGTGATAAATCTACCAAGGCATAAATATTATTAAGCGAATTAAAAAAGAAATGCGGTTGTAACTGATAGTGCAAATGCTGTAATTCTGATTTTAATTTAATATTCGCTGCTTCTTTGCGTTCATTTTCAGTTTTAACCCAGCGCTGTGTTGTTTTTAGTGCAATTGAAAATAATAAGGGCGCCAAATAGGACAACACTTGTACGTACAAAATCATCTTAAAAGGGGGACCATTACCGTTTTCATTTGTCGGTCTTTTGGTTATTAATTCACTAAAAAAATTGGCTTCTATTTGTTCTTTTAACGTGACACATACGGTAATTAATGCAACATTAATCAAAATATAGGTCAGCATTTTTTTTGAAAATAACAACCGATCAATGAGTACAAAAAAATTCAGATAAAATATAACTGCATAAAAGGCGATGGGAATCCAAAAATGCGCAATAATTCTATGTATATCTTGCTCTTGACCATAGGATAAAATATAGGGTATACTGACCAATACCAACCATACGAGTAGATGAGAAAATACAACGATATTTTTATTTGTTTTTTTCATTTTTAAAAATAACAGATTCCTAAAACGCCCTCCATAGGGCTAAATGTATTGTTTTTTTACTTATTCATAGCGCAATGCGGTTATAGGGTCTAATGCCGCTGCTTTTTTTGCAGGGTACCATCCAAAAAAGATTCCGGTTATTGCACATACTGCAAAGGAAATTAAAATTGAATACAAGGCAACACTGGTTGGCCAATTTAAGAATTTCTCAATAAACACCGTTGCGCTAAGTCCTAAGAACACGCCTATAAGTCCCCCCGTAATACTAATTAGAATAGCTTCAATTAAAAATTGCATTAAAATATCACCACCTTTAGCACCTACTGCCATACGGAGACCAATTTCTTTTGTTCGTTCTTTTACCGACACATACATAATATTCATTATTCCAATACCTCCAATCAATAAGGATATACTGGCAACAGCTACTAGTAATATGGTTAACATCTCACTTGTTGAACTAAAGGTCGATATTAATTCTTCCATTGAGCGCACCGTAAAATCATCTTCTTCTGAATCGAGTAAGTTATGTTGTTCCCGTAAAATTTTGGTCACTTGAGTAACGGCTTCATCCGCATCATTTTCACTTACCGCAGAGGCAATTACTTGATTTAAATAGTCGATGGCTAAAATACGTTTTTGAACAGTGGTATAGGGAGCAATGACCACATCGTCTTGATCTTGACCAAAGGTATTCTCTCCTTTCTCTTCCAAAACGCCAATAACCTTAAAGGGAATATTATTAAAACGAATCATTTGTCCCACCGGATTTTGCCCATCTGGAAACACATTATCTACCACGGTTTGTCCAATTAAAACTACCTTAGAAGCCGCGTTAACATCCGTATTGGTAAACATGCTCCCACTTTGTAAATCAACCACCTTGATTTTTAGGTAATCTGGATTTACTCCGTAGATGGTAGATGGCCAGTTATTAGAGCCATTAATTACTTGTCCGCCCCCATTAACAAGAGGGGTTATATAACTCAATAAGGTAGCATCCGCTTTAATCTTTTCATAATCTTTAAGCGTTAACGTTTGCACATCTCCTCCACTACCTCTAGCCGGACCTCTATCATCGGCACCGGGTCTAATGGTTATCATATTTGAACCCATAGCAGAAATAGTGGTTCGAATACTCTCTTTTGAGCCTTCCCCAATAGCTAGCATTGCTATAACCGATGCCACGCCTATGATAATACCTAACATGGTTAATAAGGTTCTTGTTTTATTAAGTATTATGGCGTTGGTTGCAATTTTAAATAAATTTTTAAGTCTCATAATCAATCATCTTGTTTAGGTAATTTTGCCAATTCGGCTACAGCAGATTGCACCTTCTGGTGTTGATAATCTTGAATAATATTTCCGTCTTTTAAGACGATCGTTCTATTGCTAAACGTAGCAATATCGGGTTCATGGGTTACAAAAGTGATGGTAATTCCTTTTTGATTAAGGTCCTGAAATAAGGCCATTATTTCATACGAGGTTCTCGTATCCAGGTTACCTGTGGCTTCATCTGCCAAAATCATTACCGGATTATTAACTAACGATCTCGCAATGGCAACACGTTGTTGTTGCCCCCCAGAAAGCTGTGCCGGAGTATGATCCATACGTTCCGCTAAACCTACCATCTCTAAGGCTTTAACAGCTCTCTCTCTACGTTCTTCTGTAGATACTTTGCTGTTGTATAACAAGGGGAGTTCTACGTTTTCAAGCGCAGAAGTTCTTGCTAATAAATTATACGATTGAAAAATAAATCCAATTTTTTCATTTCGAATTGTGGCTAACTCATTTCTCCCAAGATTTTTTACTGGAACGGCATCTATTTCATAACTACCTGACGTTGGTTTGTCTAAACAACCCAAAATATTTAGCAAGGTACTTTTACCCGATCCACTAGAGCCCATGATGGTTACAAACTCCCCTTCTTTGATGGTAAAAGAAATCCCTCTTAAGGCGTGAACCGTTTCTGTACCCATGGTAAACTCACGCGATAAGTCCTCTATTTTTATAATTTCTTTACTCATGATTGCTTACTTTTTTTTGTTAGAACCTGGTCGTTGTGGCATAAAAGGGCTCTCACTTTTTGCGGCACCTTCAGCCTCAGATTTTCGAACCCCACGTAAACTATAGACTAGTTTTTCACCTTCACTTATTCCATCCACTAGTTGCACATTTACCCCGTCACTTGCACCAAGACGTACCGCTTTTGGTTGTATCGAACCATCGCTACCCACTACCCAGAGCGTTGTTTCATCTTTAGCTATTTGATTGGTATAATCGGCTAATTGATGTTGTTTATTATAACTGGCTAAGGTTTCCATTTCAGGGGTAAAATTGACCGCTTTTGCTTCTACGCTTAACACATCATTTAATTCTAAGGTATAAATTGAAATGGTAGCCGTTAAGCCTGGTTTTAGCTTTAAATCTTCATTTTCTGCTTTTATGACAACGGTATAGGTTACCACATTAGACGTGACTGTTGGGTCTAGACGCACCTGAGTCACCACTCCTTTAAAGGTTTCACCTAGATAGGCATCCACTGTAAAATCAACACGTTGGCCTTCTTTTACCTGACCTATATCGGCCTCATCTACATCTGCTTCAACTTGCATTTCACTTAAATCTTGCGCAATGGTAAATAAGGTTGGGGTGCTAAAACTAGCTGCAACCGTTTGTCCTTCATCAATAGCTCTAGATAGTACAACGCCATCAATAGGAGAATAAATGTTCGCATAACTTAAATTAGTTTGTGCTTTTTGTAAATCTGACAGCCGTTCAGTAACCGTACCTTTTGCGGTTTCTAAATTATAGGATGCATCATCAAAATCTGACTTACTAATAACCTGATTGTCGTACAAGGTTTTTTGTCTATTATAGATTGTTTGTAGGTAATTTCGTTGGGTAACAGCATTGTCATAAGCGGCTTTACTTTGCGTATAGGTAGCTTTGAGGTTTGTTTTATCTAATTCTGCTATTAATTGTCCTTCTTTTACTACGCTATTGTAGTCTACATAGATTTTTTCTACCACGCCAGAGACCTGAGTTCCTACTTCCACTTGGGTTATAGGCTCAATGGTTCCTGTAGCGGTTACCATTGTTGTGATGTTTTCTTTTTTAGCTTCAACTGTTTTTGCTTCAATAACAGTGGCGTCGTCACCTCTTAGAAAAGCGTACCCTATGGCGGCAAGTAGAACCACTACGATGCTGCTTATGATAATTTTCTTTTTAGTTTTCATGATTATTCTAATTAAAGTTTGATGTCATTTCCTTGATAAAATTGTACTAACTGATAATATAATATGGATAAGTATTTCGCTTGTAAATAATTTTGCTGGGCATTGGTATAGGTATTTTGACTAATGACCAAATCAGTCGTACTTAAATCTCCTAATTCATATTTTTTTTGTGCAAGAAGATAGGATTGTTCCGCTGCCTCTTTAGAAACCGCAGCAGCATTGACCTGCTCTCGCGCTGAAATGGCGTTTTGATAGGCCGTTTCTACCTTTTTATAGACTGCCTTTTCTGCATTCTGTTTTTGTAATTGGGCTTTTTCTATATTAATCGTAGCTGTTTGAACAGCCGATTTTGTTTGTTTTCTATTAAATATGGGGATGCTGAGCGAAAGTCCCACTTGTTGATTAAAATTAACTTCAAACTGATCTGAAAAAGTATTCTGATTAATACTTGTGTACCCCGATCCAAGGCTTCCTTTTAAGGCTAAGGTTGGTAAATAACTCCCTTTTGCAATGGCTAAATCTTTCTCATTAGCAGCAATAGCTAATGCACTAGATTGGATCTCTGGTAAAAAATTCAATGCNTTGTTATACACCTCCGTTTTATTGAGGTCAAGGTTTAGCACAGTTGAATTTTCATCTACACTTTCAATCGCTAGCTCTTCTGTTGGCGCTAATTCTAATAATTGTTTTAGTTCAATAATATATTGCTGGAACTCATTTTTCGCAGCGATAACATTATACCTATTTGTTGCGGCTTGACTTTGTGCTTCTGTATAATCGCTTAAGGCGATGGTTCCAGCATCTAACCGCGCTTTGGCCCGTAGAACTTCTCGTTCTGAAGCTTCTAAGTTATTTTGAGCTATACCAATACTTTCTTTACGGTATAGGGTTTGTAAGTACGTTTCTAAAACAGTTAGTACTATATTATTTTTTTCTACTTCTTCTTCGAAACCACTTTGTGTCAACAATATTTTATTTTTCTCAATCTCATTATTAATTTGATTCCCTTGGAAAAGTGTCATTGAAGAAGAAAGACCAACATTTGTACTTAGAATTTGGTCTGTTACATAATCACTCGTTATAGGGTCAATGGTATTACCACTAGAAAAATTCTGAGAAGCATTCCCAAATAAATCGGGTAAGCGTGAAGATTTTGCTTTGCTGTAAGCTACTTCTGCACTACTTGTGTTTAACGAAGCATCTTTTACTGTAATATTATTCTCAAGGGCATAATTAATACAATCTTCTAATGACCATATTTTTGGTGCCGATGTAGTAGATCCCGCTTGCGCAAAGCCAAATGGCGCAATAAGCATACTTAGAACGATTAGGACTAATTTCATTTTTTGAGTGTTTTATTATTTTACACATCAAAGATGAAACGAACTAGGACAGCAAAAAATAGAAATATACGTTTGAGGGAATTGTCTATATAAAAAGTGGTTATTTATCGATGAGTTTTTAGCACACCCACCCTTCCATTTTAATTAATTAATTCGCCTTCAGCTTCGAGGAGCATATAATTAAAATGCTCTACATCATCTTGATTTAGTTTTAAGGTACCTGTAACGGCGATGATCATGTCTGTTTTAAAGTTTGGTGTGGACTTAAAATGTACTTCCACTGCGGTTTCTGGTCCACCCACCCCACAAAAAAAACAGGCCGACATGGGGCCTTTAGAGATGATATAAAGCTCTCCGCTTGAATCAATATTTAAAAAATATCCCTTTATCCTGATTCGTTTACCTTCCATCGCTTTCACGGAAGGAGAAAACTCAGGATAAAGGAAATATTCATCATATTCAGAAAAAAACTTTTCCTTAAATGAAATCTTGGCTAGATCTTGCCAAGTTACTTCTTTTTGGCTGAAACCTAAGAAGCACGTGAGAAGTAAAACTATAATGGGTATTTTCTTTTTCATGTATTTTATCCAATTGTTTTAAGTCTTCTTGAGGGCAAACTACGCCTCTAACTGCTTTAATTTATTCATTTTTTCAATCAAATCCCCCGTAATCGCAACCACAGCTGATTTGGGAATATTATCTGAATCAAATGGCCATGTACTGGTAGGTTCTTTCACATCTTTTGTCTGTTCTCCAGGATGCTGAACGCTTAAGAATAAGGTTTTACCGTCTGGTGAAAACCAAGGCCCAGTAAGTTCTGCATCTCGTGGCGCAGAGATCAGACGGATCACCTTACCCGCATCTTTACCATAGCGTGGAATCACAAATAAGCTGTTGTTTTTAAACGACATATACGGCTTATTAGGGGTGTTCATAGCACTTCCAGACATATCTGTGGTAATCCAAAGGTTTCCAGACATGTCAAAAGCTAAATTATCGGGACAGGAAAACCCATTTTCTTCGCCCCCAGCTTTATACGTTTCTGCCCTAAAATTCAAGGCGTCAAAATTCCCATTAGCTTCTTCAATTTTTAGGATCGAACCGTGATAGTCACCTTTAGGTTTGTTGTTCGTTAAGGTGATAAATACATGACCTGTAATTGGGTCTATTTCTATATCTTCCGGACGATTAAGTGGTGTAGCGCCTACTAGTTTTGCGGCTTCCCTAGCGCGAATCAGCACGTCAGTTTGATTGGCAAAGTGCTCTTTTAAAATAGCTTGTTGGGCCCAATCTAGGGAGATCCATTTCCCGTTAAGGGTATCAGCAACGTATAAGGTTCCCTCCTTTAAGGATCCAGGAACAGACGAAATAAACTTGTACAAATGCTGATCGTTACGATCATCTGCCGTATACGCAACTACACGTTTATCTGGCAGTTCATATANCGTACAACATTCATGTGCAAATCTTCCTAGCGCTATATGTTTTTGTGCTTTCCCTGATTTCGGATCAATTTCTACTACCCAACCATAATGTTCGGGAGGATAGGGATAAAAATTTTCCCAGCCTGATCTACTTGCTATATGACTTGGCTCTCCATGCTCATCATAGCGTGTTTCTCCAAAAAAGCCATCATAATTCTCTTCACAGGTAAGAAATGTTTTCCAGGGCGTAATCCCCCCAGCACAATTAGCAAGCGTACCTTTCACGGTATGTTGACCTTTAATTGGTGTGTCCCAATTTAAATCAATCGCCGTTTGCGCGGTAATTCGTCGGTTATGCGGATCGTTTTTAACAACCTTCCACTTGCCATCTACTTCAGTGATGCGCACAATACTTCCTCCAACATTATACATTTCTTTATCCACCTGTTCTTTGGTGCGGTGATCCATGGGGTTTTTAAAGGCCTTATAATTAAAATCAGAGACAAAGAGCGGATTTACATATTCGTGATTTACCCACAATAAACCATCTTTGGGATTATCCTCTTCAAAAGGTATAAAACAGGTGTAATCATTATTAAACCCAAAGGTATCGGTATCACTAATCTGATCGCCCCATTTAATTATGGTATGATAATGTAAACCCTTGGCAAGTAGTAAATCATCTTTATCTGATGCTTCAATCCCTTCGAGTATTGTTTTTTTAAGGACCTCAAAACGTTCGGCTGTAATACTGTTAAAATCTTTTGTAGGTGTGGCCGTATTTCCACAGCGGATTAAAAATTGAGGCACAACCACTGTGGCAAGACCTGCTTTTCCCATAAAGGAAATAAATTTTCTTCTGTTGTATTCCATCTGATATCGACTTAAGATTAGTTATTTGGTGTTGGTTTAGCTAATTAGCTGCTCATTAACGATATGTAAAAATTCACTACGCGTGGTACGTTCTGAAAAAGCCCCACCATATTCTACCGTTGTGGTATAGCTTAATTGATCTTTTATTCCTCTTGAAGAAACACATAAATGTTTAGCCGTTACCAACACAATTACATCCTCTGTATCTAGTATCTGNTGCAAATTCTCAAGAATTTGACAGGCCAATCGCTCTTGTACTTGTGGACGGNGAGCATAGTAATCTACCAATCGATTAATTTTTGATAAACCAATAACCTTATTCTTAGGAATATACCCAACATGCGCGTGCCCTACAATAGGTAAAAAATGATGTTCACAGGCAGAGTTTAGTGTGATATGTTGTTCTACCAACATTTTTTTATACGCGTACTTATTTTCAAAGGTTAAAATTTTGGGCTTATTTACTGGATTTAAACCATAAAACAATTCCTTTACATACATCTTTGCAACCCGATATGGGGTTCCCGCTAAGCTATCATCTGTTAAATCTAAGCCCAGTTCCTCCATAATCATTTTAAAATGATGCTCAATCGTGGTAATTTTATCCTCGTCTGAGGTATCAAAGGCATCAGCTCGTAAGGGCGTTTGAACCCGTGGTGAAAAATGAGTATCCCCCATTAATTCAATATGTTCTTTATTTTCCATCAACACAACATGAATTTTTATTACATCTACAGTGTTTTCTATTGTATAAATGAAGGACAATCAAGGCAAAAGCAGGTAGGTAAATACTTGCTTCTGGCAAGGCCATAATCTCTAATTTCTCATTTAATATAATGGCCAATAAGATAAACCAATTGATCCATAATAAAGGTTTCATCCATTTAATTGAACTTGTTTTTGTAGACCAATATATGGCGACAAAAGAGATGACCAAGAAAAAATAATCCAACATTTTCCACCAACTTGGTGCCGCATCGCAACAGGTAGAAACGCCTGTTTGTACGACAAAAAGAAAGGGGGTAGCAATACAATGTACCAAGCATAAACTGCTGGCAATTGCACCTAAGTTATCAGGTTTTTGTTTTGTTATTAGCATAGTATAGATTTAATGCAACTGAGTTGCAAAAATAGAAATAAAATTTGTTATTGCAACTCTTTTGCAGTACTTTTGTTGCATGGGAATTATTCGAAGAACAAAATCTGTCGCTGCGGTTTTAGACGCCTTTCAAACCCATCGAAAATTAGGGGCTATTTCGGTCATAGAATTAATAGAACAACTGGGAACAAGGTTTAATAAAACCACTATTTATCGTGTACTAGACAAATTAGAAGAAGATGGCGTTTTACATTCATTTTTAGGAAAAAATGGGCTAAAATGGTATGCCAAATGTACCGGGTGTTCTGCCGAACACCACGAAGATTTACACCCCCATTTTCAGTGTTTAGTTTGTGGAAAGGTAGATTGTTTAAACACACAATTAAAGCTTCCTGTTTTACCAAATAAAAGCATTGAAATGTCACAATTACTAATTCAGGGTAAATGTGAACAATGTCTTGATTAATAGCTATTCTCTTACCCTAAATTTTAGTGCTTTATCTACGTAAGTAACTCCAACTTTTTTTTGCAGCATTTTTAATGTAGCAACACGGCTAGCACCAGGCCTTAAGGCCAAATGGAATACTGACTTCATCGCTTTTACGTTAAGACCTGTGACTGTACAGCACAAGATATGCATAACCATAACGGTAAGTTGCAACATCGTGCGTACAAAAAAACGCACTATAATTCGAGCCTTGTCCTTGGTAGGGTGTCTCGTTTTATACTGCGTTCAGTTTTAGTTAAAACCGTGGTGTTTTAATCTTTTTTTTGCTGGGTAACTTTAACGGCGTTTAGCCCTTTCATTCCTTTTTCAAGTTCAAAGGAAACCTTGTCGTTTTCTGCGATCTCATCAATTAAACCACTTACATGGGTAAAGTATTTTTCTTGATCTTCTGAATCAATGATAAAGCCGAATCCTTTAGAGGTGTCAAAAAATGAAACCGTTCCGGTTCTCACCGGGTCTATGGCTTCTCTTCCACCCTCCTCTATTTTTGGAATACTAATTGCGATGTCTTCTACATCAATTTCAACTTTTAATGAAGGATCTGGCGGCGTATCTGTTAAATTTCCATTGAAATCAACATAGGCAAATTCAATTCCTTTTTTACCATTAATTTCTGCTTCAGCCTTACGCGCTTCCATCTTTTTTCTTTTGTCTTCACGTTTTTTTAAACGCTTTTTCTCTTTTTCAGTTTTGTTATATGTTTGTTGAGATTTCCCCATGTGGTACGATATGTAATTTTAAGTTATTTGGTAATATATCCTTTTTTTTCGGAATTCCAAAGATATCCCTAAAATTATAGCAGCTTAGGAGACACAACTCAATGCCACATCTGCTTATAGCTCGCGCTCTATCCGCCTTCAGCTTAAGTATGAGCCCCTTCATTTATTTTTAAAATTACCTAGGCATTTTATGTCTATCC
>JGI24723J26617_10002493_pt1 | contig 14423 bp, 11 predicted proteins | sample Cruoilmetagenom6_FD_26617 | JGI IMG/M metagenome (IMG submission 26617)
CCTGTTTTACCTACTAAAAACCCTTTTAATCCCATGGCTTGTTTTGCCCAAGCATACAGGTCAAAATGATCTATATGTTGAATGATTTTACCGTCTTCAAAAACAAATGTAGCGTCAATTTTATTATGAACTTTTCTGCCTGTTTTACTAAAGGTGTACTTCGCTTCCCAATAGGCAGACCCTTGCTGGTCATGCCCCACAAAACGCGAAGCGTCTACTTTAAAGTCTTTACCTTGTTGGCTTTTACAGAGCATTCGCCACATATTTTTGGCGCGCGATCCTTTTAATACCCCAAAGGCTGGATCTTTAAATAAAACGTTATCGTGGTAAAAACTAACCATGGTCTCGGCATCTAAGTTGGCAAATGCTTCGTAAAAAGCAATAATAATATCCCGTTCAGACAGTATTGATTTATTTGATTCCATAGGCCGTGTATTAAAACATAGTACAATGGGTTAAAGGTATAGAATTTAAAAAATAAACAACCAAAAATACCAATTTTCTAATGGCGTAACACTAGCATTTTTCTTTATTACACATGGCAATCGGCCCTACCCGTTAGGCCACTTTATATACAGCAATAACACAGCCCCTTCTTCCTACGGCCGATGGATTGATAGCTCACATCGTGGCAGCCTCAAATTATCCCCATGCGAACCCCATAGGATCAGGACAATTTGCTTTATACCTGGGGCTATCCGCCTTACTACACACGCCAGGATAGTCGCCAACATAGGTCTCGAGCGTTTTTATCACTTGAAAATGCAGATGTGGTGCGTAATTCACGTTGATTTCCGGGGTCCCTAACCGCGCAAAGGACTGCCCCTTAGCTATCTCCATCCCAACTGATAGGTTATACAAGGATTCGAGTGACAGATGGCCGTATAAGGTATAAAACGTGGTATGTTTAAGGTGATGTGCTAAGATGATGGTGGGGCCGTAATCACCGCTACTTGCATTATTCTTAAAACTATGCACGCTTCCCGATAAGGGAGCAATTACCGCTGTACCTGCCTTGGTCCAAAAATCAATTCCAAGATGAATGTTTCTTACCTGTTCATTTAGATTAAAATTTTTGTGGGTACGGTATAAATTTCGATGTTCTAAATAGCCCCCATATGCCACCTGTGCATTTGCCCTTTCTAATACCACATCAATATAGGCTTGGCATGATGCTGGATCACTCATCGTATAGTGAGCAAGCTCCTGATTATGTACCGACAAATCAATAGGTGTATATTGATCTAAGGGTATTTTTGGATCTAACAGTTGTAATTTCATACCAAGAAAATCATAAAATTTACTAGGCGGATATGCCTTTAATNGTTGCCCGTACCAATTTCGCTACTTTGTGCNGTNACAGTGGTTTAGCAACTACACATCACAGCCTCGAGNGCAGCACAATTGGATGACGTCTTATTTACTTGCAAAAAGTTTCACATCCTCTTCAGAGACTTCCGCTTCCCCAAGAATAATAAGTCGCTCAATAACATTTCTCAACTCTCTAATATTACCCGTCCAATTATAGGCCTGCAACTGTTTAATTGCACCTTTTGAAAACGACTTGACTGCGGTACCTTGTTCATTGGCAATTTTTTCAGCGAAATAATCAACCAAGAGCGGAATGTCTTCACGGCGGTCATTTAAGGCTGGAACTTCTATTAAAATCACAGCTAATCGATGATATAAATCTTCTCTAAAATTATTTTCCGCTATTTCTTTACTCAGGTTTTTATTGGTCGCTGCAATAACCCGTACGTCCACTTTAATATCTTTATCACTNCCCACTCTAGAAATTTTGTTTTCTTGTAGGGCGCGTAACACTTTTGCTTGTGCAGATAAACTCATGTCACCAATTTCATCTAGAAAAATAGTTCCCCCATTGGCCGCTTCAAATTTCCCTGCACGGTCTTTATTGGCTCCTGTAAACGACCCCTTAACGTGTCCAAACAACTCACTTTCAATCAATTCAGATGGAATTGCAGCACAGTTTACCTCAATCATAGGAAATTTTGAACGTGCACTTTTTTCATGCAACCAGTGCGCAACCAACTCCTTTCCTGTTCCATTTGGCCCTGTAATTAGCACCCGTGCATCTGTGATAGCAACCTTTTCGATAATCCCTTTAATATGACTAATGGCTTCACTTTCCCCAACCATTTCATAGTTTTTACTGACTTTTTTCTTAAGGTGCTTATTCTCAATTACAAGATTTTTTTTATCTAGCGCATTGCGAATAGCGTTTAGTAATCTATTTAAATCTGGGGGTTTAGAAATATAATCAAAAGCCCCCAAACGCATGGTCTGTACAGCCGTGTCTAATTCACCATGGCCTGAGATCATCAACATTGGAATTTCGGGTTTAATTTTTTGTGTTTTTTCAAGCACTTCCACCCCATCCATTTTAGGCATTTTTATATCACATAATACGAGGTCGTAGTCATTATTTTTTATCATTTCCATTCCCTGAAGGCCATCTTCCGCTTCTTCAACGTTATAACTAGCATTCTCTTCGGTAATAATTTTTTTCAAAACTCTGCGGATGGCCGCTTCGTCCTCGATAATAAGAATTTTTGGCATTGTTTGTATATTTTGCGTAAAGATAGGAATTAGTAACGAGTCATTATAATATTCAACAGAATAGACGTCTACTTAGCCCGACGCGCCAAATGTTCTACCAACGCCACTTTATTTCTTTTTATTTTCCCCAAAATAAGGCTCGTTACCCTTTATAAGTACAGTATATATACTAGTGTGGATCTTAAAAAAACAGAGCTAGCATTTGACGATTAGTAGCGTGTAGTTCGCTACGATTTAATAATATGCACGTCGCGCTGTGGAAAGGGAATAGAAATACCCGCTTCCCTAAATCGTTTGTCAATTTCAAATCGGATATCACTTTTAGGCACCCTTGCTTGAAAGCTATCATTTAAAGTAAAAGCGAGTTTAAATTGAAGTGCATTATCTCCAAAATCTTCAAATAACACTTCTGGAGCAGGGTGTTCAAAAACTGCAGGATGGTCATTGGCAACAGCTAACAAAATAGATTTGACTTGAGCCGTATCACTCCCGTAGGCTACCCCAACTGAAACATACTCGCGGGTTTCTTTTCCATTTTCAGTCCAGTTATACAGACTATTTGTTAAATATAAATGATTGGGAATTATAATCACCTTATTCTCAACAGTAACTGCTCGAGTAGTTCTCAATTTAATTTCTTCAACCCTCCCTACTTTACCATCAAGTTCAATAATATCCCCAATATGCACCGATTGGTCAATGAGAATAAAAATCCCAGAAATAATATCTTGAAATAAAGTTTGAAGGGCTAAACCCACTCCAATCAATAAGGCTGCGGAGGCTGCAAAAATAGCGGTAATATTAACCCCACCTGAATGTAAGGTCACTAGAAATATGATTAGATAAATTACCCACTTCAAGTATCCAAAAACAGCGACAAACTTTATTTCATTTTCCTGTGGTAACTTTCGTGTTACAACCTTTCGAAGGAATTTAAGTACCAGTGAGGTTAGCACGAGGGCCACTACCACCATCAGTAGTGCCATGACCGAGATTGAACTATCTTTTCCTAAGGGAAAGCTATAATTTAATATGTTCTTTAACTCCTCCACCAGGATCAGTTAGTATTTTAACCATTTATAAAGCTCCTTATACGTAGGCTTCTTACCATACATTAAAATCCCAACGCGATATATTTTTGCGGCCAGTATAACCATCAAGTAAAAAGTTGCGAATAAAATAAATAGGGATAACAATTGTTGCCAGATAGGTACACCAAAAGGAATTCTCATTAACATCACTACGGGTGAGGTGAAGGGAATATAGGAGAACACTTGGGAAACTACTCCGTGTGGATTTTCAATCACGGTAAAGAAGCCCACATAAATTGCCAACATCAATGGAAGGATGATGGGTAACATAAATTGTTGGGTATCTGTTTCATTATCTACAGCTGCTCCAATTGCTGCATATACCGAAGCGTATAATAGGTATCCACCTGCAAAAAACAGGATAAACATAATAATTAAGTTGAGTAAGGGCAATCGCCAAATTTCAGATACAATGGCTGCCAACTCTTTGTTGGCAGATCCATTTGAGGCTTGATCAATCATGTCTTGAGAAGGCATGCTACTTAACTCAATACCAAATATAGACGATATCACCATCATTAAGACCCCACCCACGATGATCCAGATCACAAACTGCGTTAAGCCCGCCAATGAAGTTCCAAAGATTTTTCCCAACAACAATTTAATCGGTTTAACCGAAGAAACAATAATTTCTATGATACGACTCGTTTTTTCTTCAATTACACTTCGCATAATCATATTTCCGTATACGATGATAAACATAAANAAGAGATACCCCGCGGCTCCGCCAAAGATCAGTTTTAATCCATTCCCCATTTTCGAGGTCGTTTCACCATCAAAGGTTTCAAGATCAGCAGTCACTCGTACCCGCATAGCATTGACAGCTGCAGCATCAATCCCTGAATTTTTCAATTTAATATTCCGTGCCTTTTCAGCAATATTATCCTCAATATCATCCATTACAAACAACGACGGAGAATCATCAGAATAAAAGGTTATTTTCTNTGCAATTTCATCCACATTAGCGCCATTTGGAATATATAAAAGACCGTAATTTTCGGCGTCTTGGGTGAGTTTTTTGGCAACATCCAATTCAACATCAGTCAAGATATGGTAGGTTGTTTCGGCATTATTGGTAAAGTCGTCAACAAACAAACCGCTTTCATCAAGTACAGCTATGGTACGAACACTATCATTATTTAATTGCGTTAAATAGGCAATTAACGTAATGATGCCGACCATGATTATCGGACTTAAAAAAGTCATGATAATAAAGGATTTGTTTTTTACTTTATTTAAGTATTCACGTTTGGTAATTAGCGATAAATGATTCATGCTTAGTGGTTTTGAACGGTTTGAATAAAAATATCACTCACACTAGGAATTACTTCTACAAAGTGGGTGAGTTGACCAAAGGGCATCAATTGATTGAGTAATTGATTGGCTGAAGTATCTGGCGCAACTTTAATATTAAACTTTAACTCATCGTTTATGGTTTTAAACGTTGCATCTGAGACTTCAAAGGTCGCTTTTAGGTTTTGCATTACAAGCTCTTTTTGATCAGACAACAACCCTACTTCATAGGTATTTGTGCGATATTCACGTTGAATATCGACTAATTTTCCGTCTAATATTTTATTCGATTTATGAATTAATGCAATGTGGTCACATAATTCCTCAACCGATTCCATGCGGTGAGTAGAAAATATTACGGTAGCTCCTTTGTTGCGTAATTCAAGAATTTCATCTTTAATTCTATTGGCATTAATTGGATCAAAACCACTAAAAGGCTCATCAAAAATCAACAACTTGGGTTCGTGCATAACCGTTACAATAAATTGTATTTTCTGCGCCATCCCTTTTGAGAGCTCTTGAATTTTCTTATCCCACCAATCGGTGATTTCAAACTTTTTAAACCAATAGCGTAGCTTTTCCTTGGCGTCTGCCTTAGACATTCCCTTTAATTGAGCTAGATATAAGGCTTGTTCGCCCACTTTCATCGATTTATATAAACCTCGTTCTTCAGGTAAATATCCAATATCTCTAATATGATCTTGTCTTAACGGACTTCCGTCAAGCGTAACCAAGCCTTGATCAGGCAGCGTAATTTGGTTAATGATACGTATTAAAGTAGTCTTACCGGCTCCATTTGGCCCTAACAACCCAAAGATACTTCCCTTTGGAACAGCAATTGAGACCTTATTAAGGGCAGTAAATTCGCCAAATTGCTTAACAATGTCTTGTGCAATCAATAAATCATTCATTCCGTACTATTTTTTTCAAAGATATCCATTTGACGCCAAAAAATGAGATTCGTAACATTTAAATATTTTACTATGCGTGCATAATAAATTTTTATTATATTTGTATCATGTTAAAAGAGAATACTATAGACCACGTACTTCGAGCTACCTGGCAAGCCGTTGCAAAAATGTACAATGAGCAAGCGGCAAAGCAGAACAGTACTATGGCTACTGCCTTTGTATTGTTAAACATCGATTTTGAACACGGTACTCCTTCAACGGCACTTGGCCCACAAATGGGAATGGAACCAACCAGTTTGTCGAGAATTTTAAAATCGATGGAAGAGAAAGGAGCCATTTACAGAGAGAAAAATCCTGAAGATGGTCGAAGTGTTTTAATTAAACTCACCGACTATGGTAAGCAAATGCGCAAGCTGTCGCGGGAAACGGTCATTACCTTTAATGAAAAAGTAAAACAAGAAGTATCTGAAGAAAAATTAACGCATTTTTTTGAAGTTACGGATAAAATAAATCAATTAATCGCAGAGCGGGAAATATTCGTAGAATCTGTGAAACTCAATAAATAATACATACATGAAAAAAAGATCAATTAAAAAAGTAGCAATTATTGGATCTGGCATAATGGGATCAGGTATTGCCTGCCATTTTGCAAATATTGGTGTTGAGGTGTTACTACTAGACATTGTTCCTAGCGAATTAACGGAGGCAGAAAAAGCAAAAGGACTCACCTTAGAAACGCCTTCGGTTAGAAATCGCATTGTGAATGATAGTTTAAAAGCGTCGTTAAAATCTAAACCTTCCCCTATTTATTCACAGCGTTTTGCCAATCGCATTACCACCGGGAATTTAGAAGATGATTTGGCAAAAATTGCAGGTGTTGACTGGATCATGGAAGTTGTTGTAGAGCGATTAGACATTAAGCAGAAAGTATTTGAACAGGTTGAAAAACACCGTACTCCAGGGACCTTAATTACCTCAAATACGTCTGGAATTCCAATTCACTTTATGAGTGAGGGACGAAGTGAAGATTTTCAAGCACATTTTTGTGGAACACACTTTTTTAATCCAGCGCGGTATTTAAAATTATTTGAAATTATTCCTGGACCAAAAACGAGTCCTGACGTCCTGGATTTTCTTAACAGTTACGGCGAGAAATTTTTAGGAAAGACCTCGGTTATTGCTAAAGATACGCCTGCTTTTATTGGAAACCGTATTGGAATCTTTAGTATCATGAGTTTATTTCACGCTGTAAAAGGCCTCAACCTAACGATTGAAGAAGTTGATAAACTTACGGGTCCCGTGATTGGACGACCAAAATCAGCCACATTTAGAACCGTAGATGTGGTGGGCTTAGACACCTTAGTACATGTAGCGAATGGTATTCGTGAGAACTGTAAAGATGATGAGCAATTAGCGCTATTTGAATTACCGCCATTTATTGAACATATGATTACTAATAAATGGCTAGGAAGTAAGACTGGTCAAGGTTTTTATAAAAAGACCGTAGATAAAAACGGCCAAAAAGAAATACAGAGTCTCGATTTAGACACACTTGAATATCGCTCGGCAAAAAAAGCGCGATTTGCTACCTTAGAATTAACCAAGTCTGTTGACAAAGTAGTAGATCGTTTTAAAATTCTAATTCAAGGAAAAGACAAGGCGGGTGATTTTTATCGCAAAACCTTTGCCGCCCTCTTTGCCTATGTCTCAAACAGAATTCCTGAAATTGCAGATGATCTTTACAAAATTGACGATGCAATGAAAGCTGGGTTTGGTTGGGAGCATGGACCATTTCAAATATGGGATGCTATTGGAGTTTCTGCTGGAATTGACCTGATGAAAGCAGAGGGATATACCCCTGCCACATGGGTAAACGACATGTTAAGCCACGGTAGCGATTCATTTTATACCGTTAAAGACGGCGCAACATTTGCTTATGATATTCCGTCAAAACAACAGGTAAAAGTTCCTGGACAAGACGCATTTATAATTTTAGATAATATAAGAAAATCAGCAGAGGTATTTAAAAATGCTGGCGTTGTGATTGAAGATTTAGGCGATGGAATTCTCAATGTTGAATTTCAATCAAAAATGAACACTATTGGGGCCGACGTCTTAGCAGGTTTAAACAAAGCGGTGGACTTAGCCGAACAAAATTTTCAAGGCTTGGTAGTTGGCAATCAGGCCGCTAATTTTTCGGTAGGTGCCAATATTGGAATGATCTTTATGATGGCTGCAGAGCAAGAATATGACGAATTAAACATGGCCATAAAATACTTTCAAGATACCATGATGCGTATGCGCTATTCGTCTATTCCAACCGTTGCTGCACCACACGGTATGGCCCTGGGAGGAGGGTGTGAACTTTCACTTCACGCAGATAAAGTAGTTGCTGCTGCAGAAACGTATATGGGCTTAGTAGAGTTTGGTGTTGGGGTTATTCCTGGCGGAGGCGGCTCAAAAGAAATGGCCTTAAGAGCTGCAGACACTTTTAAGAAGAATGACGTTGAACTCAATGTACTGCAAGAATATTTTTTAACCATAGGTATGGCCAAGGTTTCAACCTCAGCATATGAAGCCTTTGATTTAGGATTATTACAACCGGGGAAAGATATCGTGGTTGTTAATAAGGATCGCCAAATAGCAACGGCAAAAGCCTATGCCAAGTTAATGGCAGAAAATGGGTATACCCAACCCCCAAAACGACAAGACATTAAAGTATTAGGAAAACAAGCCTTAGGAATGTTTATGGTAGGTACCGATTCAATGGAAGCCAGTAGATACATCAGTGAACACGATCATAAAATTGCTAATAAACTAGCCTATGTTATGGCAGGTGGAGATTTATCGGAACCCACGCTGGTAAACGAACAATACTTGTTAGATCTTGAAAGAGAAGCCTTTTTAAGTTTATGTACCGAACGGAAAACCTTAGAGCGAATTCAACACATGTTAACGAAAGGAAAACCCCTTCGCAACTAAGCGAACTCACCTGTTTAGTAAACCGTAATACAACGAAGCGTTTAGAAAAATTTCAAATAAAAAAAAATGAAACAAGCATATATAGTAAAAGCATATAGAACAGCAGTAGGTAAAGCACCCAAAGGCGTTTTTAGATTTAAGCGAACCGATGAATTAGCTGCCGAAACTATTCAGTATATGATGAAGGAGTTACCGCAATTAGACAAGACACGTATTGACGATGTAATTGTTGGGAATGCGATGCCAGAAGGATCGCAAGGTCTCAATATGGCTCGATTAATTTCATTAATGGGATTAAATTCAGTAGAAATTCCTGGAGTCACCGTAAATCGTTTTTGTTCTTCAGGAATAGAAACTATTGGAATTGCCACCGCAAAAATACAAGCCGGCATGGCCGATTGTATTCTGGCTGGAGGGGCAGAAAGCATGAGTGCCGTACCCATGACAGGATATAAAACCGAGTTAAATTATGACCTCGTAAAAGAAGGGCACGCTGATTATTATTGGGGCATGGGGAATACAGCCGAGGCTGTCGCAAATCAATTTAAGGTCTCTAGAGAAGACCAAGATGAATTTGCTTACCACTCGCATATGAAAGCGTTAAGAGCCCAAGCCGAAGATCGCTTTCAAGATCAGATTGTACCAATAACTGTAGAGCAAACGTATATTGATGCACAAGGTAAAAAGGCAACTAAATCATATACCGTAACTAAAGATGAAGGGCCACGAAAAGGAACTTCAAAAGAAGTTCTTGCTAAATTAAGACCTGTATTTGCTGCAAATGGAAGTGTAACTGCCGGNAANTCTTCACAAATGAGTGATGGTGCAGCCTTTGTAATGGTGATGAGTGAGGATATGGTAAAAGAACTCAACTTAGAACCCATTGCGCGTTTAGTCAATTATGCAGCGGCNGGGGTTGAACCTAGAATTATGGGAATTGGTCCGGTGAAAGCCATTCCAAAAGCCCTTAAACAAGCAGGGTTAAAACAAGACGACCTAGCGTTAATTGAATTAAACGAAGCCTTTGCCTCGCAATCGCTAGCCGTTATTCGTGAATTAGATTTAAATCCCGACCTCATTAATGTCAATGGTGGAGCCATTGCCTTAGGACACCCTTTAGGGTGTACCGGAGCAAAATTATCTGTACAGCTCTTTGATGAAATGCGAAAGCGCAATATGGTTGGCAAATACGGAGCTGTAACCATGTGTGTAGGAACGGGTCAAGGGGCCTGTGGAATCTTTGAATTTCTACACTAAACAACAATAAAATTTAATAACACCTTATCAATAAATCAATATGGAAACAAACGAAAAAGACCTACTACGAGGCGGTCAATTTTTAGTGAAAGAAACAAACTGTGAAGATGTATTTACACCAGAAGATTTCACAGAGGAGCAGCAAATGATGAAGGAAGCCGTGATGGAATTTAACGAACGTGAAATTATTGCTAATAAGGCGCGTTTTGAAGCGAAAGACTTTGCCCTTACCGAAGAATGTATGCGTAAAGCAGGAGACTTAGGCTTTTTAGGGGTAGCCGTTCCTGAAGAATATGGTGGACTAGGAATGAGTTTTGTTTCTACCCTATTAACGTGTGATTATATTTCGAGTGGTACCGGTTCATTTAGTACCGCATTTGGAGCACATACTGGTATTGGTACCATGCCTATTACCTTATACGGAACAGAAGAACAAAAGAAAAAGTACGTTCCTAAATTGGCTACCGGCGAATGGTTTGGATCGTATTGTTTAACCGAACCTGGTGCCGGGTCTGACGCCAATTCAGGAAAAACTACGGCTAAACTCTCAGAAGATGGAAAAAACTATCTAATTAATGGGCAAAAAATGTGGATTTCAAACGCAGGATTTTGTAGTTTGATGATTGTTTTTGCTCGTATTGAAGATGATAAAAACATCACCGGATTTATTGTAGAATACGACCCTAACCAGCCAAATGGGATCACCCTTGGGGAAGAAGAACACAAATTAGGTATTCGTGCCTCCTCTACACGTCAAGTCTTTTTTAATGATTGTGTAGTACCCGTTGAAAATATGTTGGCCAAACGAGGAGAAGGATTTAAAATCGCGATGAATGCCTTAAATATTGGACGCATAAAATTAGCCGGAGCCTGTTTAGATTCACAACGAAGAATTACCACTACCGCCGTTCAGTACGCTAATGAACGTAAGCAATTTAACACGCCAATAGCTGATTTTGGTGCTATTAAGGTGAAATTAGCTGAAATGGCAACCAACGCCTATGTTGGAGAATCTGCCACCTACAGGGCTGCAAAAAACATTGAAGATCGCATTGCCTTGCGACAAGCAGCAGGCAATACACATCAAGAAGCTGAACTAAAAGGTGTAGAAGAATACGCTATAGAATGTTCTATCCTAAAAGTTGCTGTTTCGGAAGATGTTCAAGCCTGTTCTGATGAGGGTATTCAAATATTTGGGGGAATGGGCTTCTCGGAAGAAACCCCAATGGAAGCCGCTTGGCGCGATGCCAGAATTGCTAGAATCTATGAAGGGACCAATGAGATTAACAGAATGTTGTCGGTAGGCATGTTGGTTAAAAAAGCAATGAAAGGGCATGTAGACTTGCTCACACCAGCCACCGCAGTATCTGAAGAATTATTAGGAGTGCCCTCTTTTGAACGTCCAGATTTTTCTGAGCTATTTGCAGAAGAAAAAGACATGATTGTAAGATTAAAGAAAACCTTCTTAATGGTTGCCGGTGCTGCAGTTCAAAAATTTGGTACCGCTATAGAAGAACACCAACAATTATTAATTGCAGCCTCAGATATCTTAATAGAAATTTACATGGCTGAATCTGCAATTTTGCGCACAGAAAAAAATGTTAAACGCTTTGGTGAAGCTGCACAATCCGTGCAAATTGCCATGGCAAAATTATACTTATATCAAGCAGTTGATATTGTAGAGAAAAATGGAAAAGAAAGTATTATTTCATTTGCTGAAGGCGATGAGCAAAAAATGATGTTAATGGGATTAAAACGTTTTACCAAGTACACCAATTATCCTGACATTGTAGATTTGCGCAATGAAATCGCTGAAAAAGTAAAAGCTGAAAACAAATATTGTTTTTAGGGTTTACGCATACATTTGCTAGAAAAAAAGCCACCTGACATATCGGGTGGCTTTTATTTTTTTTCTACATTGCAGTTATGAAAAAATTACTCCTTGCATTCGTACTACTATTGCTTAATTATCAAGCCTGGTCTCAAAAAACAAACTTCACTGAGCAAGATACCTTGCGTGGAAGTATCACTCCAGAAAGAGCCTGGTGGGATTTGACCTATTACCACCTTGATATTCAAGTTTTTCCAAAAACGAAATTTATTAAGGGAAAAAACACGGTCCGCTATACAGTTTTAGCGGATGCGAAAGAATTACAAATTGATCTTCAAGCTCCGCTGCTCTTAACCAAAGCAATGCAAAACGGTCAAGAATTAACCATTAGACATCACGGTAATGCCCATTTTATAAGCCTTGTAGAAGATCAAAAAGTAGGGGAAAGTTATGAGGTTGTGGTATATTATGAAGGAAATCCCAAAGAGGCCGTACGCGCACCTTGGGATGGTGGTTTTTCATGGAGAAAGGATGCTAACGGCCTTGATTTTATCGCTACTTCTTGCCAAGGCTTAGGCGCCAGTGTTTGGTGGCCAAACAAAGACCATATGTATGATGAAGTAGATAGCATGGACATCAGCGTACGTGTGCCAGACCATTTAATGAATGTATCTAACGGACGGCTGCTTAGCATAGACAAACACGACGATAATACCCTTACCACACATTGGCAGGTCAAAAATCCAATAAACAATTACGGAATTAATGTTAACATTGGAGATTATGTCACCTTTTCTGAAGTATACGCTGGCGAAAAAGGCCCTTTAGACATGACGTATTACGTATTACGCGATAACCTTGACAAAGCGAAGGTTCAATTCAAAGATGCCACGCGAATGATGGAAGCCTTTGAACATTGGTTTGGCCCCTACCCTTTTTATGAGGATAGTTTTAAACTCGTAGAAGTGCCGTATTTAGGTATGGAGCATCAAAGCTCAGTGACCTATGGAAATAGATATGCGAATGGCTATTTAGGACGTGATCTATCGGGATCTGGCTGGGGATTAAAATTTGATTTTATCATTATCCACGAGTCGGGTCACGAATGGTTTGCTAACAATATTACCTATAAAGATATGGCTGACATGTGGGTACACGAAGGGTTTACCGCCTATTCTGAAAATCTTTTTGTAGATTATTTTTACGGCAAAGAGGCTGCTGCTGCATACGTCATTGGGACCCGTAGAAACATCAGCAATAAAGAACCTATCATTGGTCCATATGACGTAAATCAAAGTGGCTCAGGCGACATGTATTCTAAAGGAGCAAATATGCTGCATACCTTACGTCAGATTGTAGATAACGACGAAAAATGGCGTCAAATTTTACGTGGCTTAAACGCCACATTTTATCATCAGACCGTTACCTCTAAGCAGATAGAAAACTACCTTAGCAACGAAATAGGTCGAGATTTATCTGGCTTCTTTGACCAGTACTTACGTCAGGCCAATTTACCCGTTTTTGAGTATAGCATTAGCAATAAGCAGTTAAAGTACAGATGGGCCAATACGGTGGAGGCATTTGCAATGCCACTTAAAATAATGAGTGAAAAATCGAGTTGGATTTACCCAACCACTTCTTGGCAAACGATGCCAATAAACGCAGATCAGATAAAAATTAATAAAAACTTTTATATTACGGTTAATGCCCTAAACGAAAAGTGATTTTTTCAAATAGCGCATATCTCCCTACCCCTGCAACACATTCGTATTAAACGCTGTATTGTTAATTCAACTCGGGTCAATATTTACTGCATTTCAGTTAATCTTTGGCTTAAACTACCCCTAATTTTGTGCAAAACTTAAAACACAGAATTATGAAACTACTAACGTATATAGGATGTTTGGGAGTACTTTTGATAGGCCTTTCTTGCAACACGAATCAAAAAAAAGAAACACAACCCCTTGACCTCAAAACAGACAGTGTAGCGCTGAGTTCCTCAGCAGCTACGGATACCGAAGCGAACGAAATAACGGTCACTTTAACCGCAAAAAACGAGAGTGATGTTCGCGGGACCATCCATTTTAAAGAGGTGAATGGAACCGTTCAATTTACGGCAAATGTTCAAGGCTTAACGCCAGGAGAACACGCCATCCACATTCATGAAAAGGGCGATTGTTCATCTGCAGATGCCACCAGTACCGGTGGCCATTGGAATCCAACAAATCAACCGCACGGGAAATGGGGAGATGAGGCAGGATTTCATTTAGGAGATATTGGAAATTTAACGGCCGACCAAAATGGAAATGCTACCCTGACATTGGCAACAGATATGTGGTGTATTGGATGTGATGATACTGATAAAAGCATTTTAAACAGAGCTATTATAATTCATCAAGGGGTAGATGACTTTAGTTCACAACCCAGTGGAAATGCAGGAAAAAGAATTGCCTGTGCTGTCATAAAATAAACGCCTAC
>JGI24723J26617_10002496_pt1 | contig 14394 bp, 11 predicted proteins | sample Cruoilmetagenom6_FD_26617 | JGI IMG/M metagenome (IMG submission 26617)
GGCAGGGTGGCCTAAGCCGTGCGGGCTTCGTCATGCCCGTATCGAAGGGACGTAGATAGCGTGCGCGAAGTATTTCAACAAGAACTGCGCGAGGTGCAAGACCGCCTCGTCGAAATTGCCAGCTTGGTGGCGGTCTCAATAGAGAACGCCACAAAAGCATTTAATGAGTCGGATGTCTCGCTCGCCGAAACGGTGATCGCTGATGACGATGAGATTGATGCTGCAGCGGCTGAACTTGACGAGCTTGCGATCAACATCCTCGCTCGTCAACAACCAGTCGCCCGCGACTTGAGAATTGTCGTGAGTGCGTTGCGCATCAGCGCATCGCTCGAGCGCATGGGCGACATGGCTGAGCACATCGCCCAGCTAGCTCGCTACCGCTTCCCCGACAAGGTGGTGCCCAAGTCTCTGCGAGGAACCTTCGCGGAGCTCGGAGCCCTCGACGTCGCGGTCGCCAAGAAGCTGGTTGAGCTGCTCAAGCATGAAGATGTGCGCGTTGCCGAAGAGATTCGCAACGACGATGACAAGATCGACGCGCTGCACCTCAGCGTGTTCGACAAGGTGCTCGGCGAGACCTGGAAGGGCGCTGCGGTGGACACCGTGGATGCCACTCTGGCGTCGCGCTACCACGAGCGTTTCGCAGACCACGCGGTCTCGATCGCCAAGAAGGTTCAATACCTTGCTACGGGCGATTGGGTACCCGCCGACGACTAGAGCGTCACTGCGTGACAAAGCCCCGACGAGATTCACTCTCGTCGGGGCTTTGTGCGTTATGCGTGTGTAAGCCGGAGGTTACTTCTTGCCCTGCGAAGCTACAGCCGCGGCACCAGCCGCAGCAGCCTCTGGGTCGAGGTAGTAGGCGGGCTTGATCGGCATGAAGTTGTCGTCAAGCTCGTACACGAGTGGGATACCCGTGGGGATGTTGAGGCTAGCGATGTCGTCATCTGAGATGCCATCGAGGTGCTTGACGAGCGCGCGCAGCGAGTTGCCGTGGGCGGTAACGAGCACAGTCTTGCCTGCCGCGAGATCCTTCGTGATGTCGGATTCCCAATACGGAAGCATGCGATCGATGACGATCTTGAGGCTTTCGGTGCGAGGAACCTCGCCGTCGATACCGACATAGCGACGCTCGTGCGCCTGGCTGTATTCAGCGTCGTCGGCGAGCTCGGGCGGCGGCACATCGAAGCTGCGGCGCCAAGTCATGAACTTCTCTTCGCCAAACTCTTCAAGAGTCTGCGCTTTGTCTTTGCCTTGCAGCGCGCCATAGTGACGTTCGTTGAGTCGCCACGAACGCTTAACGGGCAGCCAGTCGAGGTCAGCAACCTCGAGGGCAATGTTTGCCGTGTGAATCGCGCGCTTCAACAGCGACGTGTAAAGAACGTCAGGCTGCTTGTCGAAGGCGGCGATCAGCTCGCCAGCACGTGCGGCCTCGCCGCGACCTTGCTCGGTGAGCCCGACATCCACCCAACCGGTGAAGAGATTCTTTTGGTTCCATTCGGAGTTGCCGTGGCGCAACAAAATCAGGGTGTGAGTCATATCTCAAGAGTACCGAGAATGATTGGATGCCGCTGCTAGCCGCGAGTAACGGCTCCGAGACGCGGCAGTCGCGGCACGTTTGCTTCGGCCCCGGCGTCAGTGGGCACAATGACCTCTTGCGCTGCGGCGATCTCGCCAACGTCGGAGGTGACAGCCAACGTTTGCGCAGCATCCACTCCCCGTTTGATCACGGCAAGTGCAATAGGTCCAAGCTCGAAGTGACGCGCTGATGCCGTAACAGAGCCGACAGTTTTCTCGCCGAGGCGAACTTCGGCACCCACTTCGGGCAGTGCCCCCTCCGAGCCGTCAAGGTGCAGCATGACGAGGCGACGAGGCGGATGCCCGAGGTTATGCACCTTCGCGACAGTCTCTTGCCCGCGGTAGCACCCCTTGTTGAGGTGCACTGCGGAGCGCATCCAGTCAAGTTCGTGGGGAATCGTGCGGTCATCGACTTCGGAGCTGAATCGAGGTCGCCAGGCGGCGATCCTGAGGGCCTCGAAGGCGAGCGAGCCGGCGGCGTCGAAGGCCGAAAGATCGGTAGCGGTAGCGACGAGGGTTTCGCGATAGCTCCAGTCAGCCGCGGGGTGAGCCGCCGCCGTGGAGTACTGGTGACCGCCGCGAACAACTGTCGCCCACGGGTCGGTCCAGACGAGCGGGACGTCGTGAGACCTGGCGGCAGGAACCTCGAGGGCGTCCCCAAAGCTGCCGACAGTAATGAAATCGTCGCTGCGATCGACAATCTCGACGCGGAGCATGAAGCGCATGCGATTGAGCCATGCTACGAGCGATTCGCGCTGTGCCCCATCGATGAGCAGCCACAGGGTTTCGCCGTCATCGATAAGACGCATGGCATGTTCGACTCGACCATTGGGGTTGAGCAAGAGAGTTTCGGCGCTGTCTCCCGGGGCGAGACCCTTGAGGGACTGCGTGGTGAGGGAATCGAGCCACGTGAGGCGGTCGGGTCCCGTGATCGTGATGACGGCGCTGTCGGCGAGCTCGCCGATCGAGCGCCCCTCAGAGAGAGCGCGCTGTTCACCGAACGGGTTTCCGTAGTGCTCGGGAGGATCGCCTATCGCACCGGGACGGTCGGCGAAGGAACTACTCGACACGAGCGAGCCGCCCTGAAGCGTGAGTGCGCAAGTCTTGACCGAGGGCCGCGATATCCCACGCCCACAGCAGGTGGGCATCCACAAGTCCGTACATGCGGGTAGCCGCCGTGTACTCTTTCGCGCTCTGCGTGCGCATGACGGCGTCGGTGGCGAGATCAATGCGCGGCCCCGCCACTTCGCCAATATAGAACTCGTTAATGCCACCCGGATGCACGAGAGAAACCTCAATCTCGAAGCCACCGTTGGGCGTGCGAAGGTTCTCGACTTCTTCGGCGGAGCCAAATGGCCGCTCGCCAAGTGCCGGAAGCAGTCCTGGACCCGGATCGCCATCCGTGGCGGGGCGGCGAAGGCGCCAATACCCGGTCTCTGTCACGTGCGGAGTGCGCTCATCATCGAGCAACCACGTGTACGAGTTGTAGTTGAGGTGCGGAAGTCCGTCGTGTGTGAAGCTAATGCGCTGGCCAAACTCGACGCTGCGCGTGCCGTCGCCAATCTTGTAGTCGACGATGCCCGTACCCTCCCAGAGGCCAACGAGCCACGACAGTGGCGCAAGTTCGGCTGGCCCGGAGGCGTCGAGCTCAATCACGAGGGCGTGCGGCTAGCGCTGGCCGCGAAAGAGGTTGTAGACCACAACAACCGACACGTAGCCGATAGACAGCGTCGCGAGGCCGAGAAGGCCAACGAAGAAGAGCTCAAGTGCGAGAAGCATGTACTAATCCTATCCCTGTGCAGCCCAGCAGCACTAAATGAAAGCGAAAATGGCCGTGGCTGCTGCCACAACAACGAGGGCACCGACCATGCTGGCGGTCGCTCGGGCGACAAATCCATCTTTGCGATGAATAAGCAGTTGAACGATGAACGTCAGGATGACGCAGGCCGCGAGAACAATGGCCAACCACGTGACTCGCGACTCTGGCTCGGCGACAGAAGCAATGATCAGTACGCCAACAAGACTCAACAGCCACACGGGCACAACGCTCCATTTTTGCCAAGTCATGCCTTCATCGTACCGAGAACCGGCCGAACTCGGGGCCGTCACGAGAGCGCGGCGGCGCACGGTAGAATCCTTTTCACGCAGTGGGGAGGCCATATGGCACACATCTTGATGCTTAGCTCTGCGCCCGACGCTGAACCATTACCCTCCCTGGGTTTGCTCAGCCATACGGTGGAGGTAGTCGTTGCCGCGCCCGCAACTCTTGTTGCCGCCCCCACCACTGACCTCATCATGGTCGACGCGACGACAAATCTTGCAGCAGCCAAAGGGGTGTGCGGCGTTCTCCATTCCGGCGGGATTTCGGTTCCGCTCTTCGCGATTGTCACCGATGGTGGCCTCGCGGCCGTCAGTCACCAGTGGCACGTCGATGATCTCCTCGTTGTTGGCGCGGGACCAGCCGAAATTGATGCTCGCATCCGCTTGGCGATGGCGCGCCGAGAAGGAGAGAGTTCGGCATCGAAGATTCGAGCATCCGGAATCGTCATTGACGAAGCAAGCTATTCCGCAAAAGCTCGCGATCGATCACTCGACCTCACCTTCAAAGAATTTGAGTTGCTTCGCTTCTTGGCGTCGCACCCTGGGCACGTCTTCACTCGTGAACAGCTCTTGAGCGAAGTGTGGGGCTACGACTACTTCGGCGGCACCCGCACAGTGGACGTTCACGTGCGACGTTTGCGTGCCAAACTCGGCGACCTCGAATCCCTCATCGGAACGGTTCGCAACGTCGGCTACTGCTTCAACATCGCTGAAGAGCCAGAGAAAACTCCTCCCGCTCAAGCCACCCCGGCCAGCACTACGGCGAGCGCCGACGCCGAGGTTGAATCGCTGTCGGCCAGCATCGCGGTCTAAGGCACACTCGTCACGACTTTTGCCCAATCGTGGGCGGAGTTAATCAGTTGTTCATCACTCAGTGGCAGGATGATCAGATGGACAACGACAGCGCGATAGCCGACCCCAGTTCCGCTACCGACTCACTCGATGAATACGACATCGACGAGTCATCAAGCGTTGACGATGGCACGCTGATTTATGACCGCTACCTCGACCGTGAACTGAGCTGGCTCGCGTTCAACCAGCGAGTGCTCGAGCTTGCTGAAGATGAGTCCTTGCCCCTGCTGGAGCGCGCTAACTTCTTGGCGATCTTTGCCAGCAACCTCGATGAGTTCTTCATGGTGCGCGTTGCCGGCCTCAAGCGCCGCATCGACACGGGCCTTGCCGTGCCCACGAACACGGGCCGGGCCCCCGCCGAAGTACTCGAAGAATTGAGCGCTGCAGCTCACGCGCTGCAAGAGCGTCACGCCGCTGAGTTCCGTAACAGCGTCAAGCCAGCGCTCGATGCTGAAGGCATCCATATTGAGTCGTGGTCTGACCTTGGCCCTGAAGATCGCGAGCGCGTAGACGAAATCTTCTCGACCCAGATTTTTCCCGTGCTGATGCCCTTGGCGGTCGACCCCGCGCATCCGTTCCCCTACATTTCTGGGCTCTCACTCAACCTCTCGATTCGAGTGCGTAACCCCAAGACGCACAAGGAAGAGTTTGCGCGACTCAAGGTGCCGAGCGTCTTGCCGCGGTTTGTGCAATTGCCGGATGACGGCAGTGACCAATTGCGCTACATCCCTCTCGAAGATCTCATTTCGAATCATCTCGACGCCCTCTTTCCCGGCATGGAAATTCTGGCGCACCACGAGTTCCGGGTGACGCGAAACGAAGACGTGAACGTCGACGAAGATGAGTCAGAGAACCTCATCAAGTCGCTCGAGAAGCAGATTCTGAATCGACGCTTTGGGCCGCCCATCCGTCTTGAGATCACCGACGACATGGATGACGTGACCCTCGGCCTGCTCGTGCGGGAACTCAAGATCACCGAGCAAGAGGTGTATCGCCTTCCGGCTCCGCTGAACCTCAGCGGGCTGTTCCAACTCACTCGAATCGACCGCCCTGCCCTCAAGTACTCGCGCCATGTGCCGATCACGAGCCCGAGCCTTATGCCAACGGAAGGCAACGAGCGGGCGAACATTTTCCGCGCAATCGCCCGTAAAGACATCCTGCTCCATCACCCCTACGAATCGTTCTCCACGAGCGTGCAGGCTTTTCTCGAACAAGCCGCCGCTGACCCCGATGTGTTGGCCATCAAGCAAACCCTGTATCGCACGAGCGGTGACAGCCCCATCGTCGAGGCGCTCATTGACGCGGCTGAAGCAGGAAAAGCTGTACTCGCTCTCGTCGAAATCAAGGCCCGTTTCGATGAGACCGCGAACATCTCCTGGGCTCGCAAACTCGAAAAGGCGGGAGTGCATGTCGTGTACGGCCTTGTCGGGCTCAAGACGCACTGCAAGCTCGCCCTTGTCGTGCGTCAAGAAGAGGGCAAGCTGCGCCACTACGCCCACATCGGCACGGGAAACTACAACCCGAAAACCAGCAGGCTTTATGAAGACTTGGGGCTGCTCACCGCCGACGACCAAGTCGGCAAGGACCTCACCCGGCTCTTCAACGAGCTCTCCGGCTATGCCATCGAGAAGAAGTTCAAGCGATTGCTCGTGGCTCCGCGCCATTTGCGCAAGGGGCTTGTCAAGCAGATTGAGGCCGAAGCTAAGAATGCACGCGCTGGCCTGCCCTCGGGCATCCGCATCAAATTGAACTCGATGGTGGATGAGGCGATCATTGACGCTCTCTACCGGGCCAACAATGCCGGGGTTCCCATCGACATCGTGGTGCGCGGAATCTGCTCGTTGCGGGCGGGAGTGCCTGGGCTGAGCGAGAACATTCGTGTGCGCTCGGTTCTCGGCCGTTACCTCGAGCACTCGCGGGTTTTCTCATTCCACAACAACGGTGATCCGCAAGTGTTCATCGGCAGTTCTGACATGATGCACCGCAACCTTGACCGCCGAGTTGAGGCCCTCGTGCGCATTGTCGAACCAGAACACATCGAGGAACTTGAGTACATTTTCGACCTCGCCGTCGATGCCAGCACTGCGTCGTGGTGGCTGGATTCTGAGGGCAATTGGGTGCGCCACGGCCATTCGGACGACGGAGAACCCCTCAACGACCTACAGAATGTTCTTATGAAGAGAATCACACAGCGCAAACGAGGCGGAGCTCGCCGGTGACCGCTGCGACCGCACTAGTCCTCGCCGCGGGGATTGTGTGCTGGCGCGTCGTCGACGGCAAGCCACGAGTGCTGCTCGTGCATCGCACGGTGCACAAAGACGTTTCGCTGCCCAAGGGCAAGCTTGATCCCGGTGAGTTGTTGCCAGAGACTGCCGTGCGCGAAATCTTCGAAGAGACTGGCTTGAGTGTTGACCTCGGCGTTCCGCTTGGCAACGTGCACTACACGCTCGGCAATGGGCGCGACAAGTATGTCTACTATTGGTCGGCAGAAGTGAACGATCACATTCTGGAACTCGCCAAATTCACCCCCAACGGCGAAATCTCGTCGCTGGAATGGCTGTCGCTCTCTAAGGCCCGCAAGAAAGTCAGTTACACCCACGACGTCGATGTGCTCGACCGCTTCGCCGCACTCTATGAGGCAGGCAACGCCCGCACTTTCGCGATGATCGCAGTGCGTCACGGCAAAGCAGTGCCCGGAGAAACCTGGGACGGACCGGATGCCACTCGCCCGCTCCTGCACCGCGGAGCAGATCAAGCCGCCACGATCGCGGGCAGCATTGCCGCATTCGCTCCCGACCGCATCCTGAGTAGCACCGCCGCGCGTTGCGTCGCAACAATTACACCGCTGTCGCAGCGCACCGCGATTGAGATCAAACCCACAGACGACCTCAGTCAAGACGCCTACCGAAGCAATGGCGATGCGGTTACCGCTCTCGTCGCGAAACGACTGAAAAAGCAACAAACCACGGTGATGTGCAGTCACGGCCCCGTGCTTCCGCAGATCGTGGGCGCTCTCGCCGAAGCCTCCCATACGACGCCGGACAGCAATCTTCGTGCCGCCGCCATGCTCAGCACTGGCGACTTTTCTGTGCTGCATTTCGCGCGCGACACGAAAAAACTGCGCCTTGTAGCGGTGGAAACACACCAGTCCTGACGACGATTGTGCGCGGCTCACGCTGGCCGCGGTTACCGGGCGATGAAATCTTGCTGAATTCACGAGAGAATGACGTGCACGTCAGTTTCTCGAAAGGATTCCTGTGAAGTTCACCCGTCTCGGCACCGTCACCGCTATCGCGATGGCGAGCGCACTCGCACTCACCGGATGCGTTCCTGCTCCGGGCGGTAACGTCTCGGGTCCCTCCGGCACCATCATCGGCGCTGGAGCCTCGTCACAGCAAGCGGCGCAAGAGGCGTGGGTTCGCGGGTTCCAGCTGGCGAATGTTGCTGCAACGGTCGAGTTCGACCCCATCGGTTCCGGTGGAGGACGAGACACCTTCATCGGCGGTGGCTCGATGTTCGCAGCATCCGATCGCGCGTTCAAGGTCGACGAGATTGCGGATGCCGACTTCGTCTCGTGCGTGCCCGATACCGGAATCCTTGAAATCCCGGCCTACATCTCGCCCATCGCGATCATTTTCAACCTCGATGGCGTCGAATCACTCAATCTCGATGCCGCTACCATCGCTGGCATTTTTAGCGGCGAAATTGACCAGTGGGATGACGCGGCAATCGTTGCCCAAAACCCCACAGCAGATCTTCCCAGCCTGAACATCACGGCCGTGCACCGCGCAGACGACTCGGGCACGACAGCCAACTTCACTGATTACCTCGCAGCAGCAGCCCCATCGGTGTGGACTGTCGGTTCGATCGAGAAATGGCCTCTAGAGTTCGGCGGAGAAGCGGCGCCGCAAACATCCGGAGTCGTGGATGCTGTGACCAACGGAACCGGAACCATCGGCTATGCCGACGCCTCGCGCGTCGGAGAGCTCGGCACCGTCGCGGTCAAGGTCGGCGACGACTACGTGCCGTACTCCCCCGAAGCAGCCGCTGCGATCGTCGACGTCTCGCCCTTTGGCGAAGGACGAGGTGAGACCGACTTTGCCGTTGACATCGACCGCGCATCCACCGCCAGCGGCGTTTACCCGGTTGTTCTCATCAGCTATCTGATCGCCTGCAACGAGTATGCCTCGAACGAGCGAGTGGATGTTCTCCGCGGCTACCTCGACTACGTCATCAGTCCCGAAGGACAACAGGCTGCGGCCGCGTCCGCCGGTTCTGCCCCCATTTCGGCTTCTCTGTACGAGAAGGCTCGCGCTGCCGTCGCGGCAATCAAATAGCTCACTTCCCCGCGAAACCGGGGTGGAACTCTTTCGCGTTGATTCGGCGTTTACCTGCCGTTTACCTAACCGGGTCAAGCTGGCTACCTGCGCTGCCTAGGTTTTCTATTTGGGTCGCACCGGCCTGAAACCTGTAATCAACATCCCGAAGGGAAAACTGTGAACTTCAAGCGTCTTGGCACCATCGGTGCCATTGCTATCGCAGGCACCATCCTCCTCTCCTCGTGTGCAGCTGGAACAGACAGCGGCACCGAAGAAGGAACCGCATCAGACCTCACCGGAACCCTCGTGGGCGCCGGCGCTTCCTCGCAGCAGTCAGCCCAAGAGGCCTGGGTTGCTGGATTCCAGATGGCAAACGAGAACGTCTCAGTCGAATACGATCCCATCGGCTCCGGTGGTGGACGCGACACGTTCATCGGTGGCGGAAGCCAGTTCGCTGGCTCTGACCGCGCATTCAAGGACGAGGAAATTGCCGAAGACAACTTCGCTCCCTGCGTTCCCGGCACCGGCATCCTCGAGATCCCTGCCTACATCTCCCCTATCGCGATCATCTTCAACCTCGACGGAATTGACTCGCTCAACCTCGACGCTGCTGCAATCGCTGGCATTTTCTCCGGCCAGATCACCAACTGGAACGATGAAGCGATCACGTCGCAAAACGATGGCGTAGAGCTTCCTGACTTGGCCATCACCGCTGTTCACCGCGCGGATGACTCAGGAACCACCGCGAACTTCACCGACTACCTGTCGGCTGCAGCTCCCGATGTCTGGACTGTCGGCTCGATCGAGACCTGGCCCACCGAGTTCGGTGGCGAGGGTGCTCCTCAGACGTCGGGACTCGTTGACGCAGTGACCAACGGAACCGGAACCATCGGATACGCCGACGCCTCGCGCGCCGGTGACCTCGGAACCGTTGCGGTCAAGGTCGGCGACGAGTACGTTCCGTACTCCCCCGAAGCTGCCGCAGCAATCGTTGATGCGTCGCCTCTCGCCGAGGGCCGAGGCGAGACGGACTTCGCAGTGAACATCGACCGCACATCTGCTGAATCGGGTGTATACCCGGTCGTTCTCCTCAGCTACCTGATCGCCTGCAACGAGTACGTATCGAGCGACGGCGTTGACTTGGTCAAGGGCTACCTCTCCTACGTCATCAGCCCCGAGGGTCAGAGCACGGCTGCAGAAGCTGCTGGCTCCGCCCCCATCTCCTCCTCGTTCTACGAGAAGGCTCAGGCTGCAGTAGACGCCATCAAGTAACACCGTGAGTCTGCCTCGGCCCCGTTGCTACCAGCAGCGGGGTCGGGCAGACTTTCCTCTGGGCCGCACACACACAGTCCAGAGAACAGCATGATCCAGACACAACGCACCAAGCCAAGCCAGGGATAAGGGATACTCGACACATGACCTCGACTGCGGCCCCCCGTATCCGCGCGAAGCAGCGCCCAGGAGACCGCCTCTTCTCAGGCACAGCCCTCACCGCCGGCGCCCTCATACTCGCGATTCTCGCAGCCGTTGCCGCCTTCCTCGTCTTGCAGGGTGTTCCCGGAATCACCGCAGATCCGGAGAAGACCACTCTCCTCGAAGGAACAAACTTCTGGGCCTACGTTGGCCCGCTCGTATTTGGAACACTGTGGTCGGCTGGCTTGGCCCTCCTGATGGCCGTACCGATCGCCATTGGAATTGCGCTCTTCATCTCGCACTATGCGCCGCGCCCACTTGCCGCAACACTCGGCTACATCATCGACCTACTCGCTGCGGTTCCCTCGGTCGTTTTCGGCCTCTGGGGTGGCAACGTTCTCGCCGTCGGAGTGCAGCCCTTCTACGCCTGGCTCGTTGAGAACTTCGGATGGATCCCGCTCTTCGCAGGCCCTGCTTCGGGAACCGGCCGCACCATCCTCACCGCTTCGATCGTGCTGGCCGTCATGATCCTTCCGATCATCACCGCAATCTGTCGCGAAGTTTTCCTCCAGACTCCAGTGCTTCACGAAGAGGCCGCCTTGGCTCTCGGAGCCACCCGCTGGGAAATGATTAAGACAGCTGTGCTTCCCTTCGGCCGCGCCGGCATTGTCTCCGGTGCGATGCTCGGCCTCGGCCGTGCACTCGGCGAAACTATGGCCGTCGCCATGGTGCTCTCTGCCTCCAACGTAATTACGTTCGACGTGATCAGTTCCATAAACCCCTCCACGATCGCCGCCAACATTGCCCTTAGCTTCCCGGAGGCCTATGGCCTCAACGTCAATGTGCTGATTGCAACCGGCCTCATCCTCTTCGCCATCACGTTGATCGTCAACACGATCGCGCGCTACATCGTCAACCGCCGCAAGGAATTCTCGGGAGCGAACTGATGACTACCACCACACCAGCGCGCCCTATCCAGAACGCGTACGCCGCCGGGCAGCTGCCCCGCTGGGCTCCCCTGCTCATCCTGATCAGCAGCCTCGCGACCTTCATCATCATCTTCCTGTTTATTCAGGCAGGACAACCCGCGGGCGATTTCAACATCGTTGCCGCGATACTCTTCGGAGTCGTTCTCTACGGCGTCGTGCTCGTGACCGTCTCACGCCTCGTTGAAGGCCACCGTCGCGCTACAGATCGCCTCGTGACGACCCTCGTGACGCTCGCCTTCATCGTCGCCCTTCTGCCGCTAATCTCGCTCCTCTACACCGTCGTTATCAACGGTGCAGCTCGCTTCGACATCGACTTCTTCACCCTCTCTCTGCGCAACGTCGTCGGTGAAGGTGGCGGTGCAGCCCACGCCATCATCGGCACGCTACAAATGACACTCGCGGCCACCATCATCTCGGTGCCGATTGGTCTCATGACATCGATCTACCTCGTCGAATACGGTCGCGGCCGCCTCGCCCAAGCCATCACATTCTTCGTGGATGTCATGACAGGCATCCCCTCGATCGTCGCCGGCCTCTTCGCCTACTCCCTCATCGTGCTGTTCTTCGGCCCCGGCGTGCGCGTCGGAATCGCCGGCGCCATCGCCCTGTCGGTGCTCATGATCCCCGTGGTTGTTCGCTCAAGCGAAGAAATGCTGCGACTCGTGCCCAACGAACTACGCGAGGCCGCGTTTGCGCTCGGCGTGCCCAAGTGGCTGACTATCCTGAAGATTGTGCTGCCGACATCCATCGCAGGAATCACGACCGGTGTAATGCTCTCCATCGCTCGCGTCATCGGCGAAACCGCGCCACTGCTCGTTGCTGCTGGCTTCACCAACAACTTCAACTACTCGCTGTTCAGCGACCGAATGCAAAGCCTGCCCGTGTTTGTGTACAGCTCCTACATCTCTCAGGGCACCGATGCTCAGGCCTATATTGATCGGGCGTGGGCCGGAGCGCTCACCCTCATCCTGATCGTGATGGCCCTCAACCTCCTGGCACGCATCATCGCCAGAATCTTCGCCCCCAAGACCGGTCGATAACCGAAGGAAACCCTAATTCGTGTCTAAGCGCATTGAAGTCAATGATCTCAACGTCTACTACAGCAAGTTTCGCGCTGTAGAGGGTGTATCGCTCACGATTGAGCCCCGCACGGTAACAGCCTTCATCGGCCCGTCTGGTTGCGGCAAGTCGACCTTCCTCCGCACGCTTAACCGCATGCACGAGGTCATCCCCGGCGCCTACGTCGAAGGTGAAGTACTCATCGACGGCAACAACCTCTACGGCCCCGGCGTTGACCCCGTGAACGTTCGCCGCCAAGTGGGCATGGTGTTCCAGCGCCCCAACCCGTTCCCCACAATGTCGATCCGTGACAACGTTCTTGCCGGCGTGAAGCTCAACAACAGCCGCATCAGCAAGAACGACGCGGATGACCTCGTTGAAGCCTCCCTCGTCGGCGCCAACCTCTGGAAAGAGGTCAAGGACCGCCTCGACAAGCCCGGATCGGGCCTCTCCGGCGGCCAGCAACAGCGACTCTGCATCGCGCGCGCTATCGCCGTAAAACCAGACGTCGTGCTGATGGATGAGCCATGCTCCGCCCTCGACCCCATCTCCACCCTCGCGATCGAAGACCTCATCGAGGAACTCAAGCAGGAGTACACGATCGTGATCGTGACCCACAACATGCAGCAGGCCTCGCGCGTCTCCGACCGCACCGCGTTCTTCAACATCGCAGGCACCGGCGCGCCGGGCAAGCTCATCGAATACGACGACACCACCACCATCTTCTCGAACCCCAGCGTTCAAGCAACCGAAGACTACGTCTCCGGCAAGTTCGGATAACGAGTCAGCTGAGTAGAACAGAACAGCCCCCGCGCCACGTGGCCGGGGGCTGTTCTGTTGGCACAAGGCGGCACTAGAAGAGGGTGTCCCCTATGTAGCCGCCCGGCTGGCACCCGGGTGGAATTGCAAAGACTGCAGACCCGACCGGCGTGGTCCAGGTGTTGAGTAAGTCGAGGGTGTCGAGAGCTTTCTGCACAGGGATGAACTGCGCGTCAACGTCCGCTTGGAACGAGGCGAAAAGCAGCCCAGAGTTGGAGACACTGTCGGCACCCGTCACCACCGTGTCGTCGTAGTTGTAGCCACGACGAAACATCTTGTTGGCAGCCTCGTGCTCCTTGGAACGACGAACATGGGCGAATGCGGGAATAACAGGGAAACCCAGTCGATCTTTAGCCTCCAAGTCGGGCACGTCTGACTCGGCACTACCGGTGAGCGGTGCCCCCGTATCGAGAGTGCGACCGATAGTCTCCTCACGACCGAGGCGATCGATCTTGTCCCACCCATCGAGATCCATTGCGATGCGGCGCAGCACGAAACTCGTGCCCCCCGCCATCCACGAGGGAACGTCGGTGCTCCAAACCGCGTTGTCGAATTCAGCGGTACCGGGCGAGGGATTGGCGGTGCCATCGAGTTGCCCGAAGAGGTTGCGCATTGTGGCGGACGGATTCTCGGCTCCCGCCGCCCGACGGAAGCCGGACTGCGACCACCGTGGCAACGCGAAGCTGCGAGCGTCCTTGAGCAGCATGCGGGCAGCATGAGCAACGGTCAGGGGGTCGTTTGCCGCAATCTGAAGGAGAAGATCGCCATCGCAGAATGCGGGATCGAGCCGGTCGATGCCAAAGGCGGGAAGCGGGCGCAGCCACGTGGGAACCGTTTTGCCCGCCAGCTGAACCACACGAGGACCGAATCCAAACGTGACGGTGAGCTGCGCTGGAATGATCGCGAGCTCGGGCTCAGAGTCCGCCAACGCAGGCTGGCCTGCCGTGAGACGAGCCGCGTCATCCGTCAGTACGCCCATGAGGCGTCGCAGACCGGAGGCATCGACGCCGCCAAGAAGATCGAGCGCAATGAAAACGGCGTTGGACTGCGCCGGAGTTTCTATTCCGGCCTGGTGCGTGCCGTAAAAGGGAACCGCCCCATCGAAGGCTTCTTGCGGAGTGAACTCCGCAGTGCCGCCGACCACGGCCACGTCACCAGTGCTCGTCGGCGCGGCAGACCCCGAAGTGTCACCAACGATGCTCACTCCGGCTGCTGTTGCCGCGCCGACGCCCGCCGCGGCGGCACCGCCCCACAGGAGGTGCCGCCGC
>JGI24723J26617_10002497_pt1 | contig 14393 bp, 13 predicted proteins | sample Cruoilmetagenom6_FD_26617 | JGI IMG/M metagenome (IMG submission 26617)
AATGGCTATGAACTCTTTTTTACCCTTGTCAGTAGCGCCCATGATTACACGGTACTATTCGTCAAAGCGTATCCCTTTGTTGGTCGATTTTTCCGCCAAAAAAAATCTAACAGGGTACGCTACCTTTCAAATCCCCTTAAACACCAGAAATCACTATATCTCCGCTGACCCTGCAAGGTTTTAATGGAAATTTTTAAGGGAAATCATGATTTACGTAATATTTTACACCCTTTTTAGCAGCGATTTGTACTTTTGACTCACTGCCTCAAATCCGGGGGTATTATAATGTGAATATTTTCAGTATGGATAAAATATATTAACGTCTTCGATTAATTAATTAATTAATTTGTTCATAAGTAGCTATTCAGTTCAGGCTCAAATTTGTCCATAATAGCGCCGATAAATGATCATTTATATTTATAAACTCACATTTTCCGCCTTACTTCTGCGAAAATTTGAGCGCAACCTGAACAGTTACGTAAATGTTTAGTAGTAAACGAGCCGGAGAAACTTGAGTGACCAATTACAGAACTACTCAGTCAAAAATAGCGTATTCCACTCGAGATGCGGGTCTACGTAAAGAGGTTCATGGGAATACGGCCTTCGTGCTTCGATGCTGGATCACCGGAAAGCAGAACGAAAAGGGGTGGGTCCACTCTCGAACGAAAAGGTATATCGACGTGTTTTTCTCGATGGCGGTACTGGTTATAATGTTTCCGTTGATGGCTATCATTGGGCTAATCATCAAACTGAGCAGTCGAGGTCCGGTTCTCTTTACGCAATATAGAACCGGTTACATGGGGCGTCGTTTTAAGATGTATAAATTTCGAACAATGATAGATAATGCAGAAGACATTAAGGCCAATGTAAGGCATATGAGTCACCACGCGCCAGATTCGCCAGATTTTAAGGTAAAAGATGACCCTCGCACTACTCGATTTGGCTTTTTTCTCAGGAAATATAGCCTTGATGAATTACCCCAAATGTATAATGTTTTGAGGGGTGACATGAGTTTGGTAGGTCCTCGACCAACATCATTTTGCTAAGGACTTATAAGTCTGATCATATGTGTAGGCTGGCTTTGCGTCCTGGATTAACCTGCATCTGGCAGATATCGGGAAGAAGTAATATTGATTTTGAAGGTAGAGTTGCGCTTGATAGACGGTACATAGAAAACCAGGGGCCTTGGCAAGATCTAGTCATACTCTTTAAAACTCCTCTTGTTGTACTAAAAGCAGATGGCGCGTATTAACTGTAACCCAAGGCATCTCTGATTAATTCTGGACGAAGTAGATTGCAATTCAAAATATTTAGCTTCGAGGCGTAAATCACGCGTAATACGCCTCGCGGGACTGGCTCTTGCACGCTATTGCGTACGACTGCATGGATGGAATCGGCAGAGCTGGCTCGGGAACAGAGACTGAGAGCAACGCATGGAGCAGTTGTCGAGGTTTGCGCCAACAGCAGGCGCTTTTAGACGACGAAAAAGCTGGATATTTTGGGTGCAAGATACAAGCTCATGAATTGTTCAAAGGTGCCCTAAACATAGGCGTTTATAATGAAGGTGCTGTATCCGAGTAAGCTAAATCTTACTGCTTCGATGATTGACGGGGAAACCCGATCGCTTTACATAACGGCACCACACCGTGGCGCGGGTACTTCGACATGCGCTTTCTCGCTTGCAAGTAGTTTTGGCGATTCGAATACAGAGTATAATTTTACAACTGATGAAGGCGTCGCCAATACGTCGCTTCGTAACCAAGAGGGAGGGGATAGTGGCGAGGGTATTACTGACCTTATCCATTTAGGTGGTCGAGATCTTCAGCTTCCCCGTCCGCCTTTAAACTGCACTTTATTGATTGATGGTAATGGCGGCTGCAATTCACTTACGAATAAACTGGGGCTGGAGAATAAAGTTGGCATATCTGATCTCATTTTTTCAGACGGGCCGGGGACGATCTCCGAAGCAATTCATCGACTGAATGAAGAGCAACTTCATTTTATCCCTTCGGGCCAATGCAATTTAGGCCACTCAATGGGCCGGGAGCGCGTCATCCTCAAGTGGCTTATCGAAAACCTGAAAGGGGTATATAAATATGTTGTTTACGATGGCCCGCCCATTCAAAATAACAGTGAATCCACAGCGATTGCCTCTGCTTTTGATGGGGTTGTGATGGTGGTGAGTGGCAATGAAACGAGGATGGGGGTCGCACAGGCCGCTAAAGATAGTCTTGCACAAAGTGGAGCAAATGTTATCGGTGTTATATTTAATCGCCGAAGATATTACATTCCAAAATGGATGTATGAATTACTTTAGATTCAGCTCCTTTTTTTTGGTGAAGGCGACGGAATTTAAAATATTGCAAAGAGGTAGCAATGCAATCAAATTATGACAGCGGATCGCTTAGAAATATTCTGAATATATTCTTTTCGAATTTGCCATTCATGCGCCGTATTTTTTTCGTATGCGTTGCTGTTTCTTTTTTGGTGCCAGTACTTAGTGTGCAAAAATATACGCCGAGTGGGGAAATTATGGTTTTGTCTAAAAAAATTGCCCAAGGTAACCGAGAAGAGGTCGGCATCGCGACCGGCGTAAGATATATCCCAGTAAGTCTTACCGACATGGAAACCGAAAACAGCATCTTGCGATCACTTCCGATTATTAGGAAAACCGTTGCCGATCTCTACATTGACGGCTTGCTCAATCTGGAGCATAGCTATTTTGATGAGCGAATTAACGAGCCGCTGAAAGATAGACTGTCGAGGCTGCAAAGCTTGACATCTTCATCTGAAATGATAGCCGAAGATCAATTAGCGATTAACGAACTTACCAAATCGGCCGTCGCTAGCCTAAATATCTCGACTATACCTGGGTCTAATATAATATTGATAAGCTATGAAACCAAGGATCCTGAGGTTGGTTCTGCATTTGTAAATAAGTTGATGGATAATTATTTTGTAAAAAGGCAGGAGTTAATAACAAATGAATCCCCAGTTGCTCCTTTTCTGAAAAAAAAGGAGGTGTATAAAGAAAGGATGAAGCTGCTTGAGGAAAATAAGGTTGATCTCTTAAACAAGTATGGAATTACAAGCTCCAAAGAAGAGTTGTCTCAGGTTTTGCAAAATATAAATCGAGAAAATATAGAGCTAAACCGATTAATAGACACGCACTTAATGGAAAAAAGCTGGTTGGCTTACATTGATACGCAATTAACTACTTTAAAGAAGGCGCCACTAAAGAGTTTCTCATTTCCCTATTCTTTTGATAGGTCAGGAGCGTCGAAAGGGACGTATTATGTTGATGCGGAGATGAAGCAACAAGTTCAAAAAATAGCATCTATGCAAACAGAATATGCAACGGTTTTATTATCATTTAAGAGTGATACCGATACCGTCTCCATGCTTTCAAAAGAGTTGTCAGAGCAAAAAACAAGACTGATAAACCTAGTGAATAATAGAGTTCTGGAAAGGTCGAAGAATATGATAGTGCTTGAGGAGACTATTAAAAACAGGAGACTGCGTATTGGTACCTATAATGAAAGAGCAAAAATCCTTAATACCGTTACTTCTTTAGAGGATGAAATCAACGTAGAGCTAACCGCTGTAAGTGATACGTATTTTAGGCTTAACCAAGTGTACGAAGAAATGCGCTCTAAACAACTTTCTGAATTGGATGATTTTTCGAACGTAAAGGTACTTAGTCGAGCAACGATACCTCTAGAACCAAGCACGCCGTCAGCGATGTTGCTTTTTGCTTTAAGTATCTTTGTCAGTCTTGTCATTGCAATTACAATGGGAATGGTAAGAGAGTATTTTGATCGTCGCTTTCGCTATCCTGAGCAGGCATTGACTGAATTAGGTGTTCCTACTGTTGCAGTTATTGATGATTCACAATCTAACACTGATTCCTCTAGCGTGCATATAACTGTTGATCAATACTGATGCCTAGTACGGAAAAAGAACCTTGTGTCGTTCATTTGATTTGTTCATCTGGATTTTATGGCGCAGAGAAGGTAGTGTGCAATTTATGCCAGGATCCACCGGCAAAGAATATGGCGGTGCTCTGTTTATCAAACCAGAATAATGCAATANCGTTCTTCAAAAATTCTNTAGTGCAGAATGGTGTCAACTTCTATAGCTCAAAAAATGACACCAGGCAGGCGATTAAAGCTCTAATTAACCTCACTAAGGAGCATGAGGCCGTTGTTATTCATGCGCATGGTTACAAAGAGGTTTTTATTGCATGTCTTTTTCAGAACCTTAGAAAGTGTAAAATTATCGTCACGCAGCATGGGTTTACCGCTAGAAATTTTAAATCAAAATGTTATAACTTGGTGAACCTGGCGCTTTGTCGATGGGGTAAGATAGATAGTGTCGTTTGTGTAACACAAGATATTTACCTTCAGCATCAAAATTTCGGCGTGCCCATGCGGCGACTAATTTTATTGCGTAACGGCATCCNTTTTCAAACAAGATTGAACAAAATGGTTGCTAGAGCGCACATAGAAACGCGNTATGGCTTACCTCACGGAGTCCCCATTATTTTATATGCGGGTCGCTTGAGTGATGAAAAGGACCCTTTGCTATTTGCAGATATTGTCCGAGAGATGAATGCCGCACAGGCCTATTTCGTCGCCGTTATCGCNGGAGAAGGCCCCTTAGAAAAAGAAATTACCGAGAGATTAGAGGCGCTAGTANTAACTGACCGCGTAAAAATGCTGGGATTTGTAGAGAGTATGGATACGTTACTTGCCGCAGCAGATATTTTATTTCTTACATCTAAAACGGAAGGTACACCCATGGTTGTTCTTGAGGCAATGGCTCAAGGTTGTCCGGTCATTGCATCTAATGTTGGAGGGTTGTCCGAAATAATAAAAAACAACCAAGATGGACTACTCATCAACTCTAGAGACCCCGGGCAGTATTCCTCACATTGCATCGAGTTGCTCAGCGATGCCAAAAAGTTAAAAAGTATTTCTAAAAATTCCTATAGAAAAGTGCGGGCAGAATACTCCTTGTCTAAGCATCGTCCGATCTATCAGGAATTTTACGGAAGTAGCCGGTGAGGCGAGAGGCCCCATATTTTGCTATGGCGCTTGGCCTGGCAATTTCCAGCCTAATGGTAGTATCGTCAAAATATTTTTTTTTGGCGCCTGCAGTTCCGCTATCCATAATCGCGCTCTTCGTGCTCTATAGGTTTCCAGAATACGGATTGTTAACCTTTATATTTTTTATACCACTGGAAGGATTATTTGCGGGGAACAGTTTATTTACCGGTCCCAAGCTTATAGGTATTGCTCTCATTGCAATCGTCAGCATTAGAATTCTTTGGAAGCAAATCCCCATGAGTAATTTAAGAAACCCGATTTGGTATCCTGTATTATTTCTAGTGTTGGCGTTCGGTATAAGCACAATATTGTCTCCGCACCCTGGTATATCCTTGCAGAGTTTCAAGCAACTACTTACTGGAATTAGTGTATTTTATATTACCTTGGCTATTAAGGACCAGGTTAACCCCCTTCAATTTGCTCGCGTTATTGTCATTAGTGTGGGGATTACCGCGTTGATCGCATTGGCGGCAGGCGATAACACTAAAGAGAGTAGAGCAGTNGGCCTGCTGACTGATCCTAATTATTTTGCACTGTTATTAACGTTTGCCGCTCCTTTCGCTATTTATCTTGTGCTTTATGAAAAGATATTGGTTATACGGCTATTTTGGTCTGTTTTGCTAATATTGCTTATGGTTTCATTTGAAAAAACATTATCCAGGTCTGGGCTTGTTGTTCTAGTCTTGGTTATAGGTATATTGGCACTTCATTACAAAGCACATTTGCGAAATTTTAACGTTGCGCAGATAACTTTAATGCTGACTGGAGTTGGCTTGCTTGCGGCGACATTGATTTTTCTCGCTCCACAAGAATATCGTGATCGTATTGTCTCGCTGACTAACTTATCTTCGGGTGTGCACACATTCGAAGACCGATCCCTCGGAAGGCGCTCTTCCTATATCGTCGTGGCTCTTGAAGAATTTAAAAAAAATCCGATATTGGGGGCAGGCCCAGGAATCTTNCCTTTGCGGTATGCGGAGTCGGGATATGCTGCAGCATTCTCACTTAGTAAAAATGAGCCTGAGCTATTTAGACGCGCACACAATACCTATCTTGAAACGTTAGCCGAAACAGGCATATTGGGATTGTTTTCCTTATGCGGGATTATATGGGTAGGATTACGCCAGCTTCGGTTGGGAATACGGCTCCAATTACGCAGTGGAAGAGGTCGACAGGCTGCATTTACAGCCCACTTCTTTGCTGCATTTTGTGCAATAGTTTTGTTTTTCCTTTTTTTAACGGGCATTAACAACAAATATTTTTGGATTCTCTTGGCCCTTTCTGGATGCTTTTCTTATTCAAAATCTACCTCTGCTACCAAAGGCATGACTATGAAAAAGGTGNGCGCTTGAAGTACGCGATNATTATTCCGTGTTTNAACGAGGTTAATTCGTTACACATTACCNTAAAAAGTATTTATGAGGCGATGAATGGTCGACAGGATGTTGAGATTCTATTGCTGGATAATGGTTCAAGTGATGGTTCTCAAGAATATGCGGAATCGCTAGGTGTGAATGTTTACAAAGTTCCTGATGTGAAAATATCGAGGCTTAGAAATATTGGTGCTGGTAAAAGCTCTGCTCGCTATTTGCTTTTTTTGGACGCAGATGTGAAGGTCCCCAAGAATTGGCTATCAACCTTGGATTTCTATGCCGACGCAGGCGAAACATCTTTTTGGGCGGACGTCGTCGGCTTTGTCGACCATGCGCCACGACAAGCACCTTGGTTTGCCCGAGCCTGGGGGTTACGTACAAGCGCAAAACGAAGCGAGGTAATGTCTGTTGATAGCTTGCCTGGTCGTAATATTTTTATTGATAGGCGATGGTTTGAGTTGGTAGGAGGCTTCAATGAATCACTTATTACCGGGGAGGACAAAGATTTTGTACTTAGGTTAAAGAGGGCTGGTGCAAAAGTAGTTTCCGACCCTCAATTAGATATGCTCCATCTTGGTTACGAGAAAACGTTTTGGGAATGGATAAGGAAAGAATATTGGCGACAGCACTCCCATATCAGTCTTATCAAAAGCAATGGATTATGTTTTCGTTTGTTGCGCTTTCCGCTGGCATCTGTTTTACATCTCCCAATATCATTTTGTGCATTAGTGCTTCTCTGCCTAAATGAACCGATTCTGGCGATGGGAGCGCTATTGCTTTCCTTTATGGCCAGTTTTTTGATTAGCGNGAAACATAGAGTAAGCCGCAGCTCCATTGGCAGACTGTTCCAGTTTACGCTGTTGTATTGGTTAAGATTCCATGTCGCAGGAATATCGGTATTGGTAGAGTTTGTTCAGCTGCAAAAGTCGTAAGGTAAATGCATGGAATTTGGTTTTTGGTTTTTGGTTTTTATTTGTGCCTATGGATATATCGGTTATCCCGTAGTGTTGGCGATTATTACGCCTTTTTTTTCTCGATATCATCATCTTCCTCAGTCCATAAGTGCTGAGCGATCAGTGAGTATTTTGGTCGCCGCATACAATGAAGAGGATTACATCGCTACAAAAATAGAGTCTCTTTTAAATCAAGCTTACCCTGATTCATGTTTCGATATATGGATATTAAACGATGGCTCCGACGATAGGACTGCTGAAATAGTTAAAAGCTATAAAGATGATAGGGTAAACTTAATAAATCTCCCAAGAGGCGGTAAAGGCACTGCTCTCAATATTGGTATGGCCTCCTCGTCCAATGAAATCGTTGTCTTTAGTGACGCAGATAATGAGTGGACAGAGAATACTCTTATGCGGTTAATCTCACCTTTTAGCTTGCCTTCTGTGGGAGCCGTTTCAGGGCAGTTGAGTATTAGGAGAAACTCAAAACATCTTGGTATAGGTGATAGGCTTTATCGGCAATATGAAGGGTTTATCCGAAAATGTGAAACCAAGTTGGGTAGCGCTGTTTCCGCCGATGGAGGTATATTTGCCATACGTCGCGTACTCTACCAAAGCTTACCCCAAGATGTTACCGATGATTTTTATATCAGTACGGGAGCGATTCTTGGTGGGCAGTCGCTTGTTTATCAAGAAAGTGCAGTTGCTTATGATGATGGCGTAGACAGTGCTGGAAATCAGTTGCGACGCCGTATACGTGTTACTGTAAGGGGGATGACCAGTTTATGGAGGCGTCGAGAGTTATTTAATATATTTAACTACGAGATTTATTCATTTTGCCTTTTTAGTCATAAGTTGGTCAGACGGTTTGTTCCTTTCTTTGCGATCCTCATGTTTCCTATAAATTTATTGGTATTGGGCAGTGGCGGGTTTTATGTCGCGCTGTTTTTTATTCAAGTGTGTTTTTATTGCACCGCATTGGCTGGGCTGATAGACGCTGGGAATCGCCTGCCAAAACTGTTTTCCATTGCAGGGTTTATTCTTTTAAGTAGCTTTGGCTTGGCTGCCGGTATAGTGCAATTTTTGCTAGGAAAGCGTTTCACATTTTGGTCGCCGGAGGATAACCGTTGAGTACGCCGTTGGCGATAAAACGTTGGCTTGGCTCTTTGAGTCAGCAAACACTTCAGTCGCGTTATTTACCGGGCACTTGTGTTATTTTTACACTCCACCGAGTATTGACCGAAAATGAATTTAAAAACACACGATTTCAGCGCTCAATCGCTGTAAGTGATGTTGCGCTAAGACTGTTTTTGATAACGATCAAGCAGCGTTTCAATATTATTTCATTACAACAGCTTATTGATCATCAGAAAAACGATGGAGGCACGCTTGATGTGAAGCTCTCATATGCTTGCATTACGTTTGATGATGGATGGCGCGATAACTATACAAATGCCTTTCCCATACTAAAAGAGCTTAATGTTCCCGCTACCATATTCTTAAGCACGGCTTATATTGATTCTACATGGGGATTCTGGTGGCAACAGCTTGGAGATATATTGCTTAATGAGAAGCTTAGGGATGCGCAGCGTGCAGATTTAGCAGCGCTACTAAGTCGCTATCTGAAGCCATCCCTTGCCAATAGTTTGGCTGCGGACTGCATTATCGATACCATTAAGAGGGAGCACTATAGTGATGCACATGCGATTACTGATCAAGCAATAAGCATAGCGAATACAGATGCGTCTCGGCACGGTTTGAGCTGGTCGCAGTGCCAAGAAATGTCAGACTATAATATTAGCTTTGGCTCACACTCCATCAGCCATCCTCGGCTTAGTCTTTTGTCAAAAGCAGATCAAGAAAATGAATTAGCAACCTCAAAGCTTGAAATATCTCAAAAAAGGATTAGTTACGTAAATGGGTTCTGTTACCCCTATGGTGATTTTAATCAGTCAGTAGTGGGGCTTGCAAAAAAAAATTATGATATTGGGCTGACAACGAGTGCTGGCATCTGTCGGCTGGATTTTACGACTACTATGCTGGTGCCAAGAATAAACGTACATCAAGCACTGGCCTTGGATTCTAATAGGCTAAGTTATCGTTTAATGCGCGCTGCTCTAAGGAGAGTCTAGTCTCGTGGCGCCAAAATCGAAACAAGGACCCAGCAAAAAGCTATTTGCACGCCATTTCAGCCAAAGTTTGATTACGAAGCTGCTAAATATTCTATTACGTTTGCTAAGAAATGCTTTATTGGCGCGAATACTTGGCCCTGCGGACAGGGGCTTATTTTCGCTGATTTGTAGTCTTCCTGAACTTATAATGACTGCTGGGAATGCGGGCCTTAGTAATGCGGCCGCTTATCATGCCGCCAAAAATTCCAGCCCACTTAGGCGGGTATTCGCCAATACGAATGCGTTGATTATTTTTATTAGCCTGATATTGATGGCGTCTAGCTGGGTTGTAATTGAGCAGCCATGGCTTGTAAAAGATTACTCAGTGTCAATAGAATCTTTTGCTCTCTTTATTGCCATTGCCATTCCGTTTATGTTGATTAAATATATCAATATAAATATTCTCAATGTTTTACACTATATTAATCAAGTCAATATTCTTAGTTTGTTTGAGTCATTAACACCCTTGGTATTGTTTCTCTTTCTTTGGGGGGTGTTTGATATTAGCCCGCTTATTGCCGCTACATGGGCTTGGTTTTGCACGATTGCTTGCACGGCAGTGCTTTCNATAATATTTCTCAAGCAAGGTTTTCCCGTTAAGTTTCAGATCGATGTGCAAAAAGATCTATTAAACTATGGTGTTCGCGGACATTTCGACACCTTATTTCAAAAGCTGCTTTTGCGCATTGATTTTTTGTTTGTTAGTAGTTTCCTGGGAGCTGAATATCTCGGTTACTACGCGATGGCAACCGCAGCGGCTGAATTATTGCTCGCCCTACCCAATGCCTTGGCTATTCCAATGTATTCGTTTCTAATGAGACGAAGTAGTGAAGACAAAAATGCGGTGACACCTGTCGTATTGAGGATCCTTGTCTTTGTTATGATTGTATGCGGAATTATTTTTGCGATAACTGGAAAGGTATTGATTTTAATCCTTTTTGGAGAGGATTTTCTTCCAGCGTATGAGCCACTATTATTGTTATTGCCAGGTGTGGTTTTTTTAAGCTACTGCAGCCTGATTCGCTTAGATCTGTTGGGGCAGAATATGCCAGGTACAATTTCCATCATTTCTGGGGTGGCTGTTATTATAAATATTGCCCTTAACTATACTTTTGTAACATCGCTAGGTATGAATGGCATCGCCCTGGCTTCAACGCTATCTTATGCAATTGCGGCAATCGGATTGTCTGTCATTTATTCAAGGTTAACTGGTTTAGGGTTTAGGGAAACATTGCTAATAAAACGCAGCGATCTAAAACTTTTACTTGAAACAATTCGCCGCCAATAACACGCCAAAGCTGATATCTTGCATAGGAGTCAGACCATTTGTGCGTGAAATGTCTCTCTTTTAGAGTTGCCCTAATGTGCATTGCTGTCAGCGCACGTATCTAAATTAACAACAGAATAACCGTGCGCCTTTATTGTTACTATTATGCTGTCGAGTCCTTCTATGCTTGTATCACTGAAGTCATGTAGTAAAATTACAAAGGAGTCTTCACTAGGGGATGATTGATCTAAGATATCTTCAATGTTTCTAAGAACTTTGTCGGGTCCCCAGCTTAAAGATGTTCGCCGGTAATCTTTGCTGTCTAAATTCCATAGTGCGATACCATAATCCATATCCCAGACAGGCATTGCTTTGGGCACGTCTATTCGCCCATAAGGTGGCCGAACGAATCGGGGTATAACGCCTAGGGTTTTCCATAGGATTTCATTCGTTTTATCGACTTGTGAGGAAATCTGCTCATTTGATAAGGTATAAAAATCGCTGTGATCCCATCCATGATTCTCTATTTGATGGCCGCTATTTACCGCCAAAAGACCTTCGTCAATATGGCGTTGCTTTTCTAGTTTGCTGCCCACCATAAAAAAGGTCGCTTTAACATTATGAGAATCCAGAGTGTTGATAACCTGGGCATAATTCTCGGAAGGTCCATCATCGAATGTCAGTGCAACCATTCCTGGAGATCGGCACTCTAGAACCAATGGCACCATACGCTGCTCAGGTTTAGGATAATATTCCGCCGACGCACTGGATATTGTCAAAAATATACTACTAAGCAGGGTTACTAATAGTTTTACTCGCATAAAGTCGATCCTTGCCGATTTGGAGTTGCATGGAGCTGTTGGATTTAACAAGTGCAAAGGCTGTTTATAAGACATACTGTTTTAATCCACTTCGCTCCGATGATAGAGCTTATGTGATCGTCTGAGCTTTTAGAGGAAGCATCTTTTCAGGCTGCCATGAAAGCTACGGCCAAGCAATATTTTTATTCAGCGATTTGATGGTTGTCTATTTATTAGACAGAGAAGTTTCACTGTTTCGAGGTAAAAATATTGGTCACATCTTAAATGCATTAAAAAACATGTCTGCCTTTTCATAAATCAAACACTGTTTTTTAAGCGTATGCCTCCTTTTTCAATAATAATTTTCTTTTCTTTATAAAGTTTCCCAATAGCCATTTTAAAAACCCGTTTGCTAACGCCAAAATACGCTTCGATGTCTTCTGCGGGGCTTTTATCGCCAAGAGGAATAGAACCACCGGCTTGCTCCAACTTTTCGAAAATCACATCTGATAATTGGCCGGTTTTTTTGTATCCCAAAGGCTTCAGGCTGACATCCAGTTTTCCATCTGCGCGGGGTTGCTTGATATAGCCTTCTAATTTTTCACCTGTTTTAAGTGGCTGGCTTATGTCGGAGGCGTGTATGACGCCCCAGTATTTGTCATCCACCACAACTTTGTAGCCAAGGTCGGTGGGGGAGTGAGGGATTACTTTCACTTTATCGTTAAACTGATATTGGTGGGCTTGGTCTTTGAGAAAACGATTGAGGCGCTCACTGGCGACAATGCGGTTGGATTTATCCAAGTACAGATAGACGATGTATAACTGACCTTCCACCATGGGGCGCTTCTGTTCAGAGAAGGGCACCAGTAGATCTTTTGCGAGGCCCCAGTTAAGAAAGGCACCAACTTTGTTAATGGTTTTTACTTGCAGGTAAGCCACTTGCCCCACCGTCGCCAAGGGGCGCTGGGTTGTTGCGATGGCGCGGTCTTCTGAGTCGAGGTATAAAAATACGTGTAGGCTATCGCCGACTTTGCAGCCTTCGGGTACATAACGATTGGGCAGTAATACCTTGCCAAATAGCCCGCCGTCGAGAAACCAGCCCATGTGTTCTTTTTTTAGAAGGGTCATGTCGTTATAGTGACCGAGTTGCGCCATAATATATCGCCAGGATTTGTCGTCGAATGAAGAGGACAGTCTAACAAAAAGCGCGGCTTGATTTTAAAGTGTTTCTCTTTTCTCCGATGGGCGCTTCAATGAAAATAATGTTGGGAAGTAATAATTATGGCAAGTAACGCTGAGTGGATGGCCCGAGATCTAAATGTGCTTTGGCACCCTTGCACCCAGATGAAGGATCATGAGTGGTTGCCGGTGGTGCCCATCAAGCGTGGTCAGGGTGTGTGGCTGGAAGACTTCGAGGGAAACCGTTATATCGATGCGGTGAGTTCCTGGTGGGTGAATCTTTTCGGTCACGCTAATCCGCGTATTAATGCGGCGCTGGTGGATCAGCTCGAAACCCTGGAGCACGTGATTTTGGGGGGCTTTTCACACCGTGCTGTGGTAGAGCTTTCCGAGCAACTGGTTGAGGTGACACCANCAGGATTGGATCGTTGTTTTTATGCGGACAACGGCTCTTCCGCCGTCGAAGTTGCCTTGAAAATGAGCTTTCATTACTGGCAGAACTGCGGCCAGAAGAAAAAGAATCGTTTTGTGACTCTTTCCAACAGTTATCACGGAGAAACTCTTGCGGCACTGGCGGTGGGGGATGTGGCTCTTTACAAGGAAACTTATAAGCCCTTGTTGATGGATGTGATTACCGTACCGAGTCCAGATTGTTATTTCCGTGAGCAGGGCGAAAGCTGGCAGGATTACAGTGAACGTCAGTTTGAAGAAATGGAACGGGCGTTAGCAGAAAATCATCACGAGGTGTGTGCGGTGATTGTGGAGCCTTTGATACAGTGTGCCGGCAATATGCGCATGTATCACCCAATCTACCTGACCAAGCTGCGAGAAGCTTGTGATCGCTATGGCGTGCATCTAATTGCTGACGAAATCGCCGTGGGTTTTGGCCGTACAGGTACCTTATTCGCCTGTGAGCAGGCCGGTATCAGCCCTGATTTTATGTGTCTGTCTAAAGGTTTAACCGGAGGCTATTTGCCCTTGTCAGCGGTGATGACCTCTACCCATATCTACGATGCATTTTATGATGACTACGAAAGCATGAAGGCCTTTCTCCACTCCCATAGTTTTACCGGAAACCCCCTAGGTTGCCGGGCAGCTTTGGCTACCTTGGAGATATTTAGAACGGATGATGTAATTAATGCCAACCATAAACTATCGGAAGTGATGAGGCAGGCCTGTGCACCGCTTGCCGATCACCCGCATGTGGCGGAGGTGCGCCAGCATGGTATGGTGCTGGCAGTGGAGTTGGTGAAAAACAAACAAAATCGTGAAGCCTATCCTTGGCAGGAGCGGCGGGGATTACGGGTTTATCAGCATGCCTTATCCAGAGGCGCCTTGCTGCGTCCGCTGGGCAATGTGGTGTATTTAATGCCCCCCTATATCACCACCCCAGAGCAAATCCATTTGTTAGTGGAGATCATGCTGGAGGGTATAAACCTGGCTACGAAAGATTAACAGGTTGTTGAAATTCTACTGACTTGGCCACCTACGGCGGTGAAATCGCGCTCAAAGTACCCAAAGCGTTTCACGGGGCAGGCTCTG
>JGI24723J26617_10002501_pt1 | contig 14379 bp, 18 predicted proteins | sample Cruoilmetagenom6_FD_26617 | JGI IMG/M metagenome (IMG submission 26617)
TTACATCGAAAAGCTGGTCCCGCAACCGCAGCTGGAGGTCGCGTTGGGGTTGTTGATCACGAACCGCGCGCCAATAAGCTCGGCCGTGAAATCAATGGTGGCATCGGCCAGAAAGGGCAGGGACACAGGATCAATCACCACCGTCTGGCCGCTCCCCTCCAACACGAGGTCGTCNTCGCGCGCGTTGTCGAGCTCAATTTCGTACTGAAACCCCGAGCAGCCNCCACCTTCTACGGCCACGCGCAAAGCCTGCTGCGTGTCGGCGCTTTCGTTGATCTCCGCGAGGCGCTCGAAAGCGCGTTCGGTGACTTTTGGCGGTAAGGTCAGCTGCATCTGTTCAACCCGTTCAAACTGTTGTAGTACTCGCAATGTAAGCGGGCAATAGACCCGATACAAGTGCGGAGCCTTGTCACATGATAGCGAAATACGCCTCCAAACCGGAGGAAAGCCGCGGTCGGCTGGTACCTGAGGGTGGCAGCGCCCATCGTACCTGCTTTCAGCGAGACCGGGACCGGATCATTCATTCCAGCGCGTTCAGGCGCCTCAAGCACAAAACACAAGTGTTTGTCGAACATGAGGGTGACCATTTTCGCACCCGCCTGACCCATTCGATTGAAGTAGCCCAAGTGGCCCGCACAATCGCCCGGACGTTGGGCTTAAACCAGGTGCTGACCGAAGCCGTGGCGCTAGCCCATGATCTTGGCCACACCCCTTTCGGCCACACGGGCGAAGACGCGCTCAATGCGTGCATGCAGCCATATGGCGGCTTTGATCACAACGCCCAAGCGATCCGGATCGTAACCGCGCTGGAGCGCCACTACGCTGAGTTTGACGGGCTAAATTTAACATGGGAAACCCTTGAGGGCATCGCCAAACATAATGGTCCGGTNNTGGGCCCGNTACCCTATGCGCTTTCCGAGTATAACNAGCGCTTTGATCTGGAATTACAGACCCATGCCAGCGCAGAGGCTCAGGTTGCGGCATTGGCNGACGACATTGCTTACAANAATCATGATCTGGATGACGGGCTGCGGGCGGGCCTGTTTGAGGTGGAGGATATCCTGCACCTGCCCATAGTCGGCGCCTGTTTTGCCGAAGTTGACGGTAAATATCCGGGGCTCGACAAAGAGCGTCGTCGCCACGAGGCACTGCGTCGCGTTTTTGGCGTGATGGTCGAAGACGTGTTGGCGGAAAGCCAAAAAAGACTGGCAGCTTCGGCTGCGGGCTCTGCACAAGATATTCGAGACCTCGGCGCGCCCGTTGTGCGGTTTTCCGGCTCTTTATGGCAAGACCTGCGGGAGATTCGAAGCTTTTTGTTTGGTCATATGTATCGCCATGAAACCGTAAAAAAAATGCGCGTGGAAACGGCGCAAGTGGTGCGCGACCTGTTTGAAGCCTATCTTGATACCCCATCTTTGATGCCGGAAGGCTGGCAGGTTGATGACGAGCAGGCACAGGCGCGGATGATCTCTGACTATATTGCCGGCATGACAGACCGCTTTGCGCTCCAATCCCATGCCAAACTGGAACCGCGACCCTAACGCAAGCGGGCATTTTTGCCACAAGTGGCAAAAATGGAGCTGCGGCGCTGTGGCCTCGCTGCGCTCGGCAGGCACACGGAGCCAAATGGATCGCCAAAAACCTGCGCTTGCAGTCTGGCCCCTTAACCTGCCATATGCTATGGCCCGCCGAAACTGTTGTGGAACCGATCTGATGAACCTGTTTGCCGAAATCAAAACCCTTGTAATCAAGGAACTCGAAACCCTTGTGGCTTCGGGTGCTCTACCCGCTGGCCTCAGCTTTAAAAACGTTACGGTCGAGCCACCACGAGATACCCTGCACGGAGACCTTGCCACCAACGCGGCCATGGTTTTGGCCAAGCAAGCCCGTATGAAACCGCGTGATATCGCGGAAGCCCTTGCCCCGCTACTATCAGCAGACCCGCGCGTTTTTGCGGCGGATGTGGCTGGCCCCGGCTTTTTGAACATTCGCCTGGACCCCTCCATCTGGCAGGGGCTGTTGGGAGACATCCTCGCTGCCGGNGCAAGCTTTGGCCGTTCCAATATCGGGGCAGGGCGAAAGGTTAATGTTGAGTTTGTCTCGGCCAACCCGACCGGTCCGTTACATGTGGGCCACACCCGCGGCGCGGTTTTTGGGGATGCGCTGAGCGCGTTGCTTGATTTCGCCGGATATGATGTAACGCGTGAATACTACATCAACGACGGTGGCGCGCAGGTTGATGTGCTGGCCCGCTCCGCCTATGAGCGTTACCGCGAGGCCCACGGGCTCAGCCCCGAAATTGCCGAAGGTCTCTACCCCGGAGATTACCTGATTCCCGTTGGTGAAGCGCTCAAAGCAAAGTATGGCGACAGCCTGCTGGATAAGCCCGAATCCGACTGGCTGGCGGATATCCGTTTGTTTGCCACCGAAATGATGATGGACCTGATCCGCTCGGATCTCGCCTCGCTGGGCGTGAAGATGGACAAATTCTTCTCCGAAAAATCCCTTTACGGCACTGGCCAGATCGAAGCCGCCCTCGAAAATCTCGATGCGAAAGGCCTGATCTATGACGGCACCCTGCCACCACCAAAGGGAAAGCTCCCCGAAGATTGGGAAGCGCGCGAGCAAACGCTGTTTCGCTCCACCGAACATGGGGATGACGTAGACCGCCCTGTCAAAAAATCCGACGGGAGCTGGACCTATTTCGCCCCCGATATCGCTTATCACTACGATAAAATCACCCGCGGTTTTGACGAGCTGATCGATATTCTCGGTGCCGACCACGGCGGCTATGTCAAGCGCATGAAAGCCGCTGTTTCCGCGCTGTCCGATACCAAAGTGCCACTCGATATCAAACTCTGCCAGCTCGTGCGCCTGTTCAAAAACGGCGAGCCGTTCAAAATGTCAAAGCGGGCCAATAATTTCATCCTGCTTTCCGATGTGGTGGAACAGGTCGGCGCGGACGTAACCCGATTCGTCATGCTGACCCGAAAAAACGATGCGCCGCTTGATTTTGACTTCGACAAAGCGCTGGAGCAAAGCAAAGATAATCCGGTTTTCTATGTGCAATATGCCCATGCGCGGGTGTGCTCGGTGCTGGCCAAAGCCGGTGATCCGAGCGATGCAACCCTGCAAGAGGCCGATTACAGCCTGCTGACGGCCTCCGCCGAGCTTTCCCTTATCAAGAAGCTGGCTGAATGGCCGCGCCTTGCCGAACTCGCTGCCACGCATCATGAGCCACACCGTGTTGCCTTCTATCTGTTTGAATTAGCATCGGAATTTCATGCGCTTCAACACATGGGCAAGGTTGACCCGAGCCTGCGCTTTATTCTGGCGGACCAAACCGCGCTCAGCAGCGCCCGTTTGGCGATGATCCGCTCGGTGGCGGTTGTTATTTCTGCCGGTCTTGGTATTCTGGGCGTAACTCCGAAAAACGAGATGCGCTAAGCGCACGGGCTGAAAAGCATATTTAGGGGTTGGAGCAGAGCAGCACACTATTTATAGTGTGTCCAAAGAGGCGACATAACCTATGGCTGACAGGCTAGGCGAAAATCTGAAGCAGAGGCTTTGGGCTGACCATCAGTCCGATGATGATACTATGTCTGATCAGGAAACCTCCGAAAATTCACCGCTTTCTTCAAGGCTGGCCCAATGGGTCGGCGGGCTGGTCTCGCTGGCGCTTGTTTTGGGGGTTGTTTACTGGGTTTACGAGCTTGGGCGGCGCGATGCCAATGAAGTGCCTGTTATACAGGCCATGGGGGGTGTCGCGCGGGATGTCCCAGAAGATTCTGGGGGCACGATCGTTGACCATCAGGGCTTGCAGGTGAACGAAGTGCTGGGCGGAGATAATACAGCACCGGTTGAGCCCGAAACCCGCCTCGCGCCACCGCCTCAGCGCGTGGTGCCCGAAGATACTCAAACCGCGCCACCGGTCACGCCTGAATCGGTTCCGGTTCCGGAACCTGCGGAGGACCCCGCCGCGCCTGTGGAAGAGACCTTCACACTGCCGCCCTCCCTCCCCGGAGCCGACCCTGACATGACCCGCCCAGAAAGGCGCGTGCAGCGCGCCGGATTGTCACCCAACGCGGATATTCTGAGTCAGGCTATTGCCAATGCTATCTCCGAGGTCGCCAATGAAGGTGCCGGTGCAGAAGTCGCGCCGGAATCCCCAACCGTTGCGCCCGCCCCGCCTGCCGCGGCCGAATTCTCAGGCGAAAAAATGATCCAGCTTGGCGCTTATGATGCCGAAGACAGCGCTATCCGTGACTGGGACATGCTCGTCGCCAACAATCTGGACCTGATGGCTGGTCTCACGCGCTTTATCGAGCGCCGTGAAGCGGGCGGGCGGGTGTTCTACCGTCTGCGTGCCCGTGGATTTGCCGATATGGACTCCGCCACCGACATGTGCACTGCGCTCTTAGCGCGTGATGTGCAATGCATAGCCGTAACAGCGAGGTAAAAGATGCCCGACGATTTTATGCAGGATACAAATGAGCTAAACGCCCGCCTCGCGCCGAGGCGCTGGTGGTTGACGTCGCCGGTTTTGAAGGCCCGCTGGATGTGCTGCTGATGCTCTCGCGTACCCAAAAGGTTGATTTGCGGCAGGTTTCGATTCTGGCGCTCGCCGAGCAGTATTTGATTTTTGTGGAAGAGGCCAAGCGGCTACGGATCGAACTGGCCGCTGACTATCTGGTCATGGCCGCATGGCTGGCCTTCCTGAAATCGCGGCTGCTATTGCCACCAGACCCGAAGGACGAAGGCCCGAGTGGTGAGGAAATGGCCGCGCATCTTGCTTTCCAGCTCGAACGGCTGGAAGCGATGCGCAAAGCTGCCGCCCGCCTGATGGGGCGGGACCAGCTGGCGCGTGATTTCTTCGCCCGTGGCCAAACAGAGATTTATACCCGTAAAAAAACCATCCGGTATGACGCCAACCTGCTCGATTTAATGCAAGCCTACGCCCGAATCAAAACCAAAGAGGATTTTGAACCCTTGAGCCTGAAGCGCGATGCGGTGTTCACGATGGAACAGGCACTTGAGCGTATGAAAGGGCTGATCGGCCACGCCATTCAGTGGGGCGAGCTTTCACAATTCCTGCCCGAAGCCTGGCGGTTGGACCCAAAAAAGCGTCGCTCGGCCACGGCGTCGACCTTTGCGGCTGCGCTTGAACTGGTTAAAGAAGGCCGAATGGAAATCCGCCAGCACGAGACCTTCGCACCGATCCAGCTTCGCCAACGGTCCGCCTCATGATCGAAGATGAGGATCTTGAATCCCTGTTTCAGGCCCCGCCAATGGCCGAGCAGGAGCGCATGGTTGAAGCCCTGCTTTTTGCCAGTGCCGAGCCAATGAGCCTGCGCGAGATTGAAGCGCGCCTGCCACATGGCTGCGAGCCGAAAGAGGCGCTGGTGCACCTGCGCAAGCGTTACGATGGGCGCGGTGTGGCTTTGCGGCGCATTGATGACGCATGGGCCTTTCGCACAGCACCCGACCTTGGGTTTCTGATGCAGAAAGAGCAGGTCGAGCACCGCAAGCTCTCCCGCGCAGCTATCGAAACCCTCGCCATTATCGCTTACCACCAGCCCGCCACCCGCGCCGAGATCGAAGAAATCAGGGGCGTGTCGGTGTCTCGCGGTACGCTCGATATGCTAATCGAGCTTGGCTGGGTCAAGCTGGGCCGCCGCAAAATGACCCCGGGGCGACCCGTGACATTTATAGTAACGCAAACATTTCTTGACCATTTCGGCCTCGAAACACCGGGCGACCTGCCGGGCGTTAAAGAACTCCGTGCCGCTGGATTGTTGGACAATCGACCTCCGCCGGGGATCTCTCTGGAAGAGGGCGAAGACGCTGATGAAGATCAGGACGATATGTTCGAGTGAGCCGAGCCTCAGGCTTTGAAGTGCTTTGAGAGCTTCAGCCCTTGCCCTTGATAATTCGAACCCAAATCAGCACCGTATAGCACCCGCGGCACCTCTTGCATCCGCTCGTAAACCAACCGCCCGACGATCTGCCCGTGCTCCAGCGCAAAAGGCGCTTCGTGGCAGCGCACTTCCAGCACCCCGCGAGAGCCCTTGCCACCTGCGTTTTCGTTCCCGAATCCCGGGTCAAAGAAGCCCGCATAATGGACGCGAAACTCTCCGACCATCGCCAGATAGGGAGCCATCTCAGCCGCGCAATCTGGCGGGATATGCACGGCCTCATTGCTCACCAAAATATAAAACGCGCCGGGGTCAAGGATGATCCGTCCTTCGGGCGCGGTCACCGGCTCCCAAAATTCGGCTACCGGATAATGGCCGAGCTTGTCGAGGTCGATCAGCCCGGTATGGGGCTTGGCGCGGTAGCCGACGATACCGCCTTCACGGGGCGTTAGATCAACCGAAAAACCGAGCCCGTCCGAAATGTGGGCGTCTTGGTCGACCAACCCTTGGCTGGCATCTAGTGCGCGTAGGTCATCGTCAGAAAGCACCACTTGACCGGCCCGAAACCGGATCTGGTTGAGCCGCATCCCGGGGCGGGCGAGAACTGAAAACGAACGTGGTGAAACCTCGGCGTAGAGATGGCCATGGTAGCCCGCTTCAATTCGGTCAAACTCGGTGGCGTTTTCAGTTATCAGGCGNGTGAANAGATCCAACCGGCCGGTAGAGCTTTTGGCGTTGGCAACGGCNTTTACNTTTTCGGGCAGCGCCAGNGATTCCATCANCGGNACAAGGTAAACGCAGCCTTTTTCCAGCACCGCACCCTCGGTCAGGTCTATCTCGTGGGTCGAAAAATCTTCCAACCGTGCTTTAATGCCAGCNTTGCCGGGTAAGAATGACGCCCGCACCCGCCATGCTTTTGTGCCAAGGCGCAAATCAAGGCTGGCAGGCTGGATTTGGGCTTCGGGAATCGGCAGTGTCGCGGTTATTTCACCGCTTGCGATCATCTTTTCAATGGCCTGAAAGGGCAGCACGCCAGCGTTCATTTCAGCATTTCCTTTAAACGACAAAAGCGCCAGCTTACGCCAGCGCTTTGAAAAATGGTCGGGCTAGCGAGATTCGAACTCACGACCTTTCGTCCCCCAGACGAACGCGCTACCAAGCTGCGCCATAGCCCGACTGAGGCTTGTTATATCGCCATATCCGGCAGGTGCAAGCGCCAAAAGCATCAAAGAGTGGANGCAATCGAGTTGCGTAAATTTTCCAACCCATTAACGATCTCTTTCAAGGTTGGTTCTTTGGCAACCACCTTGATATCAATCTCGTGGCCAATGCCGATCACGTGTTTCAAGCCACGCTCTTTCAGCACTTTTTGCGCGCCTTTAATGGTCATNCCCTGCACATAAAGCAGGTTTTGAATGCCGCGCAGCAGGTCGATATCTTCGGGGCGGTAATAGCGCCGCCCGCCACCGCGCTTCACCGGNTGGATCTGCGAAAATCGCGTTTCCCAGAAGCGTAGCACGTGGGCCGGCACTTCCAGAAGATCGGCAACTTCCGAAATGGTCCGAAACGCCTGCGCAGATTTTTGCTTTGCGAGCGCCACGTCTAGGCCTTGTTGCCGGTATCAACCCGCTCTTTCATCAAATGGGACGGGCGAAAAGTCAGCACACGGCGGGGNGCAATTGGCACTTCCTCACCGGTTTTCGGGTTGCGNCCGACGCGGGCGTTTTTNTCTCGCGANCTAAAGGTGCCAAACGAGGAGATTTTCACCTGCTCGCCATCCACCAATGCGTTNGCCATATGGCCCAATACAGANTCTACCAAATCGGCAGAGTCATTCCTCGATAATCCGACCTCACGAAATACAGCTTCGCTCAGGTCCATCCTTGTTAAAGTATCTACGCTCACAGAATCGTCTCCCTATAATCGTGTTCACGATACGAGAGATAGGGAAAGCGAGTCAATAACAACGACTTAAAGCGTTAAATTAGAGTCACTTACCAGCGGAGAGTTGCCGCACCCCAGGCAAGGCCGCCACCAATGGCTTCCATCAGCAGCAGATCACCGCGTTTGATCTGCCCGTTTGCAGCGGCTACGCTCAGCGCCAAGGGGATGGAGGCGGCCGAGGTATTGCCGTGGTCCTGCACGGTTTGCACGACTTTATCCATGCTCACCCCCATCTTTTGCGCGGTGCGCTTGATGATCCGCAGGTTGGCTTGATGGGGCACGATCCAGTTGATATCTTCGGCGGTTACGCCCGCGGCCTGCATCGCTGTTTCGCCCGTAGCCGCCAGCTTGCTGACCGCATGTTTGAAAACTTCCTGCCCCTGCATGCGCAAAACGCCCGTAGATTGGGTGCTGGAAACGCCGCCATCCACATAAAGAAGATCATTATAAGCGCCNTCCGAATTGAGGTCGGTCGAGAGAATGCCNCGGTCAGCGCTTTNTCCGGCNCCTTCTTGNNCTTCCAGAATGAGCGCACCGGCACCATCGCCGAAAAGCACACATGTGCCGCGNTCTTTCATGTCCAGAATGCGCGAAAAGGTCTCGGCACCAACCACTAGCACCCGCTTGGCCTGACCGGATAAAATCATCGAATTGGCGGTCGATAGCGCAAAAATAAAGCCCGCACACACCGCCTGAATATCAAAGGCAAAGCCACCCTTCATTTTGAGGGCGTGTTGCAATTTGGTCGCCGTGGAGGGGAAGGTCTGGTCCGGCGTGGCTGTGGCCAGCACAATGGCATCCAGATCGCTCGCCTCAAGCCCGGCGTTTTCCAGCGCGGCTTTCGAGGCTTCAAAGGCAAGGTCGGAGGTCAGCTCGCCATCCGCCGCAAAATGCCGGCGTTCAATGCCGGTTCGGGCGCGAATCCATTCGTCTGATGTATCAAGAGACTCTTCAAACTCGGCATTCTCCACGACCCGCTTCGGCAGGTAATGCCCATAACCCACTGCTACAGCCCGGATCACGCTCATTTTGAGGCCTCTTCACTATTGGAGAGTACATCCGTGCTGACCGCTAGCCCGGATGCCACCCGAGCCGTCAATTTTTCGGAAAAATCGTTTTGGGCGAGGCTGAAAGTAAGCTTTATGGCTGCGGAAACGCCGGTGGCATCGGCCCCACCGTGGGATTTAACCACCGTGCCGTTCAGGCCCAGAAATACGCCGCCATTGACCTTGCGTGGGTCAATCCGGTTTTTCAACCGGCGCAGCGTGCCAAGCGCCAGCAAGGCGCCGATCCGCGAAAACACCGTGTTTTTCAGGGCGACTTTGAGCCAGTCACTCACCTGAGTGGCTGTGCCTTCCGCCGTTTTCAGCGCAATGTTGCCGGTAAAACCGTCGGTTACGATAACGTCTACGCGGTCAGAGGGGATATCACTCCCCTCGACAAATCCGACAAATTCGAAGTCGGAGGATGTCGCCACAGTGCCGATCAGCTTGGCAGCGTCTTGTAACTCTGCACGGCCCTTGAATTCTTCGGTGCCGACATTGAGCAAGCCAACGCGCGGCTGGGCGAGCCCCATGCCGTTACGCGCATATGAGGCTCCCATAATTGCATATTTCAACAGATCCTCAGAGTCCGCCTTAATGTCGGCGCCAGCATCGAGCAGAATGTTGTATTCTTGTTTGTTGGTCGAGGGCCACAGGATCGCGATGGCCGGTCGGGCCACACCCGGGGCTTTGCGAAGCTGGATGGTCGACATCGCCATCAGAGCGCCGGTATTGCCGCATGAAACGGTTGCCTGAGCCTCACCCGTCTTTAACGCGGCAATCGCGGCCCACATGGATGACTTCTTGCCACTGCGCAACGCAGCCGAAGGTTTGTCATCCATCGAAACCACATCTTGGGCGGCGCGAATCTCTGTAATGGCCGCAAGCTCGGGCTTACGCTTGAGGTGGAGATCAATCTCCGCCTCATCGCCATGCACAATAAATCTTATATCAGGATTCTTGTTGGCGGACTTTGCCATGCCGCCGATCACGGCTTTAACACCGGCATCTCCCCCCATAGCATCAATGGATATTACTGTTGGGGTGCCGCCTCGGGGTGTCCGGTTTTGCGTATTCGCCATGCCGGATTACCCCTTGTTCTATTTATGCCGCGTCTTCGTCTAGGTCGATTTCTTCAACCATTGCAACGACTTCACGGTCGGAATAGTGGCCACATGCGCCACAAACGTGGTGAGGGCGCACCAGCTCGCCGCAATTGGAACACTCATTTGGGTTGGCACCATTCAGGGCCAGGTGTGCACGGCGCATGCCGCGCTTGGAGCGGGTGATCTTACTCTTTGGAACAGCCATTTGACTCGACCTTCTAATATTGCGGTGATTCCGCGCGTGTTTGTCTCTTCGGGCGGACGTAGCAGGTAATGGCTGCTCATGCAAACCCGAAAAGGGAAAGGAAGCGCGGAACATAGCCTTTTTTCGTAAAACCGCAAGCCCTAAATGTGGCCCGCGCTGCCCTCTAAACTCAAGAGTGTCTTCTGGATTTGACAATCTTCCAGACGGCAATCAATCAAAATGAATATTGTCAGCCAGCGGCGGCTGTGAGCAACTTTTCTGCATCGTAAAAAACCAGTGGCTGCATTTCGCAGGTTGTGGCCAGTATTTGCCCGCATGGGCTAAAGTCCAGCCCTTTTAGGCCGCCTTCCTGAGGGTTGGTGCGGCCTTTCAAAAAGGTCTCGTCCGGCATAACGCGAATAGACTTAATTGGACGATACTCGCCTTCCCACTTTCCGTCCGGGCAGAAATACAGCCTTGAGAATGGCAATCCGGCATCCGCCACCAGAATATACCTGTCATCCCCGAAAAAGCGGAGGCCATGCGGAAAATCGACACCCTTAAGAACCCCGTGCGGCAAAGTTCGCCGCCCGTTTTTAGCTTCTGTGCGGTAGATAAAGACTTCGTGTGTCAAATGATTGGAGATCGCAAATAAGTGCCTGTTCTCGGATTGCGCGACGCCATCCGGTATCTTTAAACGNTTTTCGAGCAGNATCCGGTTGNTTGTCACTNTGTGGCCCGCCCCGCGTGAAACGCAATGCTGGGTGACGCGGTGNTTGTAATTGTTGCAAACCAGAATCTCGTAAGANTCCGGCCCGCTATCCGTCACACAGACCGAACCGGGTGAGTTTAGTTTGTTAAAAAAGTCAGCTTTGGTGATGGTCAATAAAGGGGGCNGGACTATCTGTTTTTGATCGGGTGTTGGGTCCGGCACCTGAAACACAACCACCGACCCGCCGCGATTGCCAATAACGAGTGTTTCGTCATCCACAAAGTCAAGCCCGTGCGGGTGGTTCAAAACCTCTGAAGTGAGCTCGACATAGTCCGTCAACGAAAGCTGCGGGGCGCCGTCACCAGACTTAAGTTCTACATCAAATATGACGATTGCGTTTTTGGCGAATCCGGCCATGGCCAGCTTTTTACCATTGGGCGAAAACCGGCAGTCTTCGGTGCGGGCGAGGTTCCCCGTCTTTTCGCGGACAAAATCGGGTGCATGAACTTCCAACACATAAGGTTCACCCAGCAGAATATGTGGAACATCTGCCATTTCGGTACCGCTCATAAACCAATTCCTTCATTACCATTTCATGTTCACAAAGTTAAACACTTGAATGCTCTCGATTGTTTCAGCTTCCTAACTGGTTGGCAAGACCGGCTTCTTGCGGGCGCATCGCAAAGCTACCGCCCCTTCACCAGCGACTGTAGGGCAATGGCTTCCACAGCTTCCACATATCTTTCCTGAGTCCAGTTACACTCAAACCGCAATTGCTCCCAGTTGCGGACCGAAAGAAGCGTCCATAAAAAATCGGTTGCTTCCTCTTCGGTGAGCCAGTCAACCAGCGCCCCGTCAGTTTTGAGCGCGGCAACCGCGGCGGCGCACCCGTGCCGCACGGCTTGCATCCGGTCATTCCAGGCCGCCATTGCTTCCTTGTCAGAGTCTTTCATGGCCATAAGTGCTTTTGAAACGCCGTAAATCGTTGGAATATAGTTGCCCCATGTTTCGACCCACGCGGTAAGCCGCTCAAGCCCGGAGGTCGCCATCCGGCTTTTCTCCAGCTTTTTGTCGATGTCATGGGCCTCGTCGAGATATCGCGTTGTGGCCACAAGCAGCTCGGCACGGCTCGGGAAATGCAGATAGAGCGCCTGTCTGCTGATCTTGGCGGCCTTTGCGATGTCGGACATGCGAACGCCACCGGCATTGCCGGATTCGAGAAGGGTTCTGGCTGACTTTAGGATTCGGGAGCGGGTCGGATTGTTTTTGCTTGACATGGTGTCAATATATACCTTATTGCCACGGTGTCAACTTTACATGGTGTAAAGTAACGATAAGCGATACAGAAAAGGAAATCGAAATGAAAGTCATTGTATTTGGAGCCACCGGCACAATCGGAAAACGCGCCGTTCAAAAAATGCTGGAAGAGGGCCACGAGGTCACCGCCTTTGCCCGCAAGCCGGAAAAACTGGCGTTCAGCGCCCCCAATCTCAAGCTTCATGAAGGCGATGCCACTTCATCCACGAGCGTTGCCTCGGCGATCAAGGGGCAAGATGCCGTTGTGGTTACGCTTGGCTCCGGCATGTCCCGCAAGGGCACAATCCGCTCAACCGGCACGCTGAATGTGATACAGGGCATGCAGGAACATGGTGTGGAACGGCTGATCTGTCAGTCTACGCTTGGTGCCCATGAAAGCTGGAGCAACCTCAACTTCTTCTGGAAGCGGATTATGTTCGGCATGTTGTTGCGGCCGGTATTTCTAGATCACGAGCTTCAGGAGTCCCTCGTTCGTGCCAGCGGGCTGAACTGGACCCTTGTTCGCCCCGGTGCCTTTACCGATGCGCCGGCCACCAGTGCATTCAAGGAAGGCTTTAGTGCTGCCGAACGCAACCTGAAGCTCAAAATCTCGCGGTCTGATGTTGCCAACTTTCTGGCCCGTCAATTGTCTGACCGCAAGTATTTGCACCGCGCTGTGGGCATTTCAAATTAGATGAAAGCTGCGGGCGATTCAAACATCAACTATCAAAGCTGGGCACGTGCTCCAATATATGGAGTGTAAACCGGAAAGCCGCGATCGTTATTCTGAGTCGCCCGAGAGCTTGCCTTTAAGCGCCTCGAGTCCGGCAAAGGCTTTTGTCTCTTCGTCTTTGATCGGCACCGCACCGGGTGGGGCCGCCGAAAACTGCGCCAGTTCCGCCGTTTGGCTTCGAGGATAATCCGGCATGGCCAGCGATAGTGCTTCCATCGCAACATGGCCGAGGTCGATCATTGTGCCAAGGGGTTCAACATCGTCTTCCAGCACATCTTCGGGTGTGTCATCCTCGATCAGTGATTCGGGCAGAAAGCGAAGCTTCACCGGCACATCAATTCGGGATTTGACGGGCTCAAGGCTCACGACACAGGATTGCGTGATCGAGGCGCCAAGCTCACCGGTAACCAGCCAGCCCCGTTTACCCAGCGGCGCGATCTCGCCCTGAAAGCGCATTTTGCGAAGCCCGCGCAGGCCAAGCGCGTCCCGAATGGCTTCGGCTTCGGCTTCGCTGGGCGTTTCATCGAAGCGGAAGGCGGTATTACCCCGCAGTCTTTCGACCTCGATCGGGCGTTCAAAAGGGGCGGAGTGGGGTTCGTCGGCCATTTAGCTCGCATCTTTCGGGTTTTGCGGCCCGCATTGCTTGCGTCGGCCTCTTGAATATGGAACATAGGGGAATTCCCTGTGATGGGATGAGTATATGTGCCGTGATAACCGTATGAGCAAGGGTGTTATGAAAAAGTTTTTGGTGGGGCCGTTGCTTGTGGCCGGATTGATGGTAGCAGGCTGTACGTCTGAAATTGATGTGCACGGCTATGTGCCGATCGCCGAAGATGTCGCAAGCATCTCGGTTGGCGACAATCAGGAAACCGTTTCGGCGCGCCTTGGCGAGCCGACGACGCGCGGCCTTGAGGGCACAAATACCTGGTATTACATTTCGTCCAAAGTGCGCCGCGTCGCGTTTTTTGCGCCGCGCGAGATTGATCGCCAGATCGTGGCGATCTCTTTCAGTGGTACGCGCGTTGCCCAAATCGAGCGTTTCGGTCTCGAAGACGGTAGGGTGATCGATCTGAACCGCAACGTGACCGTCACAGATGGCCGCCGCTTAACCTTCTTCGAGCAGTTCCTCGGGAATGTCGGGAACTTCAGTGCCGAGAGCTTTATCGGGAATTAATCCGCCCTTTAGCTCTCGTGGTGTATCGGCAGCCAAATGGTGAAGGCGCTGCCTTCCCCTAGCGCGGACCGGATCTCCAGCGCACCTTCATGACGGTTCAGAATGTGTTTCACAATCGCAAGCCCAAGCCCGGTGCCGCCTTGGTCCCGGCTTTTGGCTACGTTGACGCGGTAAAACCGCTCGGTCAGCCGGCTCAAATGTTCTTCAGCCAAGCCGGGGCCATAATCCTGCACAGTGAGTCCGGTTTGGCCGGGATGGGCGGCATCCGCCGG
>JGI24723J26617_10002502_pt1 | contig 14376 bp, 9 predicted proteins | sample Cruoilmetagenom6_FD_26617 | JGI IMG/M metagenome (IMG submission 26617)
GAACGCCTTGTCCAGGCATTCGTTGGCGAGGAATCGAATGTTATAAGCCGCCTGACGATGGCAACTCCGCTACAGGTAAATCTGCGGGTCCGGTTTGCCGAAGTCAGCCGCACGCTGGTTCGCGAAATCGGGACGAACATCCTGACCCGCGACACGACCGGTGGATTTACATTCGGACTTTCGCGCGGGCGTTCTCCAGGCGCAATCGGTCCGCTCGACACCAGTCTATTCCCGAGCCTTGATGCATCCTCTATCTACGGCCTGCCGCAGGGCACCATCGCACTGCCGTTCAATCCGCAGACCGGGCAATTCATCGTTGGCGGAACCCAGTATGACTTCCTGCCTAACAACGGCAATACGGCGATCAACCTTGCCGGCAAACTGGCAGGCATTGATCTCTCGTCTGCCCTGGATCTTGGAGAACGTGTCGGCCTTGTGACGACGCTTTCACAACCGAACCTGACCGCGCTTTCGGGTGAGACCGCTGAATTTCTTGCAGGCGGCGAATTCCCGATCCCGATCAGCCAGGGTCTTGGTGCCACGGCAATCGAGTATCGCAAATACGGCGTCAGCCTCAGCTACACACCGACCGTGCTGTCCAATGGCCGCATTTCGATCCGGGTTCGTCCCGAAGTATCCGAGCTTTCGAGCCAGGGCGCTGTTACGCTGAACGGATTCCAGATCCCGGCACTGACGATCCGCCGCGCCGAAACCACTGTCGAGCTTGGTTCGGGCCAGAGCTTCATGATTGCCGGCCTGATGAGCAACAGTTCGCATAACAATATCGACAAGACTCCCGGTGCCGGAGATTTGCCGATCCTTGGTTCACTGTTCCGTTCAACCAGTTACCGCAAGGGTGAATCCGAACTGGTTATCGTGGTGACACCATATCTGGTGAACCCGGTCAGCGACAACGAGATCAAGCTGCCGACAGACGGCTTCCACGCTCCAAACGAACTGCAACGCATCCTTGGCAACAAAGAAAGCGCGGGCGGCCCCACCAAAGAACGCCCCGGCGCGACCACATCGACACGCGATGCCACAACGGCACCGACGATCGGAATGGTGGAGCCGGAACAAGCAACGAAGAAAAAGAAGAGCAAGAAGCGTGACCGTCGTGCCTCGGCCGACGTCGCGGCACCCGGCTTCAGCCTGAAATGAGTGAGGTGACGATCATGAAGAATTCGATTTTCCCATCGGCGCCAAAGGCTGCTGGTACGGCCCTCGCCCTTTCCATCGGGCTTGTGCTTTCCGGTTGCGGCGGCATGCCGACCAATCGTTCGCTCTACAGCTTGAACCANCCCGTCGTCGAACGCGTGAACTACACGCTTGACGTCGCCACCGGATCGGGCGGCCTGTCCATCCCGGAACAGCGTCGGCTTGCCGGATGGTTCGAAGCGATGGACCTTAAGTATGGCGATCGCATTTCGATTGACGATCCGTTGAGCAGCAATTCCACGACTGCTGCCGTCGAAGCCCTGGCCGCGCGCTATGGCATACTGATCACCGAAGATGCGCCGACGACCGCCGGCTATGTCGATGCTGGTACTGCACGCGTCATCATTACACGTTCCGAAGCGAGCGTTCCGGGCTGCCCGAACTGGTCTGCCAGTTCTGACGTCAATCTCGCGAACGCAACCAGCACCAACTATGGCTGCGCCACGAACAGCAACATGGCTGCAATGGTCGCCGATCCCGAACACCTTATCAAAGGTGCCGACGGCGGCAGCACCACAGTCATCATGAGCTCAACCAAAGCGATCTCAAGCTACCGCGAGAAAGAGCCTAGCGGCACTGGCGGCCTGGCAGAAACCGGTTCGAAAGGGGACTAAGTCATGAACGCACCTTGGAAACCAGGATCGCANGGCGATCGCGACATGTTCGCAGCGTACCTNTGCGACGAAGCCTCNCTCGACGTGCTTCGCCCNGTCGTCATCGAAATGGGCTGGCAGCCGGAGAAGTGCAACAAGGGTGGNTTGCGTAACGCCGTCCAGTCGCTCTCCATCTCGGCCAGTCCGAATGTCCTGATGGTCGACCTTTCGGAAAGCGGCGACCCGCTTAACGACATCAATGCCCTCGCCGAAGTCTGCGAGCCCGGCACAATTGTTATTGCAGTGGGCCAGGTGAACGACGTCCGCCTTTACCGCGATCTTATCGCCAGCGGCATTCACGATTACCTGCTCAAGCCGCTCTCGCCCGCACAGATCCGGGATTCGCTGTCACAGGCACAAACGGTCTTCGCTCAGCCCAAGCAGCAGGAAGGCACAGTCGCCAAGCAGCACATTTCAACCGCTGTTATCGGCACCCGCGGGGGTGTGGGCGCTTCAACCCTTGCAACTTCGCTGGGCTATCTGTTCAGCGTCGACGACAAGCTGCCGACGGCGTTGCTCGACCTCGACATACATTTCGGCACAGGCGCGCTGTCGCTCGATCTTGAGCCAGGACGCGGCCTTACCGATGCAATCGAGAACCCTAGCCGGATCGACGGACTGTTCATCGAACGCGCCATGATCCGGGCGAACGACAACCTTGCGCTTCTTTCAGCAGAGGCACCGATCAATTCACCGCTGATGACCGATGGCGCGGCATTCATGCAGTTGGAAGAAGAATTCCGGCAGGCATTCGAAATGACCGTCATCGACATGCCGCGAAACATGCTGATTAACTTCCCTCAGCTTCTTGCCGACGTCAATGTTGTCGTATTGGTGACCGAGTTCACCCTTGCTTCAGCACGCGATACGATCAGGATGCTGTCGTGGCTCAAGGCAAACGCCGGGCATGCCGAAGTGATCGTTGTCACCAACAAGGTTCAGGCCAGCGTGGCTGAAATCAACAAGTCCGATTTCGAGGCTTCGATCGAGACTTCGATCAACCTTGCGATCCCGTATGACATCAAGGCAGCCAGCAACGCCGCCAAGCTCGGCCAGACATTCGTCGAAGCCAACCGGACATCGAAGGCCGGCTTAGCGATCCGCGAGCTGGGTGCAATGATCCACGGCAGCGGCAATGGCGAGGGCGGGGAAAACGGCGCGAAAGCGAAGAAATCTCTGCTCGGCAAGTTCGATCTCAAGGCAATGTTGCCCAAGAAAGAAAAGGCTGCAGCGTTTGAGCAGCCAGTGGAAGTCTCGGAAGACGTCGAGTGATCGCGTTTACGCGCAGCTACGAACGATTTCTCCGGAACTGATTAGGAAAGGCGCTGAACGCCGATGAGCATTGTCCAACTCCTGCTCGTAGCTGCCGGAATGATGGCGGTCATGGTCCTCGGCTGGATGGCATTTGCCGGTCCATCGCCGGCCAAGGAAAGTGCCCGCCGCCTGCAGGCCGTGCGCTTTCGCCATTCCGACAGCACGAAGGACAAGGTCGAAGCGCAAATGCGCAAAGCCGTCGCGGCCCGCAAGCCCAATGTCCATCAAATCGCAGGCTCGGATTCGCGTGTCCAGGCGCTGATGTTGCGCCTTCACCGGACAGGCAAACCCTGGACGGTGACGCACTATCTTTATGCCACCCTGGGTCTGATCCTGGCGGTTATCATCGTGGTATACCTCAAGACCGGCGCGGCCATGCTGTCCCTGGGTACAGGTTTCGTAATTGGCGCCGGATTGCCGCACTTTATTGTCGGCTTTTTCATCAAGCGTCGCGGCAATGGATTTACGGTGAAGTTCCCTGACGCGATCGAGTTGCTTGTCCGTGGTTTGCGTTCGGGCCTGCCCGTCGCAGAAACTCTGGGTGTCGTGGCAGCGGAAGTTCCAGGACCAGTCGGCGAAGAATTCAAACTGATCACTGAACGAATCAAGATCGGACGCACGATGGAAGACGCCCTTCAGGAAACGGCCGATAACCTCGATATGGCTGAATTCAACTTCTTTTGCATCACTCTGGCTATTCAGCGCGAAACCGGTGGTAACCTGGCGGAGACGCTGGCCAACCTTGCAGACGTGCTGCGCAAGCGTTCGCAGATGAAGCTGAAGATCAAGGCAATGAGCTCGGAGTCCAAGGCTTCCGCATATATCGTCGGTTCGCTGCCATTTATCGTCTTCGGCATGATCTACTGGATCAACCCGGAATACCTCGGCGGATTTTTCATTGACGAGCGCCTGATCGTAACTGGTCTGGGCGGACTCGTGTGGATGAGCATCGGGGCCTTTATTATGGCCAAGATGGTCAGCTTTGAAATCTGATCCAGGGAGGCATAGAGAACCATGAACCAACTCCCCGGACCGACGCTTCTCGGCTTCGACATTATCCTTGTCGCCACGATTCTCGTGGGGATGGCTTCTGCTGCGGTTGTGATCGCAATTTACGCAGCGGTCACCGTGCGCGATCCCATGGTCAAGCGCGTGAAATCGCTCAACGCCCGGCGCGAAGAATTGAAAGCCGGTATCTCCGTTTCGTCAAAGAAGCGCCGCAGTATCGTTCGCAGGAACGAGACGACCGACAAGATGAAAGAGACACTGTCGACACTCAAGGTGTTGCAGGACAGCCAGATCGCAATCATCCAGCAAAAGCTGGCCCAGGCCGGCATTCGAAGCAAGGAATGGGCTGTCGCAGTTATTTTCGCGCGCATGGTCCTTCCGGTCGTGCTGGGCTCGATTGCTGCGTTGCTTGTCTATGTCTTCGACTACTTCCCCGAATGGGGCAGCATGAAGAAATTCGGCCTGTTCGCCGCTGCTGTCGGCCTTGGCTACAAAGGCCCGGAGATCTTTCTCAAGAACAAGATTACCAAGCGGACCGACGCTATTCGCAAAGGTCTTCCTGACGCGCTCGACCTGCTCGTCATCTGCGCCGAGGCAGGCCTGACAGTTGACGCATCGTTCGAACGTGTCGCCAAGGAACTGGGCCGTGCCTATCCCGAGCTGGGTGACGAATTCTCGCTTACCTCGATCGAGCTGTCATTCCTCACCGAGCGCAGACAGGCCTTCGAAAACCTTGCCTATCGAGTTTTCCTCGATTCGGTTCAGGGTGTTGTTACAACGATGATCCAGACCGAACGTTACGGTACACCTCTGGCATCAGCGTTGCGCGTGCTTTCAGCAGAATTCCGTAACGAGCGCATGATGCGCGCCGAAGAAAAGGCAGCACGCCTGCCGGCCATCATGACAGTGCCGTTGATCCTGTTCATCCTGCCTGTCCTGTTTGTAGTTATCCTTGGACCGGCGGCTTGTTCGATCGCCGATGCCTTCGCCGGTGACGGTCCGGGCGGCTAGGGCAGAAATACGCAACTTCAGCGAAGGGACGCCTCCCGTGGCAGCATGTGCTGCGGGGGGCTTCTTTTTTACGGCCTTCCGCTGCACCGCTGTCAGCGCGATAGATAACGGCCAGCCACCGCGTCCAGCTTTGTGAGGATATCCTGATCGAAAGCACCAGGATCAGTCACGATCGCAAGGTCAAGAGCGGTGTCAATCGGGCTTTGCTCACGCTCATCGGGTAGCCCTGCGGCCATCGCACGGACAGCATCGCGCGCCAGGATGGCATTCTCGGCCATTACCGCCAGCACTTCCGATACCTCGACGCCCGATTGCGCCTCACGCCAGCAGTCCCAGTCGGTCACCATGCCCAGCAGCGCGTAAGGCAGCTCCGCTTCCCGGGCCAGCCGCGCTTCTGGCATCGCGGTCATGCCAATCACATCAGCGTTCCATTGCCGATAAAGCCTGCTTTCGGCCCTGGTCGAAAACTGTGGTCCCTCTATTGCGACATAGCAGCCGCCCTCGTGCACCACCGCGCCCGCTTCCTGTGCGGCAGAAGCAACTAGCGCCGACATGCGCGGACAAGTCGGATCGGCAAGACTGACATGACCGACGAACCCGGATCCAAAGAAACTGCTGCAACGCGAGGTAGTCCGGTCGATCAGCTGGTCGACCGCAATGAACGAGCCAGGCGCAATGTCTTCACGCAACGAACCGACAGCCGAAACGGCAAGTATATCAGTCACGCCGCACCGCTTGAGGGCATCGATATTCGCGCGGTAGTTTACTTCATTGGGCGGTATCGGGTGTCCGGCTCCATGCCGCGCCAGGAACGTGAAACGGACTCCAGCCAGTCGCCCTGTCCGCACCATGCCGGACGGCTCCCCAAAGGGGCTTGCGACTTCTATCTCCTGCTCGTCGTCCAGGTCGATTCCAGCTGACAGGCCGGAGCCGCCGATGACGCCGATATGCCAGGGTTCGGGGTCTTCAACGTCCATCGCGTACCTCAGCGAACAAGGATTCCAGCCATTATGATATCTACCGTGTGTTCACGATAGCGGTCGCGCAGTTCTTCGGTCAGAGTGTCCTGGTCGAAGCAGTGCTTCAACACCGGCCGCGCTGAAAAAAACCGGTCCACTGCGCCTGTGACCGTGAAATAGAACAGCTGGGGATCGATCGGACGGAATACGCCGTCACCCACACCTTCGCCTATCATCTGCTCATATGCCCGGTACAGCGGCGAGAGATATTGGTCTGCAATGCGCCGCGCCTCGATTTCATCGCTTTCACGCATCAGCCGCATCGTCAGCCGGTTGAGGTATGGCACTGCATAGAAGGTATCGATCGCCCTCGAGATATGCCGGCGCAATTTTGTCTCCGGATCCCAACCGTCCCTGGCTACAAGAGCATCGACACTGGTGACGATCGCCTGCCAGTCGCGGTCCAGCAAGGCCGTGAGCAGTCCGGCCTTGTTACCGAAGTGGTATTTGACGAGCGCGGAGTTGAGCCCGGATCGCAAGCTCAGCTCCGAAAGCGAAACATCCGCGATATCGCCTTCGCGCATGATCGTGCTCGTAGTGTCGAGCAGTTTCTCGCGGGCGCACGGTGGCGCTGAGATTTCGGCAATGGTCACCTTTCGCTGTCCAGTTCCCGACTACTTGGGCGGCATCCGGATTGCGCCGTCCAACCGCACATCCTCGCCATTGATATATTGGTTTTCGATCATCGAGAGCGCCAGCAAGGCATATTCCGACGGGCGGCCCAACCGCTTGGGAAACGGCACCGATGCAGTGAGCACTTCGCGCTTCTTTTCCTGCATCCCCATCATCAGGGGCGTCTCGAAAATACCGGGCAGGATCGTATTGACGCGAATCCCTTCACTCATCAGGTCCCGCGCGATCGGCAATGTCATCCCGACCACCCCTCCTTTCGATGCGGAGTAAGCAGCCTGACCGATCTGGCCATCTTCTGCCGCAACAGATGCAGTGTTTATGATGACTCCGCGCTCGCCACTGTCGAGCGGATCGGCCGTTATCATTCCCGCAGCAGACTTGGCGATGCAGCGAAACGTGCCGACAAGATTGACCTGGATAACGAAATTGAATGCATCGAGCGGGAAATGACTGATTTCCCCGGTTTCGCGGTCGCGCCTGACCGTCTTGTGTCCTTTGCCGAGGCCCGCGCAATTGACCAGGATACGTTCCTGTCCGTGTGCTTCGCGCGCCTTGGCAAAGCCGGCATCCACACTCTCGTCCTCGGTGACGTTGACCCGGCAGAACGTTCCGCCGATCTCTTTGGCGATCTGTTCGCCCTTCTCTTCCTGCAAGTCGAAAATTGCGACTTTCACGCCCTTTTCCGCCAGCGCACGAGCGGTTGCCTCGCCAAGCCCGGAGGCGCCGCCGGTCACTACGGCAGAAACTTTATTATCCAGATTCATCTGGTTGTCCCTTCATTGATTTCTACCGTAAGTCGGGAGCCCGGAATCGGAAACGGCCCTTGATGGATCGCGGCGTTTAAGCACCCGGTTAAACCGCGCTTCATGGCGGGTCAATTGGATTGAGGAAAGCTTGCCCAAGCCCACAACCGCCTGATGGAACCAAGTCCTGCGCAATCGGTATGAACGGTCCGGCATTGCGCAGGGCAAAAAAGTTGAGAAACTCGATTGAAGACAAGCCACACGCCGGTCTAGAGGAGCTGGGTTGCTCCGATGGGCAGTGCAAAAAACCGGCGATGCTGATGGGCAAGATCCGCAGTGCCGGTTTTTCAATATGTGACAGGGGGAGTGCTTTGTTCAAAGCTGAGAGAGGTCGTGCGTCTGGCGGGCAGCAGCGGTTCGCCATGCTCATGGCAACAGCGGTGGGCTATGCCGTGACGTCCGTTCCGGCCGCTTCGCAAGATAGCGGCAAGGCCATTGCAGACACCTCGATCATTGTCACCGGGTCACGGCTGGACCTGCCCGAATTGCTTGAAACAGAAGCACTGGTCACGCTGCAAGCCGACTATGTCGGTGAACGCAATCATTCGCATTTCTCGGATGCCCTCAACGAAATTCCCGGATTTCGCGGGTCGCTCACTCCGGACGGCACCCAATCAAGCTATGGTCAGGGCGTCAATTTCATCAATGCATACGGACTTGGTTCGCAGCGCACTCTGACGCTGGTCGATGGCAAGCGAGTTGTATCGTCGAATGGTCCGACACTCTTTTCGACCGCTTCGCCTGGTTCGCAAATCGATCTCAATGCGATCCCGTCGATACTTGTCGACCATGTCGATCGTCTCGCGATCGGCGGCGCACCTGTTTATGGCAGCGACGCCATCGCCGGGACAGTCAATGTGGTCCTCAAGCGCAGGATGANCGGGTTTACGACGCGCCTGTTGTCAGGCGTGACCGAGCAAGGCGACAATTTTCGCTGGAAGATTGCAGCTGCAGGCGGCTTTGATTTTGCAGAGGGACGCGGCAATCTTACAGCCGCAGTGAGCCACGATCNCGCCGGCGGGGTCCGTGCTGTCGAACGCAGTTTCTATCGTGACAACCTGGCTGCCGCACCCAANCCGTGCANCGTTTTNCAACCCGGGCTGTGTTCGCCNTTTGGCAGCGTCGCCCTGCTTGGCCCGCCCGGACGCACGCCTGCCGGCGACGGCCGGGTCAATCCTGACATCGGCTTCAACGACAGNCTGAATGACGGCAATCCCGGCGCTGTCCTCGTCCGCAATTTCGCTCTTGCAGCCGTTACACCTGGAGGCGTGCTGTCCAGCGGGCCAGGAGCCTATTCCTTGCGCTTCTCACCAGACGGATCGCTCACACCTTATGCGCGCGGTTCAATATTCGGTGCCCCACTTTCCGGGCCGTTCGCCGCTGCCGCGCTAGCTTCGGGAGGCGATGGCCTGAAGCTGTTCGACCAAGTTGCGATCACATCGAAAGTCCGGCGCTTCAACGCCGCTGCATTTGTCACGTACGATTTGACAGATCGGGTAACGATGTTCGCTGACGGCTTGTATTACAACGGCAAGGCAAGCGAGCCGATAGACTTGCCCGGTTTCAACGCCGTGCAGTTCCGCGGCGCGTCAGGCGCTCTTACGTTTCGCACCGACAATCCGTTTCTGACAACGCAGGCGCGCCAACAACTGGCGAGCCTGGGCTATGGCGAAACGTTCCAGATCAGCCGAGCAAACACAGATCTGGCCGATAGATCCGGTGGTTCACAAAACCGGCTCTACCGCATCGTTGCGGGCGTCAAAGGCGATGTTGCCTTCGGCGGACGCGACTACGATTTCGAGGTTTCAGCGAATTTCGGTCGCAGCGATTTCACCGACTTCGGGCAGTCCATCAACCAGCAGAACTTCGTAAACGCCGTAAACGCCGCCGTTACAGCTGGCGGGATTGCATGCACGGCAACTCCCACGGTCAGCGGCTTTGCGCCCGGTGTAGGGCCGGTTCCGGATCCCGCCTGCGCACCGCTCAACCTGTTCGGAAGCGGTGCACCGTCTCGTGAGGCACTGGACTATGTGCTGCAGGATACCGTGGCGAAATCCCGGCTTGAGCAATTCGTCTTCAACGCCAATCTTGGAGGCTCACCGTTTGACCTGTTTGGCAACCCGGTTTCCTTCAATGTCGGCTATGAACACCGCGAGGAAAAAGCGCGCTTCAGCCCCGATGCTTTCCTCCAGGCCGGACTTGGCCGCTCCGTTCCCATCCAGCCGGTGTCAGGCAGCTACAATCTGGACGAAGTGTTCGGCGAGGCGGTCGTCCCGCTGATCACGCCGGATGACAACGCGCCGGTTTCAAGCCTGGTTGCCTTCGGAAGAGTTAGGCACGTCCGGAGCAGCACCAATGGCGGCTTCACCGCATGGTCGGCAGGGGGCAGCTTTGCCCCGGTTCGCGACATCGAGCTACGCGGCAATTTCACGCGCTCGTTCCGCTCGCCTGCCATCCTCGAGCTGTTCTCGCCGCGCGCCAGCATTGCGACACCTGTTACGGACTTGTGTTCGGCAAGCCAGATCGATGCCGGTCCAGTGCCACAGATTCGCCGTGCAAACTGCACTGCTTTTCTTGACCAGTTCCCCAATGCAACGCCGCTGATCGCCGCAACAGCGTCAGTGCCCGGCATATCAGGCGGAAATCCGGACCTGCGCAATGAGCGAGCCGACAGCTATACGTTGGGCATTGTTCTCAAGCCCCGGTTCGCGCAAGGCCTCAAGCTATCGGCTGACTATCTCGATATCACGATCACTGATCCGATTGCCAACCTGAGTGTCGCACAAATCGCTCAAGGCTGTTTCGACAACCCGCAGTTCGACACATCCGATCCCGCCAACGGCAACCCGTTTTGTTCACTGGTACGCCGCGACAGCGACGGGCAGGTGATCGCAGATCCGCAAGACCCGGCAGTCATCACCGGGTTCGTCAATGGCAAGCGGATCGAATTTAGCGGAGTGCAGGCCGCGCTGGATTATCACACTGATATATCCGCGCTTGGCGTTGGCGGATCGTTGCACATCGGTGCGGACGTGTTCCACCTGCGCCGCCGCATGATCGACATCACCGGCGTTGCCCCGGACCGCACAGACGGCATTGTCGGAGACCCACGTTGGCAAGGCCAGTTGCGCTTTCGCTATGCTGACGACAACTGGAGCCTGCGCACTCATGTCAACTACACTGGCACGCAGCTCTTCGCGCGAGACAATCGCGCGCCTGCCCCTAACGACACGCGCGAATTCAATGAATTTGACGCATTCGTCACGCTCGACACATCTCTGGTAGTGGACGCACAAGACGGGGTCCGGCTCACTTTTTCGGTCACCAACCTGTTCAATCGCGTCGGCGAGAGATATTTCGGATTGCGCCAGCCGCTAACAATCAACGATGCGCTGGGACGACGATTTGCAGTGTCGATTGAGAAGAAATGGTGAACCCTCACCCAAATCCTTCTCCAAGAGCGTCGAAGCATAGAGATATTGCCATTTCAAATGCTTGGCCATGAATTTGAACGATGGGTATTAACTTGATCTGTTGGCAATGTGTCATGCCAGCGCCCGAAACTGCCCCCTGATCCACGTTTCAGGCACAAGCAACGATGTCGCCGTGATCAGCCACGATGGTGCCCGAGTTTCAGTATCGAAACCCGGGCGGCGCAATTTCATTCGACGCGAATAACCAGTTCGCCATCGCCCTCGTCTATCTTGACGCATGAGCCATCCGGGATTTCGCCGCCGAGCAGCTTTTCAGCCAGCGGGTCTTGCAAGTAACGCTGGACTGCACGTTTCAGCGGTCGCGCGCCGTAGACCGGATCGTATCCGACCTTCCCGAGCCAGCGCTTCGCCGCATCGGTAAGATCGAGTTCGATCTTGCGATCGGCAAGCAACCCCTGCACCCGCTCGACCTGGATTTCGACAATCGGCCGCATGTGCTCAAGGCCAAGACGATGGAACAGGATCGTCTCGTCAAGGCGATTAAGGAACTCGGGCCGGAAATGACCGCGCACGACATCCATCACCTGGTTTTCGACTGCGCTCACATCCTGGCCCTCTTCAAGATTTGCAAGGAACTGGCTGCCAAGATTGGATGTCAGGATAATCAGTGTGTTGGTGAAATCCACGACCCGGCCATGACCATCAGTCAGCCGCCCGTCATCAAGCACTTGCAACAGCACGTTGAAGACGTCGTTATGGGCCTTCTCAACCTCATCGAACAGCACAACCTGATAAGGCCNGCGGCGNACCGCNTCAGTCAANACGCCACCTTCCTCATAACCGACATAGCCCGGAGGCGCGCCGATCAAGCGGGAAACCGCGTGCTTTTCCATAAATTCAGACATGTCGATGCGCACCATCGCGCTATCATCGTCAAACAGGAACGCTGCCAATGCCTTGGTAAGCTCGGTCTTGCCGACGCCAGTTGGGCCAAGAAACAGGAAACTGCCAAGCGGTCGGCTGGGGTCCTGCAATCCGGCACGGGCACGGCGCACGGCCTTTGACACGGCTTCGACTGCCTGCTCCTGCCCGATCACGCGCTCACCAATGACCTGCTCCATTCGCAGCAGCTTGTCGCGCTCTCCTTCGAGCATCTTGTCAACCGGGACACCGGTCCACTTGCTGACAACACTGGCGATATCGTCTTCGGTCACTTCTTCACGCAGCAGCGCGTTTACAGTTTGGCCCTGCGCTTCCTCAAGCTCGGCCTCAAGCTTGGGAATTTCACCGTAAGACAGCTCACCTGCCCGCGCGAGATCGCCTGACCGCTGCGCCTGTTCAAGCTCCAGCCGCGAATGATCGAGCTGCTCCTTGATCCGGCTTTCGGACGCGATCTTGTCACGCTCGTTCTGCCAGCGCGTGGTCAGTTCAGAAGACTGTTGCTCCAGGTTGGCAAGCTCTTCGCGCAAGGCCTCCAGCCGGTCCTTTGAGGCTTGGTCGCTTTCTTTCGAGAGAGCAGATTCCTCGATCTTGAGCTGGACGATGCGGCGATCAAGACCTTCGATTTCCTCAGGCTTGGATTCCACTTCCATGCGGATGTGGCTGGCAGCCTCGTCCATCAGGTCGATCGCCTTGTCCGGCAGGAACCGGTCCGAGATATAGCGATTGGAAAGCGTTGCTGCGGATACCAGCGCTCCATCGGTTATGCGCACGCCGTGGTGCAGCTCATACTTTTCCTTGAGGCCGCGCAGGATAGAGATCGTGTCCTCAACAGTCGGCTCGTCCACGAAGACAGGCTGGAACCGCCGTTGCAGCGCAGCGTCCTTCTCGACGTACTTCTGGTATTCATCAAGCGTGGTCGCACCGATGCAATGCAATTCGCCGCGTGCGAGGGCCGGTTTCAGGAGGTTTCCGGCATCCATTGAGCCTTCCGACGCACCAGCGCCGATCAAGGTGTGCATTTCGTCGATGAACAAGATGATCTCGCCGCCCGCACCCTTCACTTCGTCGAGCACGGCTTTCAGGCGTTCCTCAAATTCACCGCGGTATTTTGCGCCGGCGATCAACGCGCCCATGTCGAGCGACATCAGGCGCCTGTCTTTCAGGGAATCGGGCACATCGCCATTGGCGATCCGAAGCGCAAGGCCTTCGGCAATCGCGGTCTTGCCTGTGCCAGGCTCGCCGATCAGGACAGGATTGTTCTTGGTGCGCCGGGCAAGAATCTGGACGGTACGGCGGATTTCCTCGTCGCGCCCGATCACTGGATCAAGCTTGCCTTCACGCGCCGCCTCGGTGAGATCGCGGGCGTATTTCTCCATCGCCTCGTAGCTTTCCTCGGCAGAAGCCGTATCGGCAGTGCGCCCGCCGCGCAATTCAGTGATCGCAGCTTCAAGAGCCTGAGGTGTGACATTTGCCGCCTGGAGTGCCTGCCCGGCAGCGGTCGTCGTCGCCAGTGCCAGCGCCAGCAGCAACCGTTCAACGGTGACATANGAATCGTTCGATTTGGTTGCGAGTTGTTCGGCCTGATCGAGAGCACGCACCGCATCGTTGTCGAGCCCCGGCGTTGCCTGCGCCCCGCCACCGGAAACGGCAGGTACTTTCGCCAAGGCCTTGTCGATCTCGTCCTGCGCAATTTGGGCATTGCCCCCTGCACGCTGGATCAACCCTGAGGCCATGCCCTCGCTATCTTCAAGCAGTGCTTTGAGGATATGCTCTGCCCCGACCCGCTGGTGGTTCATGCGGATGGCGACGGTTTGGGCCGACTGCAGGAATCCTTTTGCCCTGTCGGTGAATTTTTCCAGGTTCATGGTGCTAAGTGCCTCCTCTTACAGGAGATGTAGTGTTGTATTTTTACAACACAAGTCCTGCGCGGCGAATTTCAAAAAACTACCAGAATTTTNGACTTGCTTGCCTTGATCAATCGCAATCAGGATCGGAGCATCACCACTTGCAAAGATAGCATGCCCGCGCAAATTTGCTAGAAGGCCGTGATGTTNGAACTTTCGCAAGTCGCTGTCCGTTTTGGCGAAGTCGTCGCACTGGCNCCGACATCGCTGGATATTGCGGCTGGNGAGACGTTGGTATTGCTCGGCCTATCCGGNTCAGGAAAATCGACGTTGCTGCGCACGATGGCTGGGCTTACGCCTTATTCTGGAGACGTGCGGTTCTCCGGCAAGAGTGTGAGGGATTGGCGCGCGCTGCGGCAAAGGCTTGGCTATGTCATACAGGACGGCGGGCTGTTTCCCCACCTGACCGCGCGCGGCAACGTAACGCTGATGGCGCG
>JGI24723J26617_10002510_pt1 | contig 14338 bp, 13 predicted proteins | sample Cruoilmetagenom6_FD_26617 | JGI IMG/M metagenome (IMG submission 26617)
CATAATGGTGTAAATCTAGCCGAAATGGAAGCTGCAAAGACCAATCAACTACAAGGAAATGTTTCACCCATAGCTTCGGAAGGCTTCTCTATTCTAATGACAGGACGTTTTGATGGAATTCATAAAGATCAAAAGAGTTTGATTGAGGCGGTGAATTTGTTGGACGAATCCATAATCCTTTATTTCGCGGGAAACGGACCGGCCATTGAGGAAATCAAAACTTTTGCTGCACAGACCGCGGCTAAAGATCGAATTCACTTTTTAGGGATGCGAACTGATGTCTACGCCCTTATGGCGCAAGTAGATCTAAATGTGCTGTCTACCAACACCGAAGGTCTTTCGGGAGTAGCACTTGAGTCGCTAGCTTCGGGAAAACCTTTTATAGGAAGTAATGTGGAAGGCGTAAAAGATATTGTCCCAGATAATTCGTTCTTATTCCCGAAACAAGATCCGAATGCCTTAGCAGCAAAGATTTCAGAAGTAAAAAATGATCCAAGTCAGGCAACGCACATGGTAAACATCGCTTTAGAACATGTGAAAAAGTTTGATATTTCGTTGATGGTGACTAATTATTTGGCGGTTTATAAGGATGTTTTAGATGAAGAACAATGATGGATCGTCTCTATAAAATATTGCCCCATTTTCTGCAAAACCTTATGGTTACGGTGTTTAATATTAAAAGCTATCGCGTGCGCTATGGTGGAAACTACCGTCATTATCGAAAACTTTATAAAGAAAGAAATAATTGGACACGTGAACAGCTGGAACACGATCAGGCCGCACGTTTTTCACAGATTGTTGCTTTTGCTCAAAAAGAGAGTACATTTTATGAAAAATTATATCGCGATATTCCAAAGGCTAGCCAATTAAAACACATCACTGAGCTCCCTATCGTTTCTAAGGAAATGCTTCGGAAGGCTATCGACACGGTGTACACGATACCTAAAAACGAGGCTGTGGTNTCCAAAACAGGAGGAACCACCGGTAAATCCTTGGAGGTTNTNTTTACNAAAGATAATTTTCAGGAACGCTTTGCGCTTTTGGATAATTTCCGAAGTATTTGTGGTTACGAACTTGGTAAAAAAACAGCGTGGTTTTCAGGAAAGAGCCTGTTGACGCCACGAGACATCAAAAAGAATCGCTTTTGGAAAACAGATCTGTATCACAAGGTGCGCTATTATTCAACATTTCATATTAAAGATGAATATCTAGCCCATTATATTCAAGATCTTAAAAAGTTTAAACCTGAATTTCTAGTCGGATTCCCTTCCAATATGTACGAAATCGCCAAGTTTGGATTGTCCAAAGGTTTCAATTTTCCCGAAGGAATCATCAAAGGTGTTTTTCCTACGGCGGAAACGGTTACACCACAAAGCAGACAGNCAATTGAACGCTTTTTTAAGACAAAGTTATACGATCAATATGCCTCTTCTGAAGGAGCTCCTTTTATTTTTGAGTGTAGAANCNGAAACCTNCACTTAGAATTACAAAGTGGTGTTTTNGAAGTGCTGGATGCCAACAATGAGCCTGCTAAAACAGGGCGTTTGATAACCACATCTTTTACAACNTATGGTACGCCTTTAATTCGCTATGATATTGGCGATAGTCTCGTTTTAAGNGATCGTACGTGCGATTGTGGAAATAANAATCCGTTGGTGGAAGAAATTTTAGGTCGCATNGATGACTTTGTGTATTCACCAGAAAACGGAAAGATAAATCTGGGTAATATTTCGAATACCNTAAAAGATACGAAAGGAATCGTGCGTTTTCAAGCGGTTCAAAACGAATTAAATTGTTTGATCGTTAAGACTATTGTTGATGATTCGGTTTACGATGCTTCCGTAGAAAAAAAGTTTATCGCCAATTGGCGCGAACGTATTGGGAATGGTATGCAATTGGAAATCGTTTATGTAAACGAAATCCCCGTTGCAAAAAGCGGTAAGTACCGCATGGTNGAAAATAATATTAAAGATCTGCTGAACGAATGATGAAAGAAAAACTCATACGGATCACAACGGTGCCTTTATCTTTGGAGAAATTACTCGAAGATCAGCTTGCGTTTATGCAGGATTATTTTGAGGTGATCGCTGTCTCTTCGGAAAAAGACCGACTTGAGGCTTTCGGGAAACAGCAGGGTGTAGCAACGCATCATTTAGAAATGACACGTGAGATCACGCCGTTCAAAGACCTTTCAGCTTTATATAAATTATATCGTTTTTTAAGGTCTGAAAAACCGAAGATCATTCATACACATACGCCAAAAGCGGGGATTGTAGGGATGATGGCAGCCTATTTTGCACGGGTTCCAATACGTCTGCATACGGTTGCGGGATTGCCATTAATGGAGGCGACTGGGTTCAAACGAATCATTTTAAACCGTGTTGAAAAACTTACGTATCGTTTTGCCACCAAGGTCTATCCCAATTCAAAAGGATTATACGATTTTATTGCTTCTGAAAAATTTACATCATTAAACAAGTTGACGATCATTGGCAACGGAAGCAGCAACGGAATTGACACCTCGTATTTTAGTAAGGATCAATTTTCGAAGAAGCGATCGCATTGCAAAAAGAAGCACTCGGAATACCTGCAAACAATTTTGTATTTATCTTTGTGGGGCGACTGGTTGGTGATAAAGGAATCAATGAATTGGTTCGCGCTTTTGAAAGTATTCAGAAAGTAACCTCGTCGATTACCTTATTGTTGGTTGGTCCTTTTGAAGATTCTTTAGATTCTTTGGAGGTAACGACTAAAAAAAGTATAGAGGCAAATAAAAAAATAGTAACAACGGGTTATCAACAAGATGTTCGTCCGTATTTTGCCCTAAGCGATGCACTAACCTTTCCGAGTTATCGAGAGGGCTTTCCCAATGTGGTAATGCAAGCTGCGGCGATGGGGTTACCCTGTATTGTGAGTAATATCAACGGTTGTAATGAGATTATTACGGAAGGTGTTAATGGAATTATTGTTCCGAAGAAAGACGAGAAAGCCCTACGAAATGCTATGTTACGCATTGTAAATGACACGGGGCTCTTTAAGGAATTAGCAGCGAATGCTAGACCTTCTATCGTTTCCCTTTACGAAAGACGTGTTCTTTGGGAAGCTTTATTAAAGGAATATAACGATTTGTTGAAGTAGAACCTATGTACCCATATTTTAAACATACAATGGATTTCTTTGCGGCCCTCATTGGCTTTTTGCTCTTGAGCCCCGTTTTTTTGATTCTGGCACTACTTTTGACTATCAACAATAAAGGCACACCTTTTTTTGTGCAACGACGCCCAGGAAAGAATGAAAAGATATTTAAGATCATAAAATTTAAAACCATGACCGACGCGAAGGATGCGCAAGGGAAACTATTACCTGATGCAGACCGCTTACTGGGCTAGGGCGCACAGTACGTTCTTTGTCGTTGGATGAAATACCACAACTTTTGAACGTAATTAAGGGCGATATGAGCTTAATAGGACCAAGACCATTATTACCTGAATATTTATCGTTGTATTCTGATTTTCAGCGGAAAAGACATCAGGTGCGTCCAGGTATAACGGGCTATGCGCAAGTGAATGGTAGGAATACTATTACTTGGGAAAAAAAGTTTGAATTGGATGCTTACTATGTAGAAAAAATTAATTTTGCACTAGACCTTTCTATACTCTTGAAAACAATTCAAAAAGTGTTTTTACGAAGCGATATTAACAGTTCAGAGGCAGCAACAGCCACACGTTTTAAAGGTTCAGAAGAAGTATGAAAAACATTTACTTATATGGAGCAGGTGGTCATTGTTTTGCAGTGGTAGAGCTTATTAGAAGCTTAGGGGAATACCAGCCATTACGCATCTATGACCAGAATCCGAAGCTTAAAACCATTTTAGAGGTCCCTGTAATTAAAGAGGATGTTGAAATTGGTAGTGCTGAAACAATGTGTATTACTATTGGAAACAATGACGCCCGTAAAAAAGTAGCTGCAAGATACATGGAGCATGATTTTCCGGTGTTTGCACATCGATCAGCAACAGTGTATCCTACAGCCCGAATGGGACAAGGAACACAGATACTTCCGCAGGCGGTCATAGACGCAGATGTCACATTGGGAGCCTTTTGTATTGTTAACAACAATGCTACGGTATCACACAATGTAAAGGCGGGTGATTTTGTTCATATTGCGATCAATGCAGCTGTAACGGGAGGAGTTAGCTTAGGTGAAGGTACTCTTGTAGGCGCCGGAAGCGTTATCAATCCGTTGCTAAAAATAGGAAAGTGGGTAACCATAGGAGCGGGAGCCGTTGTCACGAAAGATGTACCAGATTTTGCCGTGGTTTATGGAAATCCAGCACAAATAATACGTTATAATAAAGCATAACATGAATTCAAAAATATACTTATCATCGCCACATATGGGTGGTACCGAGCGTGATTACGTAAAGGAAGCATTTGATACAAATTGGATCTCGCCTTTGGGACCTAATGTAGTTGGCTTTGAGGCTTCTTTAGAATCATATCTAGGAGGAAAGCATCATGTAGCGGCCCTAAGTTCGGGCACAGCAGCTTTACACCTTGCCTTGATCCAACTAGGCGTAACACATGGAGATGAAGTTATCTGTCAAAGTATGACTTTTTCTGCTTCGGCCAATCCCATTGTTTATCAAGGCGCCACACCGGTGTTTGTAGATAGTGAACCTGTAACATGGAATATATGTCCCATTCATTTGGAAACTGCTATTAAAGACAGAATCGCGAAAGGGAAGAAACCAAAGGCGATTGTTGCAGTACATTTATATGGTATGCCTTTTTTGGCTGATGACATAATGGCCGTTGCCAACAAGTATGATATTCCTGTTGTTGAAGATAGTGCTGAAGCCTTAGGAAGCACCTATAAAGGGCAACCTTGCGGTACTTTTGGAGATATTGCTATTCTTTCCTTTAATGGAAATAAAATTATAACTACTTCCGGGGGTGGAGCCTTGGTTTCAAAAGATGCTTCAGTAAAAGACAAGACGTATTTCTTGCTACCCAGGCGCGTGATGATGCACCACACTATCAACATAGCGAAATAGGATATAATTACAGGCTAAGCAATGTTTGTGCTGGAATAGGCCGCGGACAAATGGAAGTGCTAGACAAACATATAGGGCTGCGTCGTGATATGCATTCTTTTTACACAGATATATTTAAGAATCAGGATGGAGTTCAAGTTTTTACAGAGCATTCCGATGATTTTTTCTCAAACCATTGGCTGTCGTGTATTACGGTAGATGAAGCCAAGGCGGGTTTTTCGGCTGATACAATTCGTGAGCAGTTAGCGACAGATAATATAGAATCACGGCCGTTATGGAAACCCATGCATTTACAACCTGTTTTTTCTTCAGCTCCCTATTACGGAAGTGATATTTCAGAAACATTATTCAAAACAGGAATTTGTTTGCCCTCAGGATCTAATCTTACAAGTGATGAACGTCAAAGGATTAGCAAACTTTTATTACAATTCGCTTAGATAATAGTATCTTTGCGCACTTAAACCTCCGAACGTACTTTGAATTCTAGACACAAGATATTTAACAGACTTTACACGGGCGATAATAAGATTAAATTGCTCGATCAAAGGTATTTGCCTCGATGGATCGTTATCGTTATTGACGCTTTCCTTTGTTCGGCTTCGTTGTTATTCGTGTATTTTATACTTCGGGATACCAACTTGTTCTTTCATGATGTTATTCCTATCGCCGAGCAAGCCTTCATTATTTTGCTAGTTAATATTTTCTTCTTCTTTATTTTTAAGACATATTCAGGAATTATACGACATTCAACCTTTACTGATATTCTCAAATTAGCTTTCTCTTCCTTTGCAACGGCGGGAGTGATTATTCTAGCGAGTTATATTTCAGTTGTTTTCTTCGGAAGTAAAATATTCTTGACAACTTCGGTTGTACTGTATGTACTATTATCCTTTACCGTTATGCTTCTTTTTCGAATTGCAGTAAAAGAAGTGTACCAATTTCTGAAATTAACGGCAACAGGAAACGAGAAAAAACGTGTGGCTATTATTGGTGCTGATGATCATACTATTTCTATTGGAAAGGCGCTGACAACAGAATCTAACTTACCATATCATTTGGTGGCATTTCTTACCAATGAGTTGAGTGGAAAACGTTTTAAAATCTTAGGTAAGCCTGTAATTCCGGTAACTGATAGTATTACCGAAGCCCTTGAAAAATTGGATGTTGAAGGCGTTCTTATTGTAACGCAATCTTTGAATGGTAAGGAACGTAATGAAATTGTAGAGCAATGTATGGCGCTTAATATTCAAGTGCTGAATGTACCTTCCTTAGAACAGTGGAATAAGAAAGAAGATATCCAAAATCAAATTAAGCCTATTCAAATTGAAGATCTGCTAGAACGCAATCCCATTGAGATAGATAACGAGGTGATCGCAGAAGATCTCGAAAACAAAACTATTTTAGTAACGGGTGGTGCTGGTTCAATTGGTTCAGAAATAGTGAAACAAATTGCTGGTTTTTCACCGAAACTTATAATCGTTTTAGATCAGGCAGAGTCGGCTTTACACGAGCTGGAGTTGTATCTTCAACTCAACAACAAGGATCTAAATTATATTACCGAACTGGCCGATATTAGCAATATGTATCGCATGCACTTGCTTTGTTCAAAGTATGATATTGACATTATCTATCACGCAGCAGCGTATAAGCACGTACCTATTATAGAAAGGAACCCACATGAAGCCATATATACCAATATTTTAGGTACGGTCAATCTTGCGGTGATCGCGGTATCTAATATGATCGATAAGTTCGTGATGGTTTCCACCGATAAAGCGGTAAACCCTACCAATGTAATGGGGGCTTCAAAGCGAGCTGCAGAAATGTATGTGCAATCACTTCAAAAGGAACCAGGTGTTCATACGCGCTTTATTACTACGCGCTTCGGAAATGTGCTAGGCTCTAATGGATCGGTTATTCCACATTTCAGAAAACAAATATCGCAAGGAGGACCTGTTACGGTAACGCATAGAGATATTATTCGATATTTTATGACTATTCCCGAAGCATGTCAATTAGTACTGCAAGCAGGAACTATGGGGCAAGGGGGAGAGATCTATGTGTTTGATATGGGACAACCCGTTCGTATTTTGAACCTTGCCGAGCGTATGATACGTTTATCAGGTTTAGAACCCTATGTAGATATTGATATAAAAATTACTGGACTACGACCAGGAGAAAAGCTTTATGAGGAATTGCTCAATGATACATCGACGACCGTTCCTACACATAATAAAAAGATCATGATAACGAAGGTGTCAACCATCGCATTTGCAGATATCAAGAAGAAGATCAAAGCAATTATAAAAGCATCTACAAAGCATGAAGATGATAAGGTNGTGGCTATGTTAAAAGATCTGGTTCCTGAATTTATAAGTAAAAATTCAAAGTTTTCGGCCTTGGATGCNCCTAAAACATCACCAAAAGAAGAAGAGCAATAATTGTATTTTTTTGACCAAACTTTAAAGCTTCTATTATAAGCCTATATTTGTACCCATATTAGAGATAAATGAAAAAGATTTTACTACTTAGTTTAGCTGTTATATCCTTATTTTCGTGCGCTACGAAAAAAGAGATTCTATATTTTCAAGATTCACAAGTTTTGGATGAAAAGACGATAGATCAAGCATTTGAACCGATCATCGAGCCTAATGACATCTTGTATATNACTGTTTCATCTATGGATGAGACCGTTATCAAACCATTTCAANGAAACACAGGACTGCAAAATTCTGGTACTTCAGGAAATATTGGATTACAAGGTTATTTGGTCAATTCGGAAGGAGTTATTCAGTTTCCTACCATTGGTGAACTTGCTGTTTCTGGAAAAACCCGAGCGGAAGTTCAAACATTGCTAAAAGGAAAGCTTTTAGAGTTTATTAAAGACGCTGTTGTAGATGTACGTATTTTGAATTTTAAGGTAACNGTGATAGGAGAAGTAACTAATCCAGGAGTNTTTACCATACAAGATGAACGTGTCACATTACCTCAAGCCATTGGCTTGGCGGGAGATTTTACCTTAGATGGCCGCCGAAAGGATGTTACTATCATTCGCGAAGTGGACGGAAAACGTCAAGTAGCTCGTATTGATTTTACCAAAAGCGACTTTTTTGATAGTCCGTTTTATTTCCTAAAACAAAATGACGTGGTTTATGTAGAACCATCTTTAAAAGGTGTTAAAAAATCTGGGTTTATTCCAGATGTACCTGCACTATTATCACTTTTCACCATCGTACTGAGTTCGGTGATTATTCTTTCACGATAAAAAAAAAGCATGAACCAGTTTAAAAATTCTACAGATATCAAAGAAAAATCCTTCCGTGAATTAATAGAAGGATATACGCGCTATTGGTTTTGGTTCGTACTCGGTGTTATTATCGCCGTAGTGTCTGCCTATATTTATTTGCGTTATACCACGCGTTTCTATGAGTCTGTGGCCACCATCATCATAAAAGATGATAAGGGGAATAATGATTCAGAGCTTTCTGCTTTTTCAGATTACGGCGGATTCTTCTCTAAACTCAACAGTAGTAAGATCGAAAATGAATTAGCTATATTTAATTCACAACGAATTATTAGAGAGGCAGTTAAGGAGCTTGACCTAAATGTAACCTATGAATCTTTAGGTACTTTCAAAACATCGGAATTATACACCTATAAACCGTTGACAGTTCAGTTCTTGAACATTAGTGATAGTTTAGGAAACAAACAAGTTCCGAAGTTGTACTTCGAGATTCTTTCAGATACGGAATACAAAATTGAAAACGAATCAAAATCGATTAGTAATACGTATACCTTCGGACAAAAAGTGAGTTTGGCTTTTGGAGATATCACGGTGCTACCAGGTCTTAACAATCCATCACAATTCGAAAAGTACAAAAAGAGACGAATTTCTGTAAAATATAAAGANCCAGAAGATGTGGCGCTTACGTATCAGAAGAAAATTAGAGTCGTTAATGAGATCAAAAACAGTAACGTTGTCGTTCTAAAAATGCTCTCNCCCGTGCGTGAAAAAGCAGAAGACTTTATCAACGAATTGATCTTTCAGTANAACAAAGACGCCATCAATGATAATAATCAGATAACGCAGAAAACATCCAATTTTATTGACTCTAGACTTGAAATTATTACNCGCGAATTAGATTCCGTAGAGCGTAATAAAGAACAGTTTAAAAGTACAAATAGACTCACCAATATTGAATCTGAAGCGCAACTTATATTAGAGAACGCAAGCGAATTCAACAAACGCCAGTTTAACGTTGGAACCCAAATTGAGCTCGCTAATACCATGATCGAATACATGGAGAATGCCTCTAGCAATGATTTGCTTCCATCCAATATCGGACTTGAAGCCGAAGGTATTTCCTTAGACATAAAAAACTATAACGACCTTATTCTCCAAAGAAACAAGTTGTTAAAGTCATCGACCGCCAAAAACCCTGTGGTAGTTAATGTAAACAATCAGTTAGAGCAGATCCGAACCAGTATTTTGGGGAATTTGAAAAACTCTAGCAATAGTTTAAAAGTGTCTATGCGCGATTTAAACTATCAAGAGTCGGTTTTAAACTCAAAATTGAGCAAAGTTCCTACCAAAGAAAAACTATATCGTGGTATTGAACGTCAACAAACTATTAAAGAACAACTTTATTTATACCTTTTGCAGCAGCGTGAAGAGGCTTCGATCTCGTTAGCGGTAACGTCATCCAAAGCGAAGGTTGTAGATAGTGCATACAGTAGTAAAGGGCCTGTGTCACCAAATGTTCCGCTTATTTACTTAGGAGCGCTTATGGCCGGACTCGTAATTCCGTTCGTTTTTGTCTATCTAAGATCACTTGTGAATACGAAGGTTTCAAACCGAAGAGATGTAGAGCGGGTACTTACAGATACAGCTATCATTGGAGAAGTTCCAAAACTGAAGAAAAGTGACGAGCAACTGGTTCTTATTAATGACCGAAGCGTACTCGCAGAATCTTTCCGTATTCTCCGTACNAATCTTCAATACTTATTCATTAATAATCTGAAAAAAGGAGATCAATCAAAAGTAATGTTTGTTACTTCAACGATCAAAGGGGAAGGAAAAACGTTTGTTGCCTTTAACTTAGCTCTTACCTTGGCGCTGACCAACAAGAAGGTTGTCTTAGTGGGTGCAGATATTAGAAATCCGCAATTACACCGTTATTTACCAGAACAATATAAAAATGCACCTTGGTTTGACTGAATATCTTGTGGATGATACACTGAAGGCCAATGAGCTTACACATGAGATTGAACAAAGTAAAAACCTACATATTGTATTATCCGGTGTGATACCGCCCAATCCGGCTGAATTACTTATGCAAGATCGTACAAAGACATTTTTTGAGGAACTTCAGCAGGAATATGACTATATTATCGTGGATACAGCACCATCGATGCTTGTTACCGATACGATTTTGATTAATCACCTTGCCGATATAACCCTTTACGTAACACGTGCTGGATATACAGACAAACGCTTGCTCGGCTTTCCAAAGGATGCAATTGCCGATGGTCGCTTAGAGAATGTAGCGCTCGTACTGAACAATGTGAGTCTAAGTAATTTTGGTTACGGAAATAAATATGGGTATGCGTATTCAGAAGATCTGGATCCTTGGTATAAACGTATTTTTCAGCGGTAATACGTTGCTTTCTTAATTTAAAACGATGAAGANTTATATTCTTTTAGCTTGCTATTTCTGTTGCGCNATTACGTTTGCACAAGAGATTACGTGGGANGGGCATGTACAAGCTACAGGTATTTTTTCTTCGGAAGACAGCCTCCCTTTTTGGTTCTATAATAATACCAATACAGAAATTGGACAAGANAGTGATTACGCTGGCTTGGCCGCGATTCATGGANACTATCAACTTAAAGATAGCGTGNACTTGAGTGCNGGTATCACNGCCATGGCGAGAAANGGTTTTGAAGATGATATTCAACGTCGTGANCTNTATCTTCAGTTTAAAAATCGCTGGCTCAAAGCTACATTNGGTTCCAAGGCCGCGGATGTTGTTTCCAACGGACTTTCTACTTCAAANAAAAACTTTATTTTCTCTACCAACGCGCGNCCCTTACCAGGAATTTTATTGGAAGCCAATGAACCACTTGTGATCTCGAAGACATTTGCCTTTGATTGGGGTATTGGTCATTATATGCTTAATGATGAGCGCTACGTGGAGGATGTTCGCGTGCACTACAAGCGTTTGGGTCTTATCACCACCTTAAGTGCTAAAAGTAAATTAACCTTACAATTACAACATTACGCCCAATGGGCGGGCACCGCTCCAGACGGAACCGAACTACAGAGTGATTTTGAAGCCTTTACGAATGTATTTATTGCAAGCAAAGGAGATAAGGAAGGCTCTTTTGGTGAAGCACTGAATGCCTTGGGTAATCATATTGGTACTTATTTTATTGAATATGAAGTTTTACTAAAGCCGGGTCTTTTAAGTATTTATCATGACCATCCTTTTGAAGATGGCTCGGGTACCCGCTTTGCAAATTTCCCCGATGGAATTTGGGGCGTTTCATTTGAACCCACTAATAAAAAGCTCATTACGCAAGTAACCTATGAGTATATTGATAGCAGCGATCAAAGTGGTACCGATGGAAATAGTGGTTTTGATGGTTACTTCGGAAATAGTACCTATCGCAGTGGATGGACGTATGAAGGACAAGTCATCGGGCTCCCTTTTATTCTGAATGATCCCAGCATCGTTTTAACCGATATCAACTCACCCTTTATAAGCAATCGTTCCCGAGTGCATCACTTCGGACTCATGGGAAGCGTAAAACAATTCGATTGGAAGCTAAAAACAAGCTATTTTACGAACTTCGGAACCTATAGAAAGCCTTTTGATCCAAAAGTAAACAGTTGGCTCAATTATGCTTCTTTAGCGTATAAGACGCCTCATTATGGTACGATCACACTGCTTGGCGGATTTGACACTGTAGATGTTGGCGTAGATAATACAGCCGTGGCGCTTCAATATGGCTACACCTTTTAGTCTTTTTTTACAACGCTATTATGAGCACACTTATTCAAATTTCAATAGCACCTCAAAAGCAGGACGATGAAGCATATGTGCTTGAGCTTGCATTGCAAAAGGCGAAACTACGTCGTGCCGATATCTCAGATTGGCGCATTAGAAAACGTTCGATCGATGCGCGAAGAGCGCCTGTTAAACTAAATCTACAGATAGAGCTTTGGGNAAAAGATGAAAAACGAGATACGATTCCTGCATTTCTTCCGAAGCAAGTTTCCGAAGGTCGTGAAATCGCTATTATTGGCGCTGGACCCGCAGGTTTATACGCAGCACTACGCGCCGTTGAAGCTGGACTAAAACCTATTGTATTTGAACGAGGAAAGGACGTTCGCGAGCGACGAAGAGATTTGGCTGCGATCNATAAAGAACAAACCGTAAACCCTGAATCAAACTACTGTTTTGGTGAAGGAGGAGCCGGGACATATTCAGACGGGAAACTATATACGCGCTCTAAAAAACGTGGCAATGTTTTAAAAGCAATGGAGTGGTTTGTGCATTTTGGAGCCGATCCTGATATTCTAGTCGACGCCCACCCACATATTGGCACCAACAAGCTACCCAAGATCATTACTGCAATGCGTGAGGCAATNATCGAAGCAGGAGGGGAGGTTCGTTTTAATTCTAAGCTCACGGATCTTAAAATTGAAGATCAAAAAATTACTGCGATCCAAGTACATGGAGATTGGCTGCCTTTTACGGAAGTGGTATTAGCAACAGGGCATTCGGCTCGGGATATATTTTATTTGCTTCATGAGAAGAATGTAAAAATAGAAGCAAAACCATTTGCCATAGGAGTCCGTATAGAACATCAACAAAGTTTGATCGATTTTATTCAATATCACGGAGATAGTGATAATCCGTATCTGCCACCTTCATCGTACGCGCTGGTAGAACAAGTGGATGGGCTGGGAGTGTATTCATTTTGTATGTGCCCTGGTGGAATAATAGCGCCTTGTGCGACAGCGCAAGAGGAAGTGGTAACCAACGGCTGGAGCCCTAGTAAACGAAACAATCCGTATGCAAATTCGGGTATCGTTGTGAGCGTCGCTCCCGAAGATCTTCCGAATTATAAAAAAGACGATCCCTTTGTCTGTCTTAACTTTCAGAAAGACGTAGAACGGGCATGCTGGGAAGCTGCAGGGAAGACCCAACACGTACCCGCACAGCGCATGATCGATTTTGTGAATGGAAAGACGAGTGTCAACTTTCCGAAGACATCCTACCAACCAGGAATTACTTCGGTTGATCTAAACAACGTATTGCCACCACTTTTAAGTGAGCGATTGAAAAAAGCGTTTGTTCGCTTCGGAAAAAAAATGAACGGGTATTACACCAATGAAGCTGTTTTACACGCTCCAGAAAGTAGAACGTCATCGCCAATTTCTATTCCGCGTGATCCTGAAACGTTAACGCATGTGGACGTTGTCGGACTCTATCCTTGCGGGGAAGGAGCGGGTTATGCAGGTGGAATTATTTCTGCAGCCATCGACGGAATTAACTGCGTAGATGCCATTGCCAAGAAATACAATGAGGTTAACGAATAGAAAACCTGTTGCTTTTTCTACTGATTTATAAATCGGAATAGTAATTCGTTTAAAATTTCGTCATCTTGCTGTAGCTTTTAAAAGTTACTTGATTCATGAAAAAAATATACTTTTCATCTTTTGTGAAACCTTTCCTTTGCCATGGAAGCGTTGGTTTTTTTGTGCTATTTGCGTTCTTTCTTTGTTTTTCATGTTTCGGACAAGAAACCAAAACCGATCTTTTAAAATCTGATCCGCATAAGATCACTGAGCTTAAAAATTATATTCAATGGTCTGTTAACTACGGCAGGCAAAAGCAGTATGATAGTGCAAATAAATATACAGCGCGCGCACTTCAACTAGCTGCTAGTTTAAATACTTCAGAAGCACGTAATAGCGCAGAATTAAATCACGCAAAACTTTTATACTGGCAAACCAAGACTACAAGTGCTAAGGAATATCTTTCTAACATGCTGAAGCGCGAGAAGATTGAAGATAGTGCGCAGTTTCACGCAAGAATGCTTTTTAGCGCAATAAACGCGTATGAGCAAGACTATAAATCGGCTTTAGAAAATACAATTGCTGCCCAAGGCCTACTTGAAAAGAAAGGTTTGGAAAATAGGAATGATAGCCTGAATATGATGGATGTTTATCTCAATATGGCTGAAATAAATCAACTTTTAGGAAATAGTAC